>ERZ869925.1331-NODE-1331-length-11537-cov-8.112524_pt1 | contig 11537 bp, 24 predicted proteins | sample MGYA00579311_ERZ869925 | MGnify/ENA primary metagenome ERZ869925 (study PRJEB32216, sample SAMN09231817) | wastewater metagenome | place: USA: Maryland | collected 2016-07-30 | study: EMG produced TPA metagenomics assembly of the PRJNA472060 data set (Reclaimed...
CCTGCTCGGCAACCGGCAGCGGACGTTCACTCGCCAGCGGCGCTTTCGGGCAGCGCTTGACCGCCAGCAGGTAGCCGATGACCACGCCTGCGCCGAGGAACACGATACCGTTGGTAACGCTCAGCGCCTGCTCGTTACTGGAACGCCGTCTGGTTGCCATTAGGCTGCGCCTGTCAATTGAGCCGCAACAAGGTTGTTGTAGCCGTTTTGCTGGCGGTACTTGAGGCGCAGCGCGGGCAGCTTGTGCGTCCCGGTCATTGCCAGTGCGCCGATCAGGTCGTCGTTCAGCACGCTTCGCAGCGGGTCCCGCGAGAATGCGGTGACGGTCACGTTGTCGGCGCGGAAAGTGAGATAGGGCTTCTGTTTCTTGTCGAGCTTGACTTCGACCTCACTCACGTCGATTTCGCCTGTCTCAATACCCAGCGCCTCGTCGATTGCCTTGTCAGCATCTTCCACCACGACCAGCTTCGGTTCACGCGATTCGGCGCTTGCCTGGGGTGGGGGTGGCTGCGGGGCGGGGCTTGGTGTAGGGCGGGTGGGTCGACGTTCCACAGGGCTGTCGGCAAGGTGGCTGCGTTCGTCTTCATCTTCGATGAACTGTGTGCCATACCCGGCGTGTCCGAGCGCGCGCCCAATGGCTGCCGTTTCCGCTTTCTCAAGCTCACGCCCACTCCAGACCGCCCCAGCCTTTGCCAGCGCGGAACCATGCCCGGTCGCCAGCACTTCGCCGTCAGCGGTCATAATCTTTGCCAGGACAATGAGTGGATCAGACGACAGCAATTCGGTCGTCACCTTGCCGAGCGGGTGGTCGTCGCGGAACCACATCAAACGCCACTTCGTTTCGAGATAAGACTTGCCTTTGAGATTGGTTAAATGTTTCTTTGGGTCGAAAGCCATGATTATTCTCCTAAGCGGCTAACTTGACTTGCTGCTGCGCTTCTCGTATTGCCTGCATCCGCTTACAGGTATCCAGCCACCACAGCGGCGCAGGCGCAACCGCGCTGGCGTGCGACCCGTCGACGGGGTCAGCGACGTCTTCGGCGGCAATGTATTCAGCAAACGTGAGTTCGCCGCGTGCGTATGCCATGAACAGCGACGTGTCAGAACGGAATATCGTCGACATTTTGGCTCCCATAATCCTGCTCTTGTTCAGGACGAGCATAGTCTGATGTAAGGATGAGCGATGGTAGAGGGCGGCGCTCCATGTATTCCCGAATCCGATAAGCAGCGCGTTCAAGCATTTGTATTGCTTCTTCGCCGCTGATTGCGCCTAAGATTTCGAGCGTGCCGTCTTCGCGCACTGTGATCGTGTTGCGGTCGCTGCCTTCGCCTTCCATGTATGCAAGGAACGCACCGCCGATCTCATCGAGTGTTGGAATGTCTGCCATTACGCTGCCATCTCCTGTGCGTGTAAGCCTTGCTCAGCTTTATAGGAGCCAACGTGCTTCCATGCCGAATCTTCACGTTTCCAAAGCATGTAAGACACATAAGCGATAGGGATCAGAATGGTAATGGTGCTTCGCGCATTGTCGGTGTCTACCCAATCGAGGCGAGTGCTCTTCCTTTTTTCAAAGGTGTAGCCTTGCATAGCACGTCGCAGATTGTTGGAGTTGAAAATATATAACTCTTGTGTCGGAGCACACCACACGAAGAAGCGATCTGCTGCGCTGAACACAGACCACCCCAAACGTACGCAATTTTCAGCAGCAGCCTTGTGGTTGACACGAAAGACTTCAAAGAGCACATTGTGGCTTTTCCCAATGTGGCGATCAGACTTCACTTCAATCAGGCGCTTTTCGCCGTTATGGTATTCAATGCGGAAATCGACTTCTTTGTCCTGCCAGTCCTTGTCTTCGCGCAAATCTTCGATAGGCTGCTTCACTTTGGAGTGAGAAGTTAGGAAGTCTTTTACGACCTCCTCTCCGCTCACCCCAACAACCATCATCAAGCCTTTGTAGTTCGGGTCACGTTCGGGATCAGGCGGCGCTTGCATATTCGACTTCTCCTCCCCAAAAAGTCCAATTCGTACGAGCTTCGACTTCACGAGCAAACAGCTCTAAATAATGTTGATCCGGATACATGGTTTCGATGGATGCATACATGCGCGGCTTCTCGGAATGACGACCCTTTGCCTGTTCAAGCACACTGTCCAGCATCGTGATTGGGCGAAAACTCCCTTTAACCGCGATTAGAAGCAGCTCATGACGACCATAGACATACTGCGGCAGGGGTCCATAAACTGATTTGTCTTTCACCCAAACCATGTTGGACTTATATTCAAACCCCCACGCCTTCATGACTTTGAACGCTTCAGGCAGTAGGGGATTGGTTGCCCATAAAAGCAGGGCTGCATTTTCTGATGTCTTGATCTTGTTTCCCAAAGCACAGATGTCGTCAATGTGCATCGTTGGGTAGTGCGACTCTGCGGAACCTGCCCAGCCAGAATTAGAGTATTGCCACGGCGGGTCGGCATATATAACGCTGAACACATCCGTCGGGAAGGACTGAATCGACTTCATGACTGCTTCGCGCTTAGCGTCCTGGGCTGTCCGGCGATGCTCTTTTTCGCGCGCTTTCAGTTCGCGCTCTAAATCGAGCAGGGTCACTTCAGCAATAGGCTTGGCTTCAGATTCGTCGCCCGGTTGAAGTACGCCCGAAGAAAAGAGGGATTGTACGGTTTCAGTGGACTTCTTTTCTTCGAGAAACGCGACCATTGCAGGGTCTTCAATGTCATGCTCAAGTGCGGCTTCCGCGACTTCAGGACTCGCCTTTTCTAGCGCTTTCGCCAAATTAAAAGCGCGATCAACGTTCAGTACGCCTGTCCGAGCCTTTTCCTGAACTGCTTTAGGAGCTTTCTCGAAGATGTGCTCAATCTTCCGCATTGTGCCTGTCGAAGTTTCCGCGATCTCCGCTAGCGCCTTTCTCGTATTGACTGGTTCAGCCTTTGTCAAATTTGACAAAGGCTGGGGTGATGCCCCTCCAGTAGAAGTAGCCAGCCGCAACTTGGCTTTCGCCGCAATTGCCTTTTTCATTTGAATCGCTAACTCTCCACGAGCGGCGACTGTCAAATTGCGGCGTGCCAGTTGGTTCGTGACCATCCACACCAGCACGTCGTTGCGGTCTTCAAACTCCCGCTCGACCACCTGAAAGGGCAGACTGTGCTTCGTGCATATCTCATGGCGATTGTGCCCGTCAATGAGCGTCAGCTCGTCTCCGTGCTTCCACGCCACCAGCGCGTCCCGGCAGCCTTCTGCTTTCAGGTTCGCTTCAAGCTGCGCGTACTCGTCGGCTGACAGGGGAGGTATGAGCTTCTTAAATTCGGGGTCTATGCTTAACGTCATTCTCGCTCTCCAATGTTAGTGCGGTTACACTCATTGCGCCGTATCTTCATTCGATAAAGGTAGTATACATTGCAATGCTATAAAAAGCAATATGTTGACAATATTTGCATTGCAATGTAGTATAGAAAGGGTAGTTAAGTATGGGACGTGGAGACAGGCGCATGGAATTTCGGAGCAAGCTGCCAACCATTATCGGGAAAATCGCCGTCGAGCAGAACCGCTTGATAGGCGAGAAGGAAATCGAGGAACAGACCGGGATGGAGCGACGCACTATTAAGGGTTGGCTAAGTGAAAAGAAGCGTTTCAGCCAACTTGATCCTGATTCGGTGCACAGCTTGCAAACCATGTTCAACGTCAGTATTGATGACCTCGTTGAAATAGTCGAGCGCGCCAGCTAGCGCACGCGCCGCCAGCGTCTTCACGGGAACGGGATACACGTTCCCTAAGAAGTATTTTACCATGAAAGTATATAATTAACTATTTCAATTATGATTTTTGTAAAGCAACATTTCTGTTAATTTATTCACAATGACCGCTATGCGTTTGTATTGTTGCAAGGAGGTAGGAGTATCGTCTGAACTTGCCGGGACTACTTCACAATTCAGAATTTCTGTTCTATGCTGGTTTATTACGTTAAACGACTACATTTCTGAAGCCGCCGCCGCGCAATCTCGCGCACGGCACACAGTTCACGAGGAGCAGTCAGCATGGGCAGCATAGCAAGCAAGCACGACTTAGAAGGGGAGCCGCCGCGTCAGCCGGACGACACGCCGCCGTATCCGTATGCGCCTGTCGACCTGCACGAAGTCCGCAAGCAGCAGGCGCAGCGCCAGTTGAATGGGTTCCAGCGCGGCGAACTGGAACTGTCGAGCGCAGAGATTGACATTCTGCTCGACGACCTGGCATGGGGCAGCGACAAGCCCGTGAACTACTGGGCGCTGATGGAAGAAGAACCGATTGAGCCGGACGCGCAGATGGCAGCCGTTCGCCCGTTACCGCTGCTGGCACGGGCGGCGAAGTGGGCAGGGCAGACGCTGACGGCGTGGGCAGAAGGGCAGGCAAGCTAATGAATACTGTCGAAGTGGGACAGAAGTACACGTTGGACTTCGAGGCTTACGTCGCGTGGTACAAGGCGAATGTTTCAGAACATGGTCCGGCACTGCAACCGGTAGATGTGATCACCCTTGAATTCGTCGACGCGGAAGACGATACGGCAGCGGGCACGACTGACGACCCGGTTCCGCCGTTGGGCGTGTGGACGGGTTACATCCCGACTTGCTTCCTGATTCCGTTGGAAGTTAACCGTTAATAGTCACCGCCACCGTTTTGAATACGTTCGCCCTTCGTTGGCGCGGACGCCTGTAGACTGAAACGAAAACGTTCTTGAGTAGAGGAGATTGAAGTGAATTTCAAACACAGCACGTCAGAAGAAGTTAAAGCCTATCTCGAAGCCAGCCAGATCGTCGCACTCCTTGAGTCTCTGCAAGAAAAGCGCCACGCAGGGCTGGCACAGGCAACTGCCGCCGTCGATGCGCTCGGCACGGCTATCAAGCACCTGAAAAACGGCAAGTCCGTCAAGTTGAACAATGAGCTTTTCAAACCGTCCGAGTTGTTCCTGGTGCAAGTGCTGTACACCGCCGCGCAGGTCGACGAAGCGGCAATGAAGGCGAGACTGAGCGAAGTCGTCGGCAGTCTGAAGTTTGCCGAAAAAGACAAGCAGTACGCCCACGAAGACCTGCTGCTGAAAGCAACGATTCGCCAGATCAGCAGCGGCAAGAAGGGCATTCAGGTCGTTATCCAGATCGGCGGACTCAGCGTGACCCGCCACCTGCAAGCGACGTCAGCCGGGTTTGCTGGCACGGCGTTCGATGGCAGCGGCAAGGTGATTTTCGACCGTCAGTTGGTGCTCGGCATGTTCAAGCCCTCTGCGCCGGAACAGGCGAAAGCAGCATGACCGCCCGTAACCATTCCCGCCGCGCGTCCGACAGCCGCCGCTCGAAGTGGCGCACGCACAGCCAGCACTACCGCCAACCGCTGCTGCACACCAACGGGCACGCCGTGCTGCACGAAGTGCCGCGCCTGTCGCCGCCGAAGCCGCGCGCACCGCTGGCGCTGATCCCCGGCGTGCTGGCAGTCGGTGCGTACAGTCCACTGATGGGCGACTTCGCGGTGACGTTCATGGGCGAAGCACAGCGCATGAAGCGCGACACCGTCAACCGCTGGCTTCAACTGAACAGCGCCCTGCGGCTGGCGATGGAAGCGCAGAAACTACCGCCGAAGCCCAAGCCGCCCGTTATGTTGTTACTTCCTGCGTGGGTCGCAGCCGCCAAGCCAGTCCCCACGCAGGAAGTTGAAGCTATCGCCGCAGCAGCTTAAGCAGCAACCACGACGCGACGCTGCTATCGCCGTAGGAAGTGATAGCAGCGTCTAGGCAAGCATGTCCTGGAGGACATACGCCTTATGAACACATTACCAGCTTTAGATAAGTTTGTCCTTAACAATAAGACGCTTCCCCCGTCTGCCCCCGAAGACCTGTCCGCGTTATCGGACGCCGAACTGTTCGCACGCCTTTACGCCAACCTTGACGCGATTGCCGAGAACCTGACGCACCTGCCGTTTGTCGACATGGAAGCCGGACGCGCCGCCGTGCTGCCCGTTCATGCGTGCGTGGAAGCAGAAGGCGAGGCGGCGTGATGAACTACGAACCGAACACGATTCGTTGGGGCAAAGGCGATTTTGTCCTGCACGACGCAGACGCCAAAGAGCCAAAGATGCTGATGCGCGTTACTGGCTGCGACGATGATGGATGCGTTCGTACCCGCTACGTGTATCCACGCGAAGGTCGCAACATGCGGCAGGTTTATCGGAACGATACCAAATACCTGCACGATCCGAAGCAATGGGGAGTTGATGAGCACACGAAGCAATCCGATGTAGACACGATCCGCATTTGGAATGGTCACTACAAAGTCGGGACGCGCGTAAGCGTCAAGTTAGATTTCAAGCCAGAACCGTTTGAAACAACCACGCGAACCCCCGCTCAATCTATCAAGTGTCAAGGCGCATGGATATGGCTTGAAGGTGTAGTTGGGGCTTATTTGCTCAGTTTCGTAACGCCTCTTGAATCTCCGAATGCAGGGTTGTTCACTGCTGCGAAAGCGCGGCAATCATGACCGCCGCCAGCGAACCCCCGCTTGCAGGTCGCGCCGTTCACACGGTGCCCGCCTGCTTCAACGTGAATGGCGTAGACAGCAGCGCGCTGCATACAGGCGACGAATTGTGGACGGTGTATCAGCCGGAAGCCGTGCCGATGACCGAAAGTCAGCGCGGCTGGTGCTTAGTCCATTTCGTCGTCGTGTTCGTGCAGCCGCGTCCGGGCGCGGACAAATGTCACATGCTGAAGGAACTGGCATGGGAACGGATCAGCGCTGACGAAGCACGGGAGCTATGGAGACAATCACGATGGAAAACGACGTAGAAACACGACTTTCGACAAAACAGCCCCTAATTTCGATTTTCAGCGACCCCCATGCCCAACCACAGCAGTCCCCAGGGGGTGCGTGGCGTCTGGATAGGGCAGCGTTTGAAAGCGCCGCCAATTGGCAAAATATCAGACAGGCACATTTAGACGCCTTCCGTTACGCGCTGCCGTGCGCCTATGACAAGCGCGTTGTCGCAGCCATTCACGCCGCGTGGGACAGCATGGAAGCGGGGCAGCCGTGACGACGATCCGCTTGCCGCTGCCGCCGTCGGCAAATCGTTACTGGCGCACCACGCGAACCGGACGCACTTACGTGTCCGAAGAAGCGCAGGCTTACAAAGCTGAAGTGGGCTGGCTGGCGCGCGCTGAAGGGCTTGAGATGCTGGAAGGGGAGGTATCGCTTTCGCTTCAGGTCTACATGGTCAACAAGTCAGCCGACCTCACGAATCGAATCAAGGTGCTTGAAGACGCGCTCAATGGGGTCGCATATATCGACGACAACCAAGTGAGTGAGTTCTACGCCCGCAAGTTTCAGGTTCCAAAAGCCAAGCGCGGCGAAAAGCGCGAGGGGTATGTCTTAGTCACTGTAGAAGCATTGGAGGCAGCATGAAAACGTTATCGACCAAGCAGCAGAAGCTGCTCACCTTTATCCGCGACTACCGCGCGGAACACCAGTTCAGCCCGTCGTTTCAGGAAATGATGACCGCCTGCGACCTGACCAGCACGAGTGTGGTTGCCTACAACCTCGACAAGCTCGAAGCGCATGGGCTGGTCATTCGTCCGCACCAGTTGCCGCGCACGGTGACGCTGACCGAAAAGGCGCTGGCAAATGGGTAGGGGCGGCGTGAAGCCGGGGACGTTGTGCAAAGAGCAGGGGTGCAGTAATCCGCGTCACGTGCTACCCAACGGCGCAAGTGTTACACGCTGTACCAGTCACTATCGTGTCTACACCAGTGCCAAGAACAAGCGGCACTGGTTGGCACGTAAGAACAACACTGTGAAAGGCAAAGGGCGTCCAGCGGGACCAACAGTCATCATCGACGAGCGTGAGCGCATCGTGCGCCAGATCGTCGGCAACGATGTCATCCGCGAAATCCCGCTGCCGGATCGCGGCTTGCACGAACAGACGCTGGCAATCCTGAAGTATCGCGGCTGGAAGATTAAGTTTGAACGGGGTGCAGCATGACGGCAATTGTGGGTTATGCCGACGGAATAACCGCTTGGATTGGCGGCGATAGTGCCGCGCAGAACGGGGGCTGGACACGGTTCGCTATCCGTGAGCGCAAGGTATGGCGTCAGCAGGACGTGGATATGGTCATTGGCTGCTGTGGACGCTGGCGGGTATCGCAGCTCCTGCAAACGTTTCTCATACTGCCAGAGCAAAAAGGGGACGAATCGCCTATTCAGTACCTCGTCGCACAGTTTGTCCCCGCCGTACAGCAGGTGCTGCGCGACCACAATGAACTCATCAAAAACGACGAGAGCGGGACAGGCATCATTATCGCTTACAAGGGGGTCGTTTACGCAATGGACAGCGCCTTTTGTGTCAATGCGATTGAACCGCAGGTGGTTGCGGATGGGGCAGGCGGGGACGTGGCAAAGGGTGCGTTTCAAGCATTTCTCGACACTGGCATGGATATTGAAAGCGCAATACTTAAGGCGCTGGCGATTGCTGGCGATTTCGATCTGACGGTTGCGCCGCCGTACTATGTCCTGAAAGCAGGTACACCATGACGCACGCTGACGATCTGCGCTTCGCCTACACCGCCTACCGCCACCGCCTGCGCGAACTGTTTCCGCGCACGCCCGTGCTCTCATTCGACGACTGGCTTGACGACCGCGAATGCGCCGCTGCCCGCCAACGGGGGGAACAGTACCTGCGGCTGCTCGGCGCGGAAGGGGCGTGTCTGGATTGGGCAGAAGGCTATCTGGCGGCAAGGAGTGAGGCATGAACTGGAATTGGCTTGTTGGCATTGTCACGATCTGCGTCTACCAACGCGACTTTCAGAAGCACATTCCGAACATTGCTCAGGGGACGCTTTATTATGCCGACCCTCTACTGACAGCAATGCAGCCCTTGAGCGAACGGGAATGGCGACACCACACATGGGACATGGGCGGGGTGCTGCTCAACTCGCCTGAAGTCGAGTGTTCCCCGGTGCTTTGGCAGAGGCGCGAACCATGACCCCGCGCTGGCTGCGTCGCCTCGTCTGCCACCTGCGTGGGTGTCAGCCGACGTGCAACCGTGACCGCAGCGGACGGGTGACGTTCGCGTTCTGCCGCCGCTGTAAATCAATTCTGGAATGGAGAGCGTGAGATGAAGCAGAGCTATCACCAGTACCGACGGCGGTTGAAGTTGATCCGTTGCGCCAGCTATAACACCTATCTCGCTGAAGCAAAAGCAGAGTGGGCAGCGGGTGGCAGCGGGGTTAACGCAATATTCAATGTCTTGCGTTCGGACCGAGACGACCGACTGGAGAAATTGGCGCGCCGTCAGTTTGAAGCACGCCGTCGTAACCGTTAACGCCTGCGTGAACGAAAAGCGCCCCCGTTCGCGGGGAAACGGGGGCGCTGGTGACGGCGGGAGCGGGGTGGGCGGCGGCGTTAGGAAGCTTGTTCTTGACGGACGGCGCGAGGAATCACTTCAAGGTTGCCGTCGCCAATCATTTGCAGCAAGCGCGAACGATTGACGCCGTAAGCCTTCGCAATACGGTCAAGCCCGTCCTTGCGACGCTTGATGTCCGCGTCGTTCGTGCCGAGCGTCACGCTGATAGATGGTTTATTCGTGGAAGGTGTTCGTTTCTTGTCCATAGCCTTATTGTATCCAGTACGCACTATATAGTCAAGATACCTATCATTAAATATTGACCCTTGACGTGCTATATAGTCACGAGATATACTGATATATAGCGCAGTTGTTTAATCGACAGTGGCGATCCTACGCGGATCGTTGAGAAGAGTCAAGAGGTGGGCAAATGAACTACGAACCGAATACGAAGCGTTGGGGAGAAGGTTCGCTTGTTCTTCACGATGCTGACGTAAAAGAAGCGAAGATGCTGATGCGTGTTATCGGCTACACGAGAGAAGGGCTGTGCGCTGTTGAATATATTGAACCGTCACAGCCACGCACTGTGTACGAGAACGACATTAAATATCTGCACGATCCGAGGCAGTGGCTGGAATATTGGAATGGTTATCCCGTACTGGCGACGGAACCGAAGGTTTGTCCCATTTGTGATAGCGCCGAAATAGATGTGAACCGTATGCCAGAAGACGACGAGTTTGATGAAGCACTGGCACGGCAATGCGGTCTTACAGGCGAATGGTCCGAAATATGGGATCAGCATCCAGAATTTGCCTACAACTACGCTGAAATGCACTGCGAAAATGATTATTGTGGCGCTGTCGTTGCTTATGGCGAACGCGGTTACTACAACAAGCGAACGAATTTCTACGATCACAAGAAGCCCTCGCCTGAAGACTATCCTGGAACGCCTGAATACGCCCGCGCGAAAGCCGAAGCTGAACGACTAGCACAGGAAGCCGCAGGGCAGCAACGATTGTTTGATACACCATGACGCCGCCACTGCTGCCCGCGTTCGTGGGCGCGCCAACCGTCAACAGGGTGTACAACGTCGATGCGCTGACGCTGCTGCGTGCGCTGCCGGATGCAAGTGTAGACGCGATTATTACCGACCCGCCGTATGAAATGACCGAGCTTGACTTCGACCAGCGCACTTTTAACTGGTCATTGTTCTGGCGGGAATGCCGCCGTGTAATGGCACGTCCGACTGCGCCGGTTGTGCTCTTCAGTCAGCAGCCGTTTACGACCGACCTGATCTGCAGCAACCGGGCATGGTGGCGCATGGAAATCATTTATGAAAAAACCATGCCAGTGGGGTATCTCGACGCAAAAAAGCGTCCGCTGCGGTGTCACGAAAACATTCAGGTCTTTTCTGAAAAAGGCGCATTTTATACACCCGTCATGGAAGCAACGACCGAAACCCGTGCACGGGTGATTAACCGCAAGCAGCAGCTCAGTGAGCACTACAACAACCACCGTGATGACGGTTGGACCGACACGGGCAAGCGGTATCCGCGCTCGGTCTGGCGCTTTGCACAACGCTCCAGCGCCTTTGAAAACACAAAAACCTTACATCCAACCGAAAAGCCTTTGCTGCTTATGGAGCGGTTAGTACTGATGTTCACTGCACCTGATGCGCTGGTTATTGATCCGTTCGCAGGAAGCGGCACGACGGGCTTGGCAGCGATCAAGAATGGTCGGCGCTGTATTGGTGCTGACAATGGGGTGGACAGTAAGACCGGGCGCTTTTGGGCTGAAGTCGCCAATGACCGTATGGCACTGCCGTTTACCGTGCCGTTGTTTCAGGAGCAACCCGCATGACCGCCCTCTGGAACGCGCCCCGTCTCGTCTACGGCAGCTACCGCGTCGACGTCCACCGGCTGACGCCCGCGCAGTACGACGCGCTGCTCGAACACCCGGCGTCACGGCTGTCGTACTACATGCGCGACGCGCAGTCCTGCACGCTGTGGCTGGAAGAAAAGCTGGTGCTGAAATGGGGTGTCGAGTACGTCGTCGACTGGCTGCGTGAAGACGTGCTCGACGCGCCGATTACGCGCTATGAGGCGATAGACCGCGCCTGCGACCACCTGTTCGCGGAAGGTATGCTGAAGTATCCGGGCGGGCAGTGGCG
>ERZ869925.1332-NODE-1332-length-11536-cov-4.222629_pt1 | contig 11536 bp, 21 predicted proteins | sample MGYA00579311_ERZ869925 | MGnify/ENA primary metagenome ERZ869925 (study PRJEB32216, sample SAMN09231817) | wastewater metagenome | place: USA: Maryland | collected 2016-07-30 | study: EMG produced TPA metagenomics assembly of the PRJNA472060 data set (Reclaimed...
TGTTTGCCGCCGCATCGCCAGCGGCAGGAGCAGGAACAACTCCAATTTAGCCACCGCTCCCGGAGTCACCCACCATCACAGAAGCTGCGTTGCCCCAGGTGAGATTATCTGTACCAGCCACTGAGGTGTTTGAGGTGCAGGTGTACAGACGGTCTTTTCCAAGAGTTCCTTCGGAGGCGATTACCAGCCAGCTGGTTACATTCGCTCCTGTGGGCATCAACGGATGAGGATCAGGAGCACCGGAGGCCTTAACGACCCAGACTCGGTTCTCTTTCTGATCGGTTTGCCCAGTCAGAAATACGGCATCCCCTGTGGCGAGCGTCACTCCATTGACGGTGTCTCCGTTTTCGAGACCAGTCGCCAGCGTGACATTCGAGGTAGCCATGACTCGGGCGCGAATGACAGGGAGATTGCTCGAATAGAAACTGGTGGGAGGCGTCAGGAAGATTGTGGAAGTCCCCGACAGGCTCAGGGGGGATCCCGTACTGCTGGAGAGGAATGTATCAACGGTGAGCGTGTTCCCCGCGCTGGTGTACAGCCCGATAAACTCCATCCAGTCAGTACCCGACTCGACAATGAAATAAGCCTTATTCCCGTCTCCGATCGTCGATACAGCCTGAAAGCGCGAAGATGCACCGGCCAGAGTCCACGGTCCTGTTCCCGTCGAGGTCGTCGTCTCTTTAACGCGAGGTTTGTAAGTTAAAGCCATCTACCAGTCCACCTTCACTTGCTCGATTCTGATTCTTCTTCAGTCATGTCGATGATTTCCGACTTCAACTCTGAAATTTCAAACTCTTTCCTTTTGATCTGCTTTCTGAAAAATATCTCCATCCTTTGAATCAGGAATAAACTCCACACCACGCATGCAATCCACCCGCCGCACAATGTTCCGTAAGCCAAAAAACACAGAACTCCAGAAATACAAACAAGACACATCACGAGAGAAAGCAGCATCGACACTTGTGCTTCTTTCAGATTCTCTTGAGCCGTTTCAAGATTTCTCACTTATTGAACTCCACGTTGATATCCTTCCAACCACGCAACTCCACTTTAGCTAGCGTTGGTGTCAGGCAGATCGCTGTGATGGGTACCGGGTAGAGGTTCCCCAACCACTTCGATTTCACGAACGGGCATGGTGTCCCGGAATCTACCGAGACACGGACGCCACCCTCCCAAGAGGAGGCAGTGATCGATACAGAACGAGGAATGACGACTTCTCCGACCTCTGGAATCGGAATCGAAACATCCTCTGCCCGAGTCGACACAGCCTTCGTGGTTCCGATCAGACTTGCCCAATCGGTTTGCAGATTGATCCCCGCTGCGGACGCGTTGCGTTCCAGTCGGGGAAAATCAATCGGAAGCCCATCGAGTCCATGCTCCCGCTTGGGACCAGAGAGCCAGAGGTCCTCGATCTGCTCCAGGGTCGCTCGCCCTTCGATCCGCTGTATCTCTTTCCCCTGTGCGTCAACTAGAACAATCAACGGTGACCGAGGGACATCGACAGGGGGATCAGTCTTCCCCTCGAGTCGCCCGTGCCGATCGACCTCATAGAGAACGATGTCCGCCTCTTTCGCTGTGGTGTCTGTCGACTTTCTGAGGATCAGATTGCGGGCCTGTGCGATCCGGAGCAATTCCGCCTTGGTTGGCCTGCACGGACCACACCATTCCCCACCGAAATACCAGATCTGACGCTTGGCCGATGGAGGGGCTTCGCGTGGGACAAACTCCGGCAGCCTCGCAGCCGATTCCTCGACTGGAGGCCGCTCGGACACCACATCACCAGAGGGGACAACTTCTTGCTGCCCGGTCTCCGGATCAGCTAGCTTGGGGGGAAGGTCTGCCTCGGGCATCGGTTCCGGATTTAAGCCTTCAACGATGGGCGAGGCCTGGGAAGGAGTCTCCGCTTCGCGGGGTGTCGGTCGAACAACTCGATTCGAGGGCATCGTGGCAAACGCCAGTGCCGCGGAAGAATATCCTCTCAGGTACAACTGAGAGTTCCCCGGGTGAGGTTCGACGATGCGACCGCAACCGAGAGAGAAGAAGGCCATGAGCGAGATCAGGAAGAGGGGATGCCACATTTGGTTTTCTCCAATCTTTTTTCCGGGTGTTCGAAACAGATTTAAATTTCTGATCTCAGCGATTAACCGAGGTAACTGGCGGATCCGTAGTCAGGCAGTTGCCGCCGAGGGAAGCCGTTGAAGTCGCCGACCGCGAATACTTCGCCTGTCTGGATGATCCACTCCATCAGCTTGGCTCGGATCTGGTATCGATTTGCGAAATCGTCACCGTCATTGCGTGCCCACTCAGGAACCCCACCCTGAATCCATGACGGAGGCCAGGAGTTGACACCGGTAAAGGTCGGTTCTTCGCGGGTGTAATCGCACCCGAGAATTCCCTGGGCGTGAGAACAGGGGCCTTTGTATTCGGCAATCCCCTCGGAATTCCGGTTTCCAACAATGTGATTGCTTCCCTGCCAGAGGCCGTATCCATTCGCCAGGGCATCAGCTGCCTCCTCGACGGATTCAATTTTGGCCCAGTAGCCAAATTTGTGTTCCGACGCAGCTTTGAGTGCCGCCTCTGGTTGATGATCTCCGTACATTGCCGCAACTTGTGGGCTGTACTTCGAGAGGTCCATCAGACCGGGGTAATTTTTGCGGATCAGGTACCCACACTGAATCAAAGCGCGGATGGACTGTGCTGGATTCATTCCCTGATTCGCACGTGATCCTCTGAACCAGTAAATCCACTCTGTGGCACCGGGGGCAATCCATTCTTCGGGTTCACCTTTAATGTCAATCTCAACAGCCCTGGTGGCGTCTGCAGCTCGAATGGTTGCCCACGAGTTGCAGTCGTTTGTTTCCTGCCATTCCCGTTTATAAATCGCAGGGTCCATTTTCAGGACGGATTTATAAGGCAGGCTGAGCTTCCCTTTGCCGGTCCCTCGCAGCTGGGGAGCGAGATCCCGGAACAAGTGAGACCCCTGGCTGTCAGTCAGTGTTTGATATAAGGCTTCCCGTTCCTTCTGAGGGGTCGGGTTGTAACCTGTTTTGTATTCCATGTTCTTCCTCGGTAAAGGGGGCCATCTCCACACAGTGAGGAGATGGGCGACTAGATTCCTCGACAGGCTGCCGCGATTTCGTCGAAGGCTGCAGCCCCTTTAGTTCGCAGATCAGGGGTTAAAGGCTTGGCATCCAGCCCCCCCATTGCGTCGATAATCACCCGATCGACAGCTCCCCCCAGACCTGGGGAACGCTTGAAGAGTGGAGTCCCCTGAAACTGGAATTCGAGGGCATGGGTCGACCAAGCCTCCCGGAGTTGCTCAGTCGTCGTCACCTTGGTGGAGTCTCGACGGAGGCAGTCCGCGAAGCCAGCAGAGACACCAGCCAGGGCCTGAGCCATCTCACGATCGGATGCGATGGCTCCCTTCACAGCACGTAGGGATTCACTCTCAACAACATTCGGAGAAGGCTGCGGAGTGGGAACGGGTGTCGGGAGAGGTGTGATAGTGGGAGATGGAAGATTGGGAGCCATGCATCCCGAGAGACATAGCATCACCAGTAAGGCGGGAAGGAACTTCATGTCTGATTCCTTGGTAGTTTTCGTTCTGTAAAAGCGCACACGTTACACCGCAAAGAGTCACTTCACCGGAGGAGTCGGCTCCGGGAGCAACTTCGCCTTTTCAACTGCAGCCGATAATGATTTCACAGCGAGTTGCAACGGCTCGCTTGAGTCGATCCAGAGGGCGAAGGCCGAAATCCCTTTGATACAGATCCAGGTCCCCGGCTTGGAGATCCATCCCTTTGGGTGGATGACACCCACAACGCACAGTGCGAGAATCGCACACATGGGACCTGCGACACCGACCACCCCACCAGGTGCAGCAGCGTAGAGTGTGGGTTGTGCAGCCACCTTGCCGAGTTGGATCGCTTGGATGATCGCGGAGATCAGGGACAGAAGACGGATCAATCCAGAAATCGTGGTAAACATTGCCAGAGACCTTTCGGTAAGAGAATCGAACTGGAAACTTAAACAGGGGGTTGGGGCCGGTTTTCGGAACTGCGTTGCAGGCCCCCACAATCCCAACGAACAATCGCAGCTGCCAGGCCCCCCAAGAGAATGACCACCCAGATCGGTACAGACCCCTGCAGGAGTGGGATGGACTGCTCAATCTGCTGAGAGCAGCCAAGCAGTACTGTCCAGACGAACGCCCCGCCATAGCGGATTCGAGTCCAGACTCGATCAGCGAGATTGATCTCGCCGGGTTTTGATCCTGTCTTGTGAGGATGGAGCACGATCTTGGATCTGTGTTTGGATGGGTTTTCGAGTTCCGGAATCATGCTTCACCTTGAGCGAATGAGAGACAGCAAAGATCCATCTGAGGCACATGAGGGTGAGGAAAATCACTCGATAGAAAAGAGTCTTGATGCTCATTCGTTTTGCTCCGGTGGACTCGAACCCACCGGGCCAGATCCGTGGATGATCACTTTCTTCCCGTGGATTTCGGGTTGAGGTGTGGGTCGTGGCCCATCCTTTCGGCAGAGGCACGACTCACCACACACGCAAGCCTGAGGGAACACTGGATAGACTGATTGACCAACCGCTCCAATCACCGCCCCAACAAGCAGCAAAGCCAAAGTCACGATCGCGAGAAAACTCAATCGCTCAATCATCTCCACAATCTCACCGCCTATTCCTTAAAAGAACGACACGCCTCCTCAGCGAGGGCTGAGGAAACAAATATCACGAACACTCCACAACTAACCCTCAGGAAGTCACCATCCGCAGTGGCCTTGATAACAATCCCGAGAGCGATAAACGCGGCGAGAAAACTGGAGATCAGCTTTGCCCGTTCGAGCCTGAGATCGGGCCTGGAGGGTGGCAATACTGTCATGCCCCCTCCGAAGAATGTTTTGCTGTGTGATGTGTTTCGAGCTTTCCCAGTCGTTCGCCGTGACTGTGCAACAACTCTTCATGACGATCGATCTTCACGAAGGCTGTTTTGACGTTCTCGCGTGACTCTTGTCGGAAATCTTTGAGCCATTCGAGCTCCTTCGCGATCTCTGTGAGTCGCTTGTTCTGCTCCGCCTGGCTGAGCCGATACTCTTTGACACCCTCCCGAATCTCGCGAATCAGCCATCCCACAAGTCCCAACAGAGAAGGCCCGACTAGGGGGCCGAAGGTGCTCAGGAGACTCAGAAGGTTTTGCATGGCGAGCCTTAAAAACGAAAAAAGCCCGCAGACCCCTCGGTGGAGAGGTTTGCGGGCTGATGAATCTAGTCCCGTGCGAACGAACAGGTTGTCAGGGGTCAATAATTACACGATCTGAAATGATCGTCAATAGCAGGAACTGGTAACAGCCAGTTATCACTTCTTCTTTCTCGCGATCGGGTGGACGTGGTTAATATCAACAGAGAATCCACCAATGTTGCTGTTGATTCGGTATCCATGCCTCTCAGCTTCAGCGGTGTCGTCTGGAGTAACGACAACCGATCCATGCGGCAGAGAGTAGGTTTTAATCACTCCAGAAAACCCATGCCTACCGACTTTCACCTTGGTCCCCGTCGGGAGAACAGATTCGAGCAATCCATCAACTCGATGTTCCGCAGCATTGAGATGCGAAATCGCCTCACGTAAGTCATAAATCGTTGCCACCCCCACCCCTCCTTTGTTCTGGTAACTCGTTGTTATTGATTCTCTCCACAGATTCCAGAGACTGGTCAACATCGAACTTGACAACCGCATCTTCAATCGGATACCTCTCCCGGTGATTCTCAAGAGCCATTTCTACTGTTGGATGGCGTGTGCAGAAATCCCCAATCCTAGATGTTCGCTGGCTAAAGATGAGGCGAATAATTCGGAAGTTGCAGGGTTCAATCTCAACCCGCAAGGCCCGGTCGTGACAGAGAAAAACAAGTCTAGTGAGTTCGTCCCAATCCCATGTTGAAAGACGAGTTCCGTACTTATCAATGTTCACAACGATCCGCCGCTGTTCCGCCCAGTCAACTTTGTTCACGTCAAGGTGATAGATTCCCTTAACCATCTCGCCCAGCAGGTTGGCGACCGCAATCCCTAATGGGGACATTTCCCCCTTGAACCAACTCTGTACGTTCTCCGCCCCTGCGTAATACCTCCAACCATCTCGCATACACTCCCCCTTTCGCTGGTAACTCTGTTATCGCGTTTTCGCTGGCTTCTTCGCTCTCCTGTTCCACGCTGCGATTGCCTCGCTCTTGAATCGCCTCGCAAAAGGCCCGTCGGCATTGCACGCACCGCATCGCACGCAACAATGGTCGGAGTCTTCGAGTCCGAGGACTTGGAATTCCGTTCCGTTTCCGCAGAACGGACACGGCGAGAGCTTCACCCCGTTGATCTTTCCAGACCCTGTTATCCATCGACGCCAAGACATCACCCGTCCTCCTCGTTGAACTTGTCAAACTCGTCGTCAAAACGAATCTCGTCTGCGGCTTCTTCTGCGTATGTCACAACATCCTCAATCGCACCCAGCAATTCCCCCCCTGCTGCACGACACCGCCATCATTTCGGCAATTGCCCGCTTTGCCTTCTCGTTCGCTGCGAGTAACGCTTCTGGTATTTGCTGACCCATCCCGTCCCCCTTTCGCTGGTAACTATTGGTTATCGTTCTCGCTGGACACTGGGTATGTGCAGTAAGTTGTTTCGTAATTCACTTCGACGAAATACTCTTTACCACACTTGCTACAGGTCTCTTTGCATTGACTGTACGTTTCTGCTCCATTACTAGCCCCACACCAAGGGCAGATAACAAAGTCTTCAAAACGCCGTGATTCTGGTAATTCTTCTGGGATTCCCATCACTCCCCTACTCTCTTGTTCGGGTAACCTCTGGTTATCACTTTCGCTTCCGCTTCCGTTCGTCGAACACGTTGACGGCTAATCCACCGTTGATACCAACGATCACATGGACTTCCCCCCAGAACTGCTGCTGCCGGGCCTCATCGATCAGGGACTGAATCGTTTCGGCTGATTCCTTGCGGATTCGCAAGTGTCGTTCCTCGGCTGTCTCTGTGTTTGGTTGCATCGCGTTATTCATCGCACCCTTTTCCGACAGCATTCCCATTTGGTGTGGTAAACTTCCGCCAGTGCACGAATCCCTGCGGGCAATGAAATCCCCACTCACGTACCTTTGGACCTGTAAAAAAGAGCGTCCACACCGGAGTTTCGTCGATCAGCTCTACGCGATGACTGTCTGTGGCACGCATCCACATCAAACTGAATCGACGCCGCAATCGCCTCCCCGCAGGGGTCACATTGAGGTATCTACCCTTGAGTAAGAACGACAAGGACCACCAGGGATGATCGTGGAAGGCTCGGTCATCGTCGCTCCTCAGGAACTTATGCAGATAGATATTGCAGAATCTGTTTCTCGGGATCAGAAACCACCGGAACAGATAGGGGCTTTCATTCCCTCCAATTATGACATCTGGATCTCTCATGGGATCTCAGTTCCCTCCAAAGTAAGGCAAAGCCAAAGCTCGACTCGATTCCGGGTCGTCATAGTTTTCTGCGATCAGCGGGAGGACCTCCTCACCCACCGTCCTTCCTGTTGCTGGGTTGATGATGTGAGCCAAAAACTCCTGCTCGAATTCGCTGATCCCACATTCGACCGTTTCGAGCTTAGCTTTTATTGCGAGAGCGAGAGACCGCCATCTGGATCGACAAGCCTGTTCCCATAATGCGTACCGTTCCTCGACACTGGTTGGCTTGTTTCTGATGCCTTTGTGTCCGAAAACTTTGTCGTTTCGATCAGGCAGCGGCAGGATAAACTTCACACGTCGCCCCTTGGCGTCGAACTGGATCATTGCTCCGAGTGGTCCTGTCGCGTAGACGAATGACTCGGCTCCATATCGATCCAGAATCGATTCGATTTCGCACCGCGACTTCTCCACGGACACCGTTGTGTTCTCTGCAAACCTCGCCATCTCAGTTCCCTTTCAGATCGTGCTCTGATACCAACTCTTTAACTCGTCCCCGTGAACCCAGCAGCGACTGAGAACACCTACAGCGAACCCGAACATTGCCCCCGTGATTCCCTCTCTGTCGGCGATGTGTTTGGTCTGCTCAGCAGACTTTGCAACGGACTCTCCACCGTTAATCCTGCTGTCCATCATCCAAGCCCAGCGAGCCGCATAACGCAACACTCCTTGTCCGTATGGTTCAGGGTTGTTTTTTACTAAGAGATCCCATGCAGCGGGATCTCTTATAGCGAATGATGCGAACGGTTTTTTAGACTCGATCTCTGCAATCCTTTTGCTCTCAGCGGCCCGGCGTTGGGACTCAATGCCAGCAGAGCTTCTCAGCCATTCTTCATGCCTCCGATTCGACAATTCGTGCCATTTGCTGGCAATGGCCTTTGCCGTATCACCGGGTTTCGCTGACATGTCGATTCCGTTGAAACAGAAGTTGACTTTCTGTCCTGTTAAGTTCGCGACACGAACCACCTCTTCGCACTCCGTGTAAACATGCCCTCCAGGCAATGGGGTATATGTCAGTGTCATTTTAGTTCCCTTTCCACCACTAAAACGCCGTGGCCCACCCACGACTAGCCCATAGGCTTTAACGCCAATGTGTATTCATCAACGAACTTCAGCCTGTTCGCTGTTTTATCGAGCACCGCCTGCCGCCTCGGCTTTGAGTGATAAACCACCTTATGATCCTTACCGTCGTACTCAACTGACTTCGGTACTTCTTCGTTCACTGCAAGTAAGACATCGACCATTATCACGCCCTCATACATCTTGCTCATTTGGTTCCTCACTCTTAGAAAGCCGTCGCCCACTCGGGCCACTCGGACTCAGTGATGACTTCCTTCTTCCTCAGCAATTTCGTGAGCCGATTCAGCTCATATCTGATCGACTTGAGACTCAAACCAACCTGATACACCTCGCTCCTCAAGGGCATGAACTCCGCACGGTAGAACTCCTCTTGGTATGCAATGGACTTCTTTCGTTCTTCTCCGGCTTTGCGTGCGTTGTCTGTAACCAAACAAGAAAACAGACCCGAAAATTCATCCGCTTTACCTTTTGTGGCTTCCATCTCCGAACGCAGTTCGTTGTACATCTTCTGCAATCCTGCGAACTTCTCTTCATCTGTCCGATCCCATCCAATACTCACTCCTGTCAACCCTTCGACGACGAGCTTTGTCACCGGGAACGTCAAGAAGAGGTTCACGAACATATTTGAGAAGAACATGGAGCCAATCATCAGGACCAGAAATCGCTTCATCATCACTTTTACTATCCCTTTCAGCCGTATTTGTCGTTCGGTATTCGGTAGCTGCAAATCAGGATTCGAGGAGTTTCAGGAGCGACTTTGGACACTTCGCATCGGAAAAGTGCGAGAGCATGAATTCAATCAGTGACTCACAGTCTTGATCCTCCAGGAGTGTGAGCGAGCCATTGAATTCAAACTCTTTGATCGCCAATTCGATCAGTTCATCCTTCTCGTAAATCTCCAGATACTCTCGTGTGATCTTCCACGTGACAGCTAGCCCTGGCGTCAACAGCGAATGGATCTTCTTGAGGTAGTGCCGATCAGCGTGGTCAAATCCCGCCGAGTTTGACTCAATGCTTCGCTTCAGCAACTCTCGCAGAAGAATGACATGGTTTTCCCCAGGCACAGACGACAGACTGTCCAGGTAATCAGTCGCAGATTGCGTGGAGTTGCCCCACGCAGAGGCATAACTGAAAGAGGTTAAGCGACCACCAGCCGTGACAATCGCCTGGTCACACTGAGGGAAATCGATCTGACTGGCCCAGCCATTCATGCACAACACAACCAGCAGTCGGAGCAGCTCGGGTTCTTCGCAGTGCTCCAGAGCTGCAATAACATCACCCTCCAGGACCCCCCACAGATAATCACGCAGTTGGTTTTCGATCGCCTCTTTTCGGTCCTCCAGGGCTTCTTTCGGATCTGCCTTGGTTTTTGGCTTACCCGCTCCTGACTGTTTCTTCTGCTCCTTCTTGGCCGCTGCCTGCAATTCATCGTAGAGATTGACGTTAAATGCCCGCTCCTCCCCTTGGACCTCCTGAATATCCAACGCCTCTAACTCTGCAGGCGTTGCGTCAAATGCTCGCGTGGGAGTCTCCATTGTTCGCGAGGCCTGCCTGGCTGCATCAGAAATCGCGCCCTCCAGATCGCGAACCGTCAGGGCCTCTGGTGACGGGAACTTCCCGCTCCCATATTCATCGATGACTCGCTCTTCGATCTCCTTCAGTAATTCAGGTCGATGAGACCACGGCAGGAGATACCGGGCATGGGTCGCGGGCATTTCTTGAGAAATCAATCGGGATCGCCACGGCTCGGGCAGATTGAGGAGCCGAATCTGATTCGAGATGGCGGAAGGGGAAACCTTCAGCCTCTTGGCCAGGTCTTTCTGAGAGAGTCCGCCAGGCTTCGTGAGATCGGCATACGACTGAGCGACTTCGATAGGGTTCAGGTCTTTTCGCTCGATATTTTCAATCAGTTGCAGTTCGGGGATCTGATCTCGATTTTGCTGTGGGCGGACAATACAGGGGATTGCCTCGACACCCGCCATTATCGAGGCGCGGTATCTTCGTTCTCCGGCAATGATCTCGAAGTGCGCTCCGTCTAAGTTTTTAACGGGCGTCACAATGATCGGCTGCAGGAGTCCGTAGACCTTGATTGATTCACACAGTGTTTTCAGGCTGCCGGCGTCAAAATGTTTGCGGGGGTTGGTGGGAGAAATGTGGATTCTCTCGTGGGGAATCTCGCAGCGATACTCACCGTTCCCCACGAGGCCAGATTTTTGGACGGGTGTATCTTCAGTCGCCTTGGCAGGGGCTGGCTTTGGTTTCCTGGCTTTGGTTTGCTTTGGTGCCTTGGTCGTTGCAGTTGTCATGACGTTCTCCCTGAGATCCGCTGGAAAAGATCTCGGCCACTCTGCGGATCGAAAGAGGGCGAGCCTGTTTGAGTGATTCGTAAACCGTCAGAGTCCCGGCATTCCGGAACTGGACCACATTCCCGCCGTCTCTGTCTGCTCGCGAGCGTCGAACTGTTTCTGGAGGTGCGCAGCCTTGCTGCGATGGGTGGCGTTGATCTTGTGAGACCAGTATCCATCCCTCACGGCACTCGAGATGAAGGCGGCTCGGCTTTTGATCCTGCCACGGCATTCGAGATCTTTAACGGTCATCATGAACGCGAAGAAGTTCCTCTCCGTCGCCGGATCGTCGGTGACCAGGCCCTTGTCTGCGAACCGGCGGAAGATCTCCCGCGCCTTGCTCTGGTTCCTGACTTCCTCCTCGTCGAGGTGGACACCCCTTCCACCATGTTCACCTTCAGCTAAAGCAGCTTTATTAAATCTATTATTAGCAGCTATATAGCTAAGCCGGTTGGTGGGAGTGGTGGTGGGGGGTGTGGTGACCAGGGGTTGTGAATCGCCATCAAATGCCAGTCTGTTCTGGACTTGCGTCATTGTGTCATCCTCCAAGTGGGGGGTGAGCAGGGTTGAACAGGGTTGAACAGGGTTGAACAGGGGGGGT
>ERZ869925.1334-NODE-1334-length-11519-cov-14.923412_pt1 | contig 11519 bp, 20 predicted proteins | sample MGYA00579311_ERZ869925 | MGnify/ENA primary metagenome ERZ869925 (study PRJEB32216, sample SAMN09231817) | wastewater metagenome | place: USA: Maryland | collected 2016-07-30 | study: EMG produced TPA metagenomics assembly of the PRJNA472060 data set (Reclaimed...
ATGAGCGTAAGACTATTCAAAGTAGGTGGCTGTGTCCGAGACGAACAATGTAAACATGTCAACTCTGAGTTTATTCGTGATGGAGACGATATAGACGGAGAATATGATGAGTACAAGTGTTTGGATTGTGGAAAATACTTCAAGGTCGAAGTTGCTCAATAAGTTTGTCGTGTAACTCAGCATGACAATTAGCACATACAAGGCGGCACTTATCAAGTTCGACTTTTGTTGTCTCCCATGACCTAGTACGATACTTAGCTAAACTAAAGTCTTTCTCATCTGGATTAACATGATGGAAATGTAATGCTCTCTTTGACTTGTTGTAACCGCATATCTCACATTTTCCTCCCTTGTATTCGAGGCATCGAATTTTTTGAGATTGCTGTTGACGAATGACTCGCTTTGAGCTACAATACTTACATGACCAGCGGAATCCATGCTTGTCTGTTTTACTAGCACCAAAATTGTCTTTGTCAAGAGGCTTTCTTTGTTTGCAAGTAGAACAGGTGCGACAACCATCTTGGTCTTTGGTTCTGTCTTTTGGATGTCTTTTATCCTTTGTTCCAAATGGTGAACACTCGAAGCAAAAGAGTCTCTTCTTGGCAGAAGTATAGCGTACCTTGCCATTAACTACAATCTTGGTATCGTATTCTTTTGAACAACTTTCACAGATTTTCTTCATTTTGTTCTCCAAACTTAATTAGGACTAATCTTTATACACCAGAGGTTACGCAGATGAGTCAGAATGTTAGGCTTTATAAAGTTGGAGGTTGCGTAAGAGATGAATTACTAGGAATTCCTAGTAAAGACATTGATTATGCGGTCGAATGCTCCAGCTTCGAGACTATGGAGAAGTACATCGTCGAGAACGGTGGTCGTATCTTTCTTTCAAAGCCTGAATACTTCACGATTCGTGCCAAGCTGAACGGCATCGACGCTGACTTCGTTCTTTGCAGAAAAGAATACGGATACAGTGACGGTCGTAGACCCGATAAGGTAGAAGTTGGAACCATCTTTGATGACCTTGCTCGTAGGGATTTCACGGTAAACGCTATCGCCGAAGTTGTTCCCCCAAAGGGAATGTTTGTCGATTTCAAGCCAGCATTGGTTGACCCTCACGGTGGAATAGAAGACCTCAAGAATATGACGCTACGCTGCGTCGGCAATCCTATCGACCGCTTCAACGAAGACAGTCTGCGTATTATGAGAGCTATTAGGTTCTCCATCACAAAAGGCTTTGCAATGGACTCTTCTGTTGCTAATGCTCTGTGGAATCCAGACGTTGTGAAGAAGCTGGCAAACGTCAGCAAGGAAAGAATCAGGGAAGAGTTGCTACGCTGTTTCAAGCATAACACCTTGAAAACAATCGCTACTCTTGAGTATTATCCGATGGTCAGGGATATTGTCTTCGATGATAATATCTTGTGGCTAAAGCCAACAATAGAGGAATAAGGATGACCTTAAACGATTACGCTAAGCGTGTCCACAAAGCAAACAAGAAATGGTGGATTAACCTATATACGGGTAAGCCACTTAAAAGGAATAAGGGTGAGATGATTGCCCTTATTCACTCCGAACTTAGCGAGGCTCTTGAAGGGGTTCGTAAGGACTTGCCTGACGAGAAGCTTCCTCATCGCAAAGCAGAAGAGGTAGAGATGGCTGATGCAGTCATCAGAATCTTTGACTATTGTGCCGGTCACGGTTTAGACCTTGATGGTGCATTTGAAGAGAAAATGCGATACAACAAGACTCGTGTTGACCACAGTATCAAACATCGCAAATCCAAACATGGAAAGAAAATCTAATGACACTCTGCATTCTTAATGATTTCCGTAGACAAAAGACCTATTTTGAAAAGAATAGTACCTTGTATGCTATTCTTGAAAAGATAGCTTCTGAAAATCTTACGGAAGACCAAAAGAAAATCCTTAAAGAACTTCATGACCAGTTCAAGAGTATTGGTGAATACTAATGATTCTAGTCATTTCAGGTTCCCGAACACTAACCAGTTACGCTCTCGTCTCGGAAGTGATTGACGAGGGCGTAGCTGAGTTGGTGAATCACATGGGCGAACCGCTAACAGAACTGTACAGTGGTCACGCAAAAGGCGTTGATGTTCTGGCTGAGCGTTGGGCTAAGGAAAATGGAATCCCGGTCAAGACATTCATTCCAGATTGGAATATACACGGAAAGAAAGCCGGAATACTTCGCAATGAAGAGATGGCTAATGCTGGCGATGTTATCCTAGCTGTATGGGATGGACAGAGCAGAGGCACAAAACACATGATTGATTACGCTAAGAAAGCCAAGAAAGTTATCTTCTGGAAAGATGCAATAAATGGCTTTGGTATGATGGTCGATTGGAGGTTCCATGAAAGATAAAGTTTACGTTACAAGAGCATACGATGCCGATGGAAAGTGCTGGCATCTTTCTATTGAGAAACCAGACCCAAGAAGTTATAGCAGCAAAGCTATTATGAGTATTGACCCAACCGCAACATACGTCGGTGGGCCTAATGGCATCAAAACTATCGACAAGTGTTCCAATCAAGAAATAGTAGATTTGCTACTATTCAATCATAACTACGAAGTTATGACAGATGCTCAAGTGAGGGCTAGATATAGATGAGTAAGTCAATTAACTTCATTGCACCCATCAATCAATTCGGTTATGGGATTGCCGGAACAAACATAGTTAAGGCTGCGGAAGAAGAGGGACTACGCCTCAATCTTATTCCTCTTAGCGTAGAGATTCCAGAGTCAGAAAGCGGTGTCAAGGTCACTGTTGCTCAAGCTATAGAGCGAGGCACTAACTTTGATGGTAAGGCACCATCTGTCAGAATGTACCACCAGTTCGACCTAGCTCTCCATTGTGGCAACCCACGATATGGATTTCCTTTCTTTGAGCTAGATTCCTTCACTCCGAGAGAATTGCACCACCTAAAGAATCAGGATGAGCTTATCGTTGCATCCAAGTGGGCTGTAGATGTAATCAAAAACAACGGAATCGAACTACCTACGCATGTAGTACCTCTAGGCGTAGACCGTTCTATTTTCTATGATGAAGACTTCAAACACGAAGGAACAACAGTATTCTTCAATGTTGGTAAATGGGAGATTCGTAAGGGTCACGACATCCTTATTGAAGCTTTCGAGAAGGCATTTACTAAGGATGACGATGTAAAATTGGTCATGGCTTGCTGTAATCCATTCTTGAATCCAACCGAATCTAAAGAATGGATATTCAGGTATACTAACGGCAAGTTGGGTGACAAAGTTGTAGTCTATCCTCATAGGCTTGCTGGTCAAAGAGAAGTCGCAAAACTAATGCGAGACGGTGATGTAGGTGTATTTCCTGCTAGAGCAGAGGGTTGGAATCTTGATATGCTTGAAGCAATGTCTTGCGGAAAGCACATTATAACAACTAGGAATACTGCTCATACTGAGTTTTGTAACGAAGCCAATTCTATCATGATAGATACTCCCGAAAAGGAAAAGGCTTATGATGGTAAATGGTTCTTCGAGCAGGGTAGTTGGCACAAAATCGGTACAAAAGAAATCGACCAACTAGCAGAAGCTATGCGGTATTTCCATAAGCAAAAGCAAATGGGCAGCTTGGACAAAAACCTAGCTGGCGTAGATACTGCTCGTCAATTTTCATGGAGTAACACTGTGCAGACAATGTGGAGACACATACATGGGTAAGACCTTCCGAGGTAATGACTCACACGGCAATTTTCGTAAGTACCAAAGCGGTAAAGCGAAGGGCAAAAGAAAGGATAAGTTCTCTTTCCCCGAAGATAAGACAATGAAGGAACGCAGGAGTGCTAAGAACATAACAGACGCAGACCCTTACTATGCGTATGATGATGTTCCTAACTACTATAACACACGATGAAAATAGATGCTATCACTACATCTGTCAACTATGCTGACTACCTAGAGCATACAATATCAAACTCCAAACACTTTGACTCGTTCACTGTCGTTACTACGGAGGATGATTTTGATACACAAGAACTAACCCTTATGCACAAAGGGGCTAGATTCTCTGTTGCTGATTTCGGCCCCGTCTTCAATAAAGGTAAGGCAATCAATAAAGCCATAAAGGAACTCAAAGACCCGGAGTGGATTGTTCTAATCGACTCGGACATTGTTCTCCCGCCGATGACACGACACATTCTCGAAAGACTACACTTGAATGAGCAGTGCATTTATGGTATAGATAGAATGAACTGCCCGTCAAAGACCGAATGGGACAAGTATCGCAATAGTTCACACGCACAACACGAAAACTCGATGTGGATTCATTCTGGCCCTTGGACTACGATGACCAGAGTTATGTCTTTGAAGCATGGTGGATATATCCCGATGGGATTCTTTCAAATGTTTCATGTACATGCGGACGCTGTAGTTAATGGTTTCTACCCGGAGAATTACGAAGACGCTGGTAACTCTGATTTGATATTCGCTGCCAAATGGCCAAGAGAAAATCGTCAGCTATTACCTGAGTTTATCGGAATACATCTTTGCACTCAGGACTTAACTACTGGTGCTAATTGGCAAGGAAGAATAACAAAGGACTTCGCATGAATCAAGAATCAATAGCTTATGACTGTAGAAAGTTAACCGATATGCTTAAACATATTCGGGAACAGTTTCATACTAAAGAACAGGCTATCTTAGGACACATGCGTTTCTTACAAGGATTTTGTAGACATCCGCATCATGAGCCAGCCGAGGATACTGGCAAGACAATCATTAAACTCACATACTGCCCAAATTGCGGCAAGGATTACTAATGGGATTTAGGCGAGACTTAATGCTAGGAAACATAGGACAGGACTTAGTAGTGCAAATCTTCAATGATGCTGACATACCAGCCTATCCAAACGAAGACAGAAAGAAACTGCCCGACTATGACATTATCATTCCTTTTGCAAAGAAGAATTGGACGGCTGAGGTAAAGTACGATATGTACGCTCAGAGGTCGGGTAACGTGGCAATCGAGTATTTCAATCCGAAGACGATGAAGGCTAGTGGCATCATGTCCACGAAGGCCGATTTCTGGATTCATGTATTGACAAACCCCGACAAAGCGTTTATAATAACTACTGACAAGCTGAAAGATTTCATTTCTAAGGAAAAGCCACACAAAACAATCGACCGGGGTGGCGATGGGAATGCTTCTCTACTATTGTACAGGGTGGAGAATATCATGGACAACGCAATGCTTCATATAACGCCCAAGACAGTGAAGCCAATTCTGGAGTTAATCATCAATGGAAAATAAGCGAAGCGTAGTTATCAAAATGATATTCCTTACTTTGAGCTATAAGGAAAAGTCACCCCTATTCATGATTAAAGATGGTAAACTACCATCGAGTAATTTTCTAGCTGGTCAAAAGCTAGAAGTGGTAATAGGAGAGATGCTACAAGAACATCTTGGTATCAAGTATGATGCTGAGAAAGGTTCCGAGAATTGGGTAAGTCCAAAGCTTGAAGATGCTCACTCATTTAAGGAAGATGAAGTAACTCTAGTCTTTAGTTGCCTAATTCCAGATAGTTATTGCGAAGCCGGTGGAGAGTGGAAGAGTATGCACGACATACTAAACAACTCCACTGATACAGAAGACAATGATAAGAAAATCCTTTACGACTTTGCAGTAGGAGGCAAATAATGTTCGGATGGTTCAAAAGAAAGAAGAATGTTCTTCCTAGCATCAAGCTAACTATTATGAACGACAACGAATCCAAAGTCGAAGTCGATTGGCCTCATATTGACATTGAAGCCTCTGATAATCCAGACTTGGCGAGAAAACAGAAGATTCAGTTAGTCGAAAACATGGCTCATCTTACTATGGCTATGGGTCAGGGAGTATTCACTCCATTCGTTCAACAGAAGGTGGTTGAACAAGCGTTACTCAAGAAAGACAAAGAGTTTGGTGCCGGATTCTTGGCGGCAATTGCTCAGATTCAAAGAGCGTTGGGTGCCAGAGGCAAAGACAACAGCAACAAACCAATCATCAAGCCATATCAAGTGTTCGATATTCGGAACATGATGTTACATGCAGGACAAGGGGGCGGGGACGAATGAGCCTAAAGAGAAGTTCGCAGAGAAGAAAGCAGTTACTTGACAAACTGTACACTAAGCAGCACGGAAAGTGTCATTGGTGTGCCGTTAAAATGTCGAAAGACACGAGGGGTAATGACAACATAAACGAGACTACAGCGACATTCGACCATATTATTCCTCGTTCCGCTCCACACTTTGGAAGCGAGAAAGAATCAAATATCTCGCTCGCATGTTACAAATGCAACTCTTCGAGAGGCAACCAGTTATCGCCTCCGGTCTTCAATGAAAAGAAATTGACTGTAAGGCCGGTCAACGACGCTGGCGAATCTTTCATCAATCTCTATTTTCCTGTGCTTGACTATGGGTTCATAGCTCTCAAGGATTATATGGGCACTGATGATTGTGTAGAGCAAGCTGCTCGTACATCTTATGGTGTGGGCACAAAGAAGAAGAGTGATACTGGTGGACTAATCAGGTATCTACTTCGTCACCTACACACAAGTCCTTTTGAGATGGGTGGAGAACTCAAGTTCCATGTTGGATTACCAATCTTCGTTGCTCGTCAATGGATTAGACATCGTACCGGATGTTTCAATGAATATAGCGGACGCTATAGTGAAATGCCTATGATGTTCTATACTCCTGAAAAGTTTGCTGTACAATCTACAACAAATAAGCAAGGAAGAGAAGGTGGTGAGATAGCAGACTCACATAAATGGATTCAACGCTTAAAGGGTATCCGTGCCCAAACAATTGAAGTGTATAAAGATATGCTTGATGCAGGGGTCAGTAGGGAAATGGCTCGTATCGACTTACCTTTATCTACATATACATTCTGGTATTGGAAGGTGGATTTGAAGAATTTGCTTCACTTTGTCGGATTGCGTTCTGATGTTCACGCCCAATACGAAATTAGGGTGTATTCAGATGTAATAGGGGGCATGTTGCAGCAAATGTATCCTCACACTTTCAACGCTTGGCTCGATTACAATTTCCTTGCAACATCCTTTAGCCCCTCTCAGTTTGAACTATTGAAGAAGATAGCCGCTGAGAACTATAATGAGAATCAGATAGACCATCTACTGGAAGCATCCGGTATGGGTAAGGGCGAGATTGTAGAGTTCAAGAAGAAGTTGACGAAGAAGGAAAGACCAAAGTTCGGCCTAGACCTTTCACTTGCTAAAACACCAGAATACTTTGAGCGTCTTATTCAAGAGCATTCATGAGGAACACTATGGAAAAGCAGATTGTATGGGAAAAGTGGTATGACCCACTAAAGTCATCAATTGATGATTACAGGTCTGTTGTTAAGGACGCTTTCGATGAACACTTAGCTTTGGAACATGTTCCAGAAGAAATGATTCTCGATAGAGCCTTTCCAGTTCGTGGGCCAATCATCATTAGTAGTATGGGGCCAATACCAGTCCATGAAGGAAACACTCCAGAAAAGATATTCAAGTTCTGGATAGGCCATACCAATTTTGATATAACTCCTACAGTCTTTGATACTATTTGCGATGTTCCGGGTGTTGAAGTTTGCAACATTTGGAGTCGATATAGATTCAGGCTAGGAGTGGGAAAAGCGTTCGTTGACAGAGATGTTATGTCAGAGATTGATAGACTCGTCGCTGATAAGCAGACACTTCTGGAAGGAAAGGCTTTGACAGATTATATTGCGAATGACCTCAAAACAAGAAAGAGGGAGTTCTATTTCGTAAAGGATGATAACAACGAGCTTGTCATTCTCAACCAAAAGGCTAAAGGAGTTGATACTATCTATGACTGGAATAAAAACACCAAGAAGGGAAGTTCCAAATGAGGAACTGCGTATAGCTCTGCAAAACGAAGACAATCAGGCTATGATTAAGACCGTTACTCATAAGTACCGCTCTTCGATTAGCCAAGAAGACCTACATAGGTGTGGATTGCATGGTTTATGGAGAGCATTACAATATCATCAGGACGGTAGAGGTCAAAAGTTCACCACTAGCCTATTCCGATTTGTTGATTGGGAATGCAAAAAGGAACTAAAAAAGGCTAATTCTCAGAAGAAAGCCCTGTCCCTCGAAGCAATTAACGTCGAAGTGCCCTATTTTGAGAAGGATGATGACCCGGAACATCTGCGAGAATGTTTGAAGCTTTTACCAAAAAAAGAGTCGCAACTCGTTGATATGTATTACTTTAGGAATATGACCCTCGAACAGATAGGTCGTGAAAACCAATACACAAAAGAGGCGGCGAGGCAAAAGCTCGGCAAAGCCATACAAAACCTAGCTAAGATTTACACCAAGGAGTAACTTGGTGTATTTTTCTTTATAGGCAACGAATCTTTGACCCTAAAAAAGAGGGAAAGTAAATGGCAGCATATCAGAAAGCAATCACAGCGAACTCCTACAAGAACAAGGGTGGAACTGTAGTATTTGGCGGTAACGCTAACACTACATCCGGCCCTATCACCAATGTACCAGCACTATCTTTGAACGTAGCTAACAAGGCTATCGGTCAAACTATTGGTTCTCAGGTCATTTCTGGTGGTCTAACAGGCGTTCAGAAGGCACTATCCAGTGGCAACTTGGCTACTATGACAAAGGGTAGATATGTTATGACTTGGCTCAGTGGTGGTTATTTGGCGGGTGTAGCTGCTCGTTCATTCAACACTCCAGCTAACTACAACATCAATAACATTCAGTCTATCCACAAGAAAGAATCCTATAGAAGCAGACTTATCGTTACTGCTGGTTGGAACTATGTCACAGGTCGTCCTTTGACAACTCCTACCGCTCAGAGCGATTCCTTCGGTAACGACGATGCGGCTCGTCCAAGTCGTGCAGTACCGGGTGAGTTCATCATTAAGAAGAACAACAGTCCTGACCCATCTATGATGGATTACTCCGCTAAGACAGACTAATACTCAATGAGGTAGCAAGATGCAAACTAGCTTAGAAACGAAAAATAAGCTACATGAGCATGACATGAAGATTGAAAGATTGGACTACAAGATAGACAACTTCATTGGAAAATTGACGCATTCGGTAGAGCATCTTGATAAGTCTGTTGTAAGTCTGAGCGACACGGTTGGCTCAGTAAGAGATACGATATTCGGGGGTGGGGGAAACTCACCCCTTTTTCCAAGAGTGGCTGTACTTGAAGCTCAAATGTTAAGCCAAAATGATAGCATAAAGACCTTATTGGAACAACAAAACAAAATCAATGAACAACAAGTCAAGATTAACGAATCAGACAAATCTTTCAAACTAAAACTCATGGGCTTGTGTGGCATATCCGCACTCGGAATAGTTGGCCTACTAATTTGTTACTTAACAGATAGTAACTTCTTAGGATGGGCAATAAAAATGTTCAAATAAAGGGACTGCCCTGTGTGTATAATAACATGCAGGGCTTTTTTGTTCAAGAGACAAGGACATAACTATGAAGTGGCTATATTCAATAATTCTAGGTGCAATGCTAATGCTAACTCCTAACATTTGTTACGCACAGGGGGCAGAGAGGTTCGTTGTTCCACACCAGACTATTCTAGGTGCAGATGAACCCGTACCACCCGGAGACATTGTAATCCTAAAGATTTCCCAAATTTCCCCAAAAGATAAACCTCAATATCTAAAGGAAGTCCAGTATCATTGGACTGTACTAAGGAACGGAAAGAAGATAGATAGATTCATTGCTTGGCCAGATAATAGCTCTCTAGTATTTGGTGCTGGTAATGATACCAGAGCAGACATCAAAGTGCTTCTATCTATTGCATACCGTTATGAGGTCGTGGAAGAAATCAAAGACAAAGATGGCAAGGTAACTGGCAAGGTAATCAAGGAGTCTGCTATGCGTCTAGCTGAACCAGTAATGGCTCAAATTAAGGTAGGTGATGGCCCTACTCCCCCAAATCCTCCAAATCCTGACCCTGACCCCGTTAATCCAGACCCCGTATTTCCTAATGGAAAGTATGGTCTATCCAAAACAACATACGATGCCTCTAAGACAGTAAACCTAGACTCAGGAGCTAAGCAGCGTTCCGCTACCGCTCTATCTAAGAATTATAAGGGTCTAGCTTCTGCTGTAAGAGCAGGCACAATCAAGACTCCCGCTGACCTTCTACAAAAGACAGCAAAGGGTAATACTGAAGCTTTGAAGTCCGTGCAAGTAATCAACAATGAATGGCAAGCTTGGGATGACACAGTTCAAAAGGTATTGATTAGGCTAAATAAGGTTGACAAGACAATGGTTGCCGTAAGCGACTTTGCCGATGCTTGGGATGAAATTGCAGCAGGATTGGCAGCAGTAAAGTAAGGAGATAAGCAATGAGTGAAGACCTAAACTTCGATATGATTGAACACAAAGCAGAAAACGGCATCCACGTTCAGAAACTATGCGGATGGGCCGGTGAAGACCTCGCACGAATCGAATTTGACTTAATAAAAGACACAACAGTAAATGGAAAGAAAATCTTCCTACCCTTTGACATCCAAAGGGTCAAGAAGTTCGGTGCTGCCCGTAGAATGATGCTATGGGAAATTGTTAGACAGGTTCTAGGTAAGGATACTACTAACTACCCACAAGAAATCGGTGATTGCGTAAGCTTTGGTGCAAAGAATGCAATCGAGTATCTAATGTGTGTAGAAATCCTACTTAAAGGTGATGCTGAAAGCTGGCGACCAATTTTCCCACCTTATCTATATGGTACAGGTAGAGTGTTTGTTGGTAATGACCAACTTCGCGGAGAAGATGGCAGCTTAGGCTCATGGATGGCTGAGGCCGTTATTAAGTATGGCGTACTTGCTGCTGATGAAAAGGATGTTCCGGGCTACGCTGGTAGTGTAGCTAAGAGATGGGGAGATAGTCCCGGCCCACCAAAGGAATTCGTGGAAATCGCAAAAGTACATCCTATCAAGAGTGCTGCCAAAATCAATAGCTGGAGCGAGCTTGTAGAGGCTATTTGCAATGGTTATCCATGTACAGTAGCTTCCGACCAAGGCTTTAGTATGAGTCCTAGTTCTGACGGTTATCACAATCCAGAAGGAAATTGGGGACACCAGATGTGTATAATAGGTGTCGATGATGAACACTCAGACCCATTCGCTATCATCCTCAATAGTTGGGGTGATGTAATGGGCAAGCTAAAGGACTTCAAGACTGGCGACCCTCTACCAGCCGGAACAATTCGTGCTAGAAAGCGTGTTATCGAAAGCATGATTCAACAGGGAGAAACCTTTGCTTTTTCCAATTTTGATGGCTTCCCCGGTCAAGCACAAGAAATCGACGATAAATTGTTTGACTTGATTGAGCCATAAGGAGCAACCATGAAGAGAGTATTACTAACATTGCTGGCTGCATTACTACTATGTGTGCCTTCTCTTGCTCAGGACTTAAACTTCTCAGCATTCGAGAAGCCAAACAAGGTTTATGTGAACCTATCTACTGCTTCCGCTCC
>ERZ869925.1335-NODE-1335-length-11516-cov-11.629526_pt1 | contig 11516 bp, 19 predicted proteins | sample MGYA00579311_ERZ869925 | MGnify/ENA primary metagenome ERZ869925 (study PRJEB32216, sample SAMN09231817) | wastewater metagenome | place: USA: Maryland | collected 2016-07-30 | study: EMG produced TPA metagenomics assembly of the PRJNA472060 data set (Reclaimed...
GTAAGCGTCTGCTCACCTGGTTCACGTGACTGGTCAATCTGCTGCTTACGGTACTGCGCCGTTACACGACGATAAGGAGTCTCATCAAGTGGGCTGATGAAGAACGGTAAGCCTGCAATAGCAACATCGTAGGCATATCCACTAGGAGTGTATGTAGTACCTGCTGGGTTGGAAAGGGTTAATGGTAAGCCCTCACTAATATCGTCGCCGTAGGGCATCGCTTATCTCCTTATTAAATAGTAAGTGCTTTTGCTTCTTCTTCTGTTAATCCAAGTGCTTGAAGTTTAGACAAGGCAGATTCCTTGACTGCTGCGTACTCTTCCAAGGATTCTTCTACGATGACCACACTCTCAGGAGCAACTGCTTTAGCGCGAGCCTCTAGTTCTTCCTGTGTATAGGCTCTTGTAATTACCTGTCCTGTTTGTACGTTGATCTCTGTTACGTCACTCACGATGTGCTTCCCCAAACTGTGTATGTTCCGGATGTAAATGTTGCAGTGCCAAATTCCAAGCCAATAGTTACTGAAGATATTGCACCTGATGTATCTAAGATGGTGTCAGTATCTGTTCTTGTGTAGATTGCAGTTCCCACACCATAAAAACCTGTTTGCTTAGCTTCGAATTTCTTTCCAGTAGAAGTTAAGTTGTCGGTAATGGTAATTGATATACCAGTTCCCTGAGCTGCTACGTTTCCTAAAACATATGTAGCGTTGATAGGGCTTGATTCAATCTGGGATATGGAGGTTCCTGATGGTGGGTTATCTGATATCGCAATTCTTGTTCCCTTGAATGTCTCAGTCTTGTTATTAGCCCAATGATTTAAGTAGGAACTATTATTGCTTGGAACTACCGCAGTAAGACCAATCATTATTCTGTTGTAAGAACTTAGTCCAGTGACAACCAGAGAGCTTCCACTTGTTACTGAACCACTTGTTAGAAATGTCCAGCCAGTTTTTACATCTGGCGTAGCCCACTTGATACCTGTGGCTGTTGTGCTATCTGCTGTAAGTACCTGTCCATTTGATCCCACGCCTAGTCGAGCAGGTGTAGATCCGGCTGTGGCTGTAACAATGTCACCCTTTGTAGTAACCAAAGACTTTGGAATTGCAGCGTTGGCTGTAGCAACTCCTGCTGTAAAGAAGGTTGCATCGTCACCAGTAAAGACGTGCTTGACGCTAGCACCTGCTGTGTGAGCAATACCTGATGTGCCTGCCTGAGCACGAACCACCGTGAGTGTATCGCCAGAGATATTAGTAACGGCTACGATCTCTTCGTTGTTTGTATCTACATCAAGTGCCACAAGGAACTGATCTACGTTACCTGCTGCAAGGGTGACTCCACCCATAAGCAAGGAACCAGTACCTGTTGTTACTGTGATCGCTGTCTGTGTGCTTGAGATGGTAGACACAAGTTGTGTGGCAACCGAGGTTGTGGAGTATTTGCGGGTCATTGTCTATTGCCTCACTTGCTGTAATGTAGACGGATCGGGAATTTGTCTGAAAGTTTGAGTGACTCATCGGTTAGGCGTTGCTGGTACAGAGCAAAGATGTAACGTGATGAGTTGGTACCAGCTGCTCCTGGAACCTTGCTATCTGCAAGGTCAGCTTCTGCTGAGGTAAGGTTGATACGACCTGGATCAACGTAGGAAAGTAGACGGTAGGCAGCACCCAAGGTGATGACATCTCTACAGGTCTCAGGTAGACCAGTGACATCTGTGAAGTCATCTGTGTTGTTATCAAGTGTGTTTGGTGCTGCTGCATACCAGACCTGTACAGTTCTACCAGGTTGGATATTAGAATAAATGTTCACAGTCTTCTGTGTATTGAATGTGGCAATGTTAGCCATCAAGTCCTGACGCCAACGGTTGATAGGCAACCACTCACGGCTAGCACCGGTTGTCTGCCAAGACATAAAGAGTACGTTCTGGCAGTCATCAGGTAGTGGATATGTTGTCTGGCTTGCGTTAAAGGTAAAGGTAGTTGAGTAGATAGACCACAACTTAGGATAGACAGAGTTGATAGTGTCGTTTATAGCCTGCTTAATTCTGTTGCGAGGGAAGGTAGGAGTAAGGACTACCTGTGAGTACTGGCTATGTGGGGAAGGTGTTGTTCCACCGTAGCCACGACCAAAGCCTGGAGCTGCGTTGAGCGTATTGCTTGCCTTAGTAAAGTTATCAACCCAGATCAACTCATCGTCAATCTCGACAATACCTTTAGCAAGGTTGTCAGCAGAACCAACCTGAATAGCTGTATCGCTAGTGGTAATAGCATTATTAAGATAGGTGATGCGGTCCTGCTTTAGCGTGTAACCAGCAAGCGAAGATCTGACTTCGTCTACCATCTCATTGAATGTTGCCATCGTTTACCTTACTCTCATAGAATTGAAGATTGCTTAACAAGCGTTCTTCGTTTGGACTTATCTCTACTGCTTTCCTGCCGTGTTCTACTGCTGTCTTAAAGTCATTTAACTGCCACGCAGATACTGCTACTAGGTCGTGTGCCATATGGCTCCACGCCCAGTTCTCTGCCAGAAAGCCCATAGGCTTTTCCGTATATTCCAAAGCCTTCTTAGCAACTAGCAAACATTCATCCCACTGTTGAGTGAGGTAGTAATGCTGGGCTAACGCCAAGATAGATTCTCTACTAGGATATTCTTCTGTTCCTTTAAGGAACCATTCCTCTGTGTTCTTAGGATCTACCTTGCCTAGTATTCGACAGGCTGCGCTACGCTCTTGTGGGAAGATAGATAACTCTAAATACTTCTTAAGAGTCTCTGTTGCCTTCTCATTCTGCTGGTGATAGGACTGCTCTCTACCAAGGTAGTACAAGTTCCTAGCGTCAGGGTTTTCCTCTACTGCCATCTCTAGTAGTGTCAGGTACTGAGCACGTGAAGTCTCTTTGTTCTGGTGATGGTGGATCTCAAAGCCATCTATACGGGCCTTGCTCTCTACCTCTTTGCCATACCACTGTGGCACTTCGTGGATCGGATACATCCACCGTACGTTGTGCCTGCGGTGTACCTTGAACCCATCAAACTCTGTAAGTGGATCACCGTTCTCATCAAAGGATTCTATGCGCCGGTAGGAAGGTCTATCTATACCTAGCTCGTGCGCCTTCTCCAGATACCAGCGCCAGTTAGGTGCCAGTATCTCGTCTACATCTAAGGCTATGCAGTAGTCAGCATCAGCAGGGATAACTGCTAGCGACGCGTTCCTAGCATCGTCGAATCTAAATGGCGAAACATAGATCGGGACAACCGTAATGCCAAGACTTCGTGCAATCTCAACGGTTCGATCTGTTGATCCTGTGTCAGCAAGGATGTGGTAGTCGGCCTCTTTACTGGACTCGTACCAACGTTCAACGTATTTCTCCTCGTTCTTACTTATGGTATAAACTGCTATTTTCATTGCTATAGGATAGCGGTAATTTCCTCACCAGATAAGCCTAGCGCTTGGAGTTTTGCCATAGCAGATAGCTTGGCATCAGCCTTAGCCTGCTCTGCTGCCTCACGCTCTTGACGTTCGATCTCAGCAGCTTGTGCATCTACTGCACGCTGTTCGATCTCTTCGGGTGTTAGGTCAACGTATGACTGTGTACCCTTTGCTACATCTACAATAAGTTTCTTATCAGCCATTGTTAATTGCCTTCCAGTCGGTTGTCTCTTCGTCCCACGTATACATAACCCCATCTGTTGGGTATGGCACTGGTGGTTGCCACTGTGCGTTCTCATCCAAAGTCCACGATGAAAATGGTTGAGGTGCGTGGAACCAGTCATTAACTGGGTCATAGTGGAAACCGATGCCTGCGTAGTTCTTACGAATGGTCCCGTTGTAACTGGTCTTAACCCAAGTACCACCGAGTGAGTTCATAAAGGCTTCGCCTTCATCTGGCTCGCTGTTGTCTCCTACGAGTACACGTAGTACGATGTTGTTCTCATCAATCTCTGCCCAATGTGACATTTTGTTTCTCCTTATGCTGCTAAGTATCTAATAATAACTACACCTGAACCGCCGTTGCCACCAGAGTCGTTTTGGTCGCCACCACCGCCGCCACCTCCGGTGCTCACAGTACCTGCTGATCCTGTCGTGGTATTGGAACCATTACCGCCACCACCTGCACCACCCGTGCCAGCAGTGCCTTCGGTGTTGTTAAATCCTGCACCTGCTCCACCGCCACCTGCACGGGTAATAGCAGTTCCAGTTATGGATGAAGTTAAACCTGCACCACCATTACCACCAAGAGCAATAGAACCGTTGTTACTGCCGTTGGCTCCAGCAGCACCTGCACCTCCGCCGCCACCGCCGCCTTTCCAGCCGGTGCCTGAGCTACTTCCACCATTATTACCTTGACCTGAAATACCAGTTCCTACAGGTGTATTCGTGCTGTTAGTCGAAGGAACCCAACCACCAACACCACCACCTGAGCCACCATTTGCTGGACCAAAAGATAATTGTTGTGGATTACCTGTTCCACCACCACCGCCACCGTCTGATGTAATGGTAGAAAAGATTGAGCTAGAACCGCTTCCTACTACTCCTGTTGCTATTGGCATACCTGTACCGCCTGCGCCAACAGTTATTGGATAGTTGGTAAGTGGTAAAACACCAAGCCCCGAACCAGTCCTGTAACCACCGGCACCACCTCCACCACCGTATGAGGCACCACCACCGCCACCACCAGCAATTACAAGGTAATCACAAGATAATGAAGCTATTGGTGTAAATGTTCCTGATGATGTAAATGTATGAATCCAGTATGTGCCATCAAAGTCAATGATATTTCCACCAATAGCCTTTGGCGCAATGACAGGTGTAGTACCTAGGGCTGCTATGCCATAGAGCGAGAAGGTTGAGTTGGCAAGAAAACTATTTGTACTTGGCTTCAATAAAATTGAAGTTATAGCAGCAGTATTACCCCATAAAACAGCAGTCATTTGCATATATGCAGTTGTTGCATTTGTTTCTTCAACGGCATCGGTACTAATAGATTTATTATTAGCCGACCTATAATTAGGAATGTAAATTTCAGCGTTACCAAAAGTGTTTGCCGTTGCGCCATTGCCTACAACATAACAGACTAATCCAGTTGAACCAGAATAAGAACTGGCTCCCGAACCGTCACCTTCTATAGCCCTTCTTGTAAAAGAAGCACTTGAACCATTTAGTTCAATCATTAAATTTTCTTGAGGGCTGGCTGATGCAGAACGGGCTGACACAACAATCTTCAAATCGGTGTAACCGCTAGTAGGCAAGTTGTCGAAAGTTACCGAGGCTGCGCTTTGGGTAAGGGCGATTGTTTCCAAAAGAATATAATTGTTTGGCATTATCTCTCCTTAACCTAAGTACCTAATGATGACGATTCCTGAACCACCAGCAGAACCGCCAGCAGTATTGTTGGCTACCCAACCAGTACCACCACCGCCACCACCTGTGTTGGCAGTGCCTGGTGTTCCAGTGCTTGTTAGGCTACCTGCACCACCGCCACCGTTACCGCCAGTTCCAGCGCTGGTGCTGCCATCGCGACCACCACCGCCTCCACCACCTGCGTACCAAAATACTCCAGATACATTTTGACCACTAGAGGTTGCAGAACCCCATACTGAATAAGTAGATGTTCCAATGCCACCGTTTTGATTTATTGCAGCAGCGCCAATACCGCCTCCACCGCCACCATTGCTTCCGCTTATGTAACCTTTACCAGCGTTACCTTGTGATGGGGTAGTTGCAGGTGTGTTTCCTGCACCACCAGTGGTAGTAGCTTGATAGTTTGCACCACCACCAGAACCGCCACTGTTACCACTTCCTGCTGTGGCTTGATCTCCTGAGCCACCACCTCCACCACCAGCAGAAGTAATAGTTGTTAATCCTGTGCCAGTTATAGAAGAAGGGCCACCTGTTCCACCCTTAGTAAATTCCCAAACGCCAGCAGTACCGCCACCACCTACTGCAACTGAATAGGTTGTTCCATTTGATAATGATTGTGATTCGAGTACACGGAATCCACCGGCTCCGCCACCACCGCCGATTGCACCAGCTCCACCACCACCACCTCCTGCGACTACTAAGCAGTCAGCAGAAAGATTTGATGAAGGAACAAATGAACCTGATCCTGTAAATCTATGGTAGACGTAACCATCTGCTCCATAGAAGATAGTTCCGCCAGTTGCTTTGGCAGTTAATGCTGGTGCTGCTGCTATGCCATAGAGTGAGAAGGTGGAGCCGACTGCAATATTTCCAGCACCAAAGGACATTGAAATAGAAGTTATAGCAGCAGTGTTGCGCCATAATCCAACTCGTGCTGTTGTTTCTGCGCCTGCATCATCAAATCTACTTAAAGTTGTTTTGAAAGTTGTTGTATTGGAATAATTCATTATGTGAATAGTTCCTTGTGCTTGCCGAGAATTTGAAGTTGATGGGTAAGCACCAAAATCTAAGATAGCAAAGTTTGCAATTCTTCCAGAAGTAGCAGTAGAACCATTGCCGACTAGTTGTGTGTAGGAATAATTGTTTCCTGTATCTGAATTATACTGAGCATTAAGTCTTGATGAATTAGCATCAGTTGTCTTTGCTTGTATTACTAGTACCAAATCTGTGTAACCTGAAATGCCAGAAAGACTGAAGGTGACTGACGGTGTTGCTACTGCAACAGTTTCAGTTCTGAGTGCGACATATGTGTTTGGCATCTTAGCGTACTCCGTAAAGTGTGACAGTTGAGTTGACTGCAAAAGTTCCTGAGCCAGCAGTTATACTGGTGCTTGTAATAGGTGCAATAGTTGCTGGAAAGTAAAGACCTGAAATAAAACTTATTTGACCAGCGCCGTTTGTATCAAAGCCGTTTAGCAAACGAACAGTTTTGTTCTTCGTATTTGAGCCATAATCAAGAACGTCATAGATAAAAGTATATGGAGATGTTGAGTTTGATACCGCAGTACTCATTTGAATCGCAGTTCTTGAAGAAGTTTGTGCGTAAGCACTAGCAGAAGAACCATCTCCGCGTAAGCCGTGTTCGACATAATTTCCTGAAGTTGAATCTCCATTGAATCGAATCAAGCCAACATCAGTTCCATTTAGTAAAGAACCCCTGATTTGTAAATGCTTATAGCCTTGCGGAATACCTGCAAAGGTAATGCTTGCCACGCCACCTGCTGGGACCGTGACAGTACTTAAAGAATCATAGGCACCTTGCGGTTCCCAAGGGTTCCATACGGCATTACCTGCAAGCATATCTGTATAACGCGTGACGGTGGACATACCACCGGCGTTACTCATCTTGTAGATATAGTTATTGGATGGCACTAGGAAATCTCCACTCCTGAGATGTGGAAGTTAATGGTAGTAGCTGAGGCTCCACCAGTAATAGTTTGTGTTGCAGCAATTACTTGCTTGAGTGGAATAACAGTTGAGTCATAAGCACCGACTGTTACCGTTTCAGCAATCTTTGTGCCATTGAGCGCCATAGTAAATGAGCCAACCGCAGCAGCTGTATTGGTGACAACAATGTCGGTAACAACTGTCGTTGTTCCAGCAGGAACCGTATAAAGGGTTGTTGTTGTGGTAGTCGTTGCAGCGCCTCGAAAGAGCGCCTTAGATGTTTGTGGCATTGTTATCTCCTAGTATGCGCCCATTATGACCATTGTAAAATCTGATGGGCCTGTGGCCCCTGTAGCACCAGTGGCACCCGTAGCACCTGTAGCACCCGTTGGTCCTGTCGGACCTGTAGCACCTGACGGACCAGTAGGTCCCGTTGCACCCGTTGCCCCACCAGGTCCGGTAGGACCTGTGGCACCAGTGGCTCCCGCTGGGCCAGTTGGCCCTGTTGGACCAGGAACTGTTGATGCTGCTCCTGTGGCTCCTGTAGGCCCTGTAGGGCCTGTGGCTCCTGTTGGTCCCGTAGGTCCAGGTACTGTGCTATCGGCTCCCGTAGGGCCTGTAGGACCCGTAGGACCCGTACTTCCAGTCGGTCCTGTTGGACCAGTTGCGCCAGTTAATCCTGTAGATCCGGTGGGACCAGTTGGTCCAGTTGCTCCAGTAGCTCCCGTAGCCCCAGTTGGGCCTGTTGCTCCCGTTGCTCCTGTACTGCCTGTAGGACCTGTAGGTCCAGTCGCTCCTGTCGCACCTGTTACTCCTGTCGGTCCTGTTGGGCCTGTGTTTCCAGTTGCACCAGTAGGCCCAGTAGGGCCAGTGCTACCAGTGGCACCAGTGGGACCAGTAGCGCCTGTATTACCTGTTGCACCTGTTGCTCCTTGTGGTCCGGTAGGACCTGTTGGGCCAGTAGCACCAGTTGGTCCTTGACCACCTTGTGGTCCTTGATCGTTAGAAAATGTTACGCCTACTTGTGGGGAAGTAGATTCGATAACAATTATTGTTTCGCTCATACTGTCACTCCTGGGGTTACGATGAACTTACCTTCAAGTAAGCGTGTTTCTGTAGCACCTGAATCAAGCACTAGGTCATAGACATAGCGATTAGGCACAATGTTTGTTTCAGTAGAATTAAAGGTGACTGTCACTCTTCCTGCTGAGTTATTAAAAACCATCTTGCCATTTGCTGTAGTAGCAAGGAGTGTGGTTGTGGTAGATCCAAGGAATGGTCGAACAGTCAAGGTCCCTGTGTAACCAGTAAGGTTCCAAGGAGTCTCATCGTTTTTAACGACGAACTGGAATGTGAAGGTAGTAGCCTGATCGCAGACTAGATTATATTTCGCACTCAAGATGAGAGCCTTTGGAGAGCAGCGTTAGCAGTGAGGCCAGTAGTCCCAGCGAGACGATTGCATACACCGCTGTAATCAAGATGGGTGTTCGCACTCCCCGAAATACCCGCAATATCATTGAGAACTCCTACTGTATCTGTGTGCTTAGTTGTTACACCACGTGCTGCTGCCCAACGTCGAGCAGCTAGCGCCTCATCTACATACTGTGAAACGGGTGGATAGGTGCCACCATTAGCAAGCCTGTTAAGTTCTGCTACTAGGGTTGAACCTGGATTTCCTGTTGGCACCTTCTACCTCACTTCTTCTTTTTAGCTGCTGCTGCGTTATCTACTAGGTTTGGATACTTGCGACCTGCTGCCTTGGCCTTAGCCTTTGCAGCAGCCTTCTGCTTATCCGTTAATTTCTTAGATGTTTTCTTTGGATTGGGTTTATCCCAAAATGCTGTCTTCTTCACCATTTAACCTTGTCAGCCCAGTACGCAGCAGACATCTTGCCTTTGGCAATGTTGGATGCGTGACGAGCCTTGAATGATGCTTGACGTGCTGTTGGCTTCTTATCGCCACTAACACCTTGCTGACCAAAACGAATTGTCTTGACCTTGTCGCCTTCTTTGGCAACTACTACGTGAGACTTTGTTGGATGGTTTGGTGTGCGCTTAGGCTGATTAAAGCCTGACACTCCTGCTCGCTCTAGGCGAGGATCTTTCTTAGCGGGCATTACTTACACTTACACATCTTCTTAGACTTGCCACACTTCTTGCACATTCCTGCCATTGGCTTCTTCTTCATTATTTCTTTCCTCCGACACCTGTAGAGATTGACTCGTAAGTCATATACTTACGGTTAGATGCAAACTGCTTATCTGCTGATGGGTATGCAGGTGCTTCTTCGACGTTCTTGACAAGCTCAACGCCGCCTTCGTCGTCCATCATATCTTTCATCTTGTCCATTGTTACTCCTTGTATGTTAGGTTAATTCCGTCAAAGGCTTTGCCACCTTCTTGGGAAAGTTTCATAGCCGCATCAATATCAGGTTGTCTTGTCGAGCGAGGCTCAACCCCTTGACGCAATGCGTCGTAGTAACTACCTAATTCTTTATCGTGAGCCTTAGCGGTTTGAATACCACGGCTACTTGCTGCCCCTGTGCTCATCTGTAGGCCCATAGCCTTGCAACCGAAACAACCATCTACTATCTCTGGATGTGCTTCCCAATGTTTCATTAGGCCACCGGAGTTAGGTAATCGCTGTAGCCAGCGTCAATGAGAATCTGTGCTTCTTGATCGGTAAGCGTGTATGCGTGACCACCAAGGTAGTAGGCATCAGCATCAGCCAAATCATCTTGGCTAGGTGTTCTGTTTTCTGTCACGGTTGTACCGTTAATAATCAACGATACTCCACGTGGTACATCTGTAAGTGATACTGGAATAGTGCCATCGTAGGTCCCACCTGTGATACGACGTCCTGCTAGACGAGCATATGGCTCCATTGTGTTATCTGTCCACGTCTCGTTGTTCCAAGGTGTTACTAGCGTGTATGGCATATTTCTCCTTTAAGTGATGGAGGCAGGTTTGACCCTGCCCCCACCGTGCTCAATTAGTTGATTGAAGAAGCTGTCTCAATACGGTAGAGAGCTGCTTCACGGAGGCGAGCAAAGCCACCCATATAGTACCAACCGATGGTACGGAAGCGACGGAGCGCATCAATCTCTGGACCGATAACGGTAGAGATATCCTGTGCCTGTGCTTCTGCAAGTGCTTCACGACCAGCAATAACTGCCTTGTAGACATTTACTGTTCCTGAGTTCGCAGCGAATGGGACACGTGGTGTCTCAACTACGAACGCACCTTCGATTACGCCGACTGCACCAGCCACGAATGGTGTGCGATCTACGTACTGTGTCAATGCCTGGAATCCGCCGGTGCCTGATTCAGCACGGAGGTCAGCTGCCTGACGTGGGTGTAGGTATGCTGCGTACAAGTCATTGATACGTGGCACAGCCTTGTTTGTGCGGAGCTGTGTGACAGCCTCGCGGATATCTGCAACGGACATAACCATTGAAGATGTGATTGTGTTTGTTGTTGTCGCTGTTCCTGCGTAGATGACGTTTGAGCCACCTGTGAGGGTTGTTGCAACTACAGAGTCAATAGAATCTGCTGCGTTGTAAGCGATGATGTCAGCAAGTGCTGAGTCAACATCGTTGAACGAAGTAAGGTTCAACTTCTTTGTTGTTGTTACGGCTGATCCGTACTCGTTAAGAGTTACAGTAACCTGGTTAGGGTTGCCGAGTGCGATTGATGAAACATCTGACTCTTCTGTGAGAGTTGATGTTGCTTGTGCTAGGTCAGAGTAGATTGAGAATACTACTGATGATCCTGGCATTGCTTGCTGTACTGGCTTAACATCTGCAAGTCCACGCATAACAGGGATGCTACGAAGAGCCATACGAACGTATTGATCGTATGCTGTCTGTACGAGGTTGCTAATGTCAGCTGTACCGGTGATTGTACCGCCTGGTAGTGCCATTAGGTTTGCCTTTCGTTAGTGGTTAAATTACATTCCAGACTCAGCGATAATAGAATCCAGTTCTTCCTTGCTGTTGGCGTTCATCAAGCGACTCATAATGTCTTGTCCACGTTCAGGTGAGATACCTGCGTTAGACGCTGCACTTAGTCGCTTGTATGCCGCAGCTTCGGCTGGGTCTACATTCGGTGTTGCCTGGTTCTGCTCAAGTTCAATGCCGAAAACATCGGCATATTCGGTGAGCCATTTAGACACAGACTCCTCTGTGGGGTCTATATCCTGTGGGATAAA
>ERZ869925.1336-NODE-1336-length-11512-cov-23.458672_pt1 | contig 11512 bp, 12 predicted proteins | sample MGYA00579311_ERZ869925 | MGnify/ENA primary metagenome ERZ869925 (study PRJEB32216, sample SAMN09231817) | wastewater metagenome | place: USA: Maryland | collected 2016-07-30 | study: EMG produced TPA metagenomics assembly of the PRJNA472060 data set (Reclaimed...
TAGAGCTGCCGTTATTACCGTGGCAGGAGTTTGTATTAAACGATATGTGCACCGTGGACGATGCCGATATGTTCATCCGGAAAACTAACCTTGTACTTTGTGCTCGCCAAAACGGTAAAACTCACCTTGCGCGTATGTTGATGTTAGGGCACCTGTTTTTGTTTGGATCTAAAAATGTTGTAATTATGAGCTCTAATAGGTCGATGGCTTTGGAGACCTTTAGGCAGGTGGCCTACGCTATTGAGGGCTCGGAGTCGTTGAGTAAGCAGACTAAGCAGATACGGTTTGCAAACGGCACCGAGTCGATAGAGCTTATTAACGGCGCTCGCCTCGATGTTGTAGCAGCTACACGAGATGGCTCGCGTGGACGTACTGCCGATTTACTCTATATCGACGAAGTACGCGAGATCTCGGAGGAGGGTTATCGAGCAGCTATGCCGGTTACACGTGCGCGGCCTAACGCTCAAACGCTTTTAACCTCTAACGCCGGTGATGCCTTTAGTACCGTGCTCAATGACTTACGCGAAAGAGCTTTAAGTTTTCCTCCTCAGACCTTTGGCTTTTACGAGTACTCAGCTGAACAGTTTGCCAAAATCACGGATCGTAAAGCCTGGGCTCAAGCTAACCCGGCTATGGGTTACACGATTACCGAGGAGGCTATCGAGGAGTCAATAGCTACGAGCCCTATTGAGACCACGCGCACCGAGACCCTTTGCACGTGGATATCAAGCCTTGCGAGCCCGTGGCCTTATATGAGTGTTGAGGAGTCCGGCGATAAAACGCTACAACTCAACCCGGGCCCTCTTACTATCTTTGGTTTTGACGTAAGCCCTAGCCGCCGCGATGCAAGTTTAGTAATGGGCCAAGTATTGCCGGACGGTCGTATAGGCGTGGCAGTCCTTGAGGTATTTCATAACGACGTAGCTATAGACGACCTGTTTGTAGCTCAGCGCATTAAACACTGGACAAATATCTATTTCCCTCGGACCGTTTGTTACGACAAATACACCACGGCCTCAATAGCTAAACGCCTTGAGATGTCCGGCGTAGCGATGCAAGATATATCCGGTCAAACGGCGTATCAGGCCTGCGGTGATCTATACGATGCCCTTGTAAATAAACGCTTAGTCCATAGCGGGCAAAATGAGCTAGTCGAGAGTATGGCTAATTGTGCGGCTAAGGTATCGGATGCGAGCTGGCGCATTATCCGGCGTAAATCGGCTGGCCCTGTAGATGCAGCTATTGGTTTAAGTTTTGTGGTCCATATTCTAAATCAGCCCGTAGGCGAGGTTAAAGTTTACAGTTAGACACGGATACGAAAACCTGCGAAATGCTTGACTAATTGAGAAAATCCCTCTTATGGGATTACTAGAGACCTTTGGTTTTAAGAGAGCTGAAAAGCCCGCTATCGAGGCCCAATATGCACCTGCCGTAATGGATACAACTTACGGCTATGGGTCATTTAATACTAACTCCGCTTACGGATATAACGGCGTTGGTATAGATCGTAATTTTGCTTTACAAGTTGCTAGCGTTATGCGTTGCCGCAATTTAATTGCCGGCGTAATTTCGAGTATTGACTTAGCTCTATACAAAAAATCTACAGGAGAAAAATTAGGCTCTCCTGTTTGGTTAGAGCAGCCGGATATTAGACAACCTCGAAGTGTAACGATAAGTGCAACGGTCGATAGCCTTATATTTTATGGAGTCAGTTATTGGCGCACGACCTCTTTGTATGCGGACGATGGAAGGCCGTCGGGTTTTGAGTGGGTAGCTAATAATCGCGTTACTTACACTACCGATAAGTTTGGTACAGAGGTACAAGATTATTACGTGGATGGTATTAAAGTACCTATGGGCGGTATCGGATCTCTTGTTACTTTTCAGTCTTTAATTCCTGGTGTCTTACAAACTGCAGGTACAACAATTAAAGCCGCTTACGATATACAACGCGCTGCAGCTGTAAGCGCTGCTACTCCTATGGCTACAACAGTATTAAAAAATAACGGCGCAGACTTGCCAGAGTCACAGATACAAGGTTTGTTAGCAAGTTGGAAAGCATCTCGGGCATCACGTAGCACTGCGTATTTAACTTCTACTTTATCCGTAGAAAACGTAGGCTTTAGTCCTAAGGATATGATGTATAACGAGGCATCTCAATACTTAGCTACTGAAATTGCCCGCGCTATGAACGTACCTGCATATTATATTTCTGCAGATATGAATAACTCTATGACTTACCAAAATATTATCGACGGTCGTAAAGAGTTTGTGGCCTATTCATTACAACCTTATATCTCAGCTATTGAGGACCGTTTATCTATGAACGATATAACAAACTCTGCTAATCAGGTCCGTTTTGCAGTAGATGACTCATTTTTACGCGCAGATGCTAGAGAGCGTTTAGATGTAATAGAAAAGATGTTAAACCTAAATCTAATTGGCGTAGATCAAGCTCGTCAGATGGAACAACTCACACCGCTAGGAGATGCAAGTGCTACTAACGTTTAATCAGGAAATACAAGCTGCAGATACAGAGCGCCGAGTAATCTCGGGACTTGTTGCACCATACGGCGAAATTGGTTTTACAAGTGCAGGGCCCGTAATGTTTGAGCGCGGATCTATTACTTATGCTGAGGCATCTAAGATTAAATTACTTATGCAGCATCAACAAGATAAGCCGGTAGGTCGCGCTATTTCATTTAGCGAGGGAACTGGTCCGGATGGTATTTACGGATCCTTTAAGTTATCTAACAGCACCCGGGGACAGGATGCGTTAGTACTAGCTCAGGAAAACCTAGTAAGTGGCTTATCCGTAGGGGTGGATGTAACTGCCTCTAAGCCTATGGGTGATTACCTGTTAGTAACGGCTGCGGTCCTCAAAGAGGTTAGCCTTGTTGAGAGCGCGGCCTTTTCTAGCGCATCCGTAACTGATATTGCAGCGGCTCGAGCAGCTCTCGAGGCAGCTACAAGTACAAAAGAAAAAACAACAACGATAAATACGACCATCGTAGAAATCGAAACCGAAACAGAAACCGAAAGCGAGGATGCTGTGACTACAGCCCCTGAAAATACACCTGAGGAGACTCAGGTAGATACACCGGTCGAGGCTGAAAAGGTCGAGGCCGCTCGTAAGATTATCCGTCCGTCAGTACTAGACTCACAAAGACTACGTACACCAATTAACTCAATGGCAGCGTACACAGAGCACAAGATTAAAGCTGCTCTAGGTAATGATGACTCTAAGCTATGGGTAACTGCAGCTGATGACTCATTTTCTACAAACCCTGCATTTAACCCAACTCAATACCTTTCAGAGTTTGTAAGTAACACAAACTTTGATACACCAATGATTAACGCCCTATCTCAGGGAGTTTTGCCACAAAGCGGTATGACTATTAGCGTGCCGTCACTTGTAACTAGCGCCGGCGGTCAGTCAGGCGTCGCACCTGTTGTAACAGTTGAGGCAGAGGCCGGAGCTGTACAAAACACAGGTATGGTTACTCAATACCTCTCAGGTACAGTTAAGAAGTACTCCGGTATGAATACAATCTCAGTGGAACTCCTCGAAAGATCAGATCCAAACTTTTATGCGGAGCTTACAAATCAGTTACAGCGAGCCTATTCTCTTGCTACAGATGCTGCAGTAATCGCAGACGTAGTAGCAGGCGGCGTACAAGGTACTGCAGTAGCAGCTACAAGCGCAGGTATCATTTCTTACGTATCTACAGAGTCAGCTAATATTTACAAAAATACAAGCTACTTTGCACGTAACTACGTTGCAGGTCCATCACAGTGGAGCCTACTAATGGGCGCTACAGACTCAACAGGTCGCCCAATTTACAATGCTGCGGCACCTATGAACAGCGGCGGTTTGTCCACACCTACAAGTATCCGCGGCAACGTGCTCGGCCTTGATCTATACGTAGATCATCAAATGGTAAGCACAACTATCGACGACTCAGCGTTTATTGTTGCGCCTGAGGCGATGACTGTTTACCGCAGCCCACAGGCGTATATGTCTGTGAACGTCGTATCCAACTTGCAGGTGCAGGTAGCGATTTACGGCTTTATGGCAACTATCGTCAAAATGCCTAACGGTTTGGTGCGTTACAACCTAACCTGATAAATACCTATAGCAGTCGGGAGGGCTCTTAGCCCTTTGAGCTCTCCCGGCCCATAGTTAGAAATGGAGTAAGCAAGTGGCAGCCACTTACGTAACAGAGCAAGAGTTACGCGATAACCTCGGAATAGGGGACCTGTACCCGGACTCCGTTGTAGAGGAGTGCTGCCAAGCTGCTCAGGATATTCTTAACCAATTTTTATGGTTTGACTCCGCGCCGGTAGTTGGGACCACGTTACAAAATAACGTAGCTACCGTAATGATCGCTAACCCGGCTATTTTTACGACCGGTCAAAGCGTTACCTTAAGTGGGTGCGGAGCTACTTTTAACGGTACTTACACAATTACCGGCACTATTCCGTGGAGCACTGGCACTACAAACCTTATCCCGGCTATTAGCTGGAATACGAACGTATGGAACTGGCCTAACGGATATAGTTTTATTCAGTTTGCTAAGACTGCGGCTAACGTTAATTTCTCTCGAGTATTGCCTTACGGCTCTGCAGTAGGAGCGGACACAAAGACAAACAGCTACGCAACAACGCCTGCAGTCCGTGAGGCAGCGATGATTTTAGCCGTAGATATTTTCCAAGCCCGTCAAGTATCACAAACAGGCGGCGTATCTATCGACGGCTTTAGCCCTAGCCCTTACCGTATGGGTAACTCAATGATCGGCAAAATCAGGGGCCTTATTGCCGGTTATCAAAACCCTTTAAGTATGCTGGGATAGCAGATGCCGGCTCCTATAACTACGCTCCGCGCAACTATCGCAGCGGCTTTAGCTAATAACAATGTGTGGAATACCTACGATTTTCCGCCTCCAACTATTACAGCTAATAGCGTTATTGTCGCGCCTGCAGAAAATTATTTAACACCAAGCAATAACACAAATATAAATATCTCACCTTTGGCAAACCTGAAAATTATTTTGACGGTCCCGATGCTGGATAACAAGGGCAACCTCAACGGTATAGAGACTCTGGCCTGTGCAGTATTTAAGAAATTGGCTAACTCAAATATCGTAATGAATATTGGCAGTATGTCGGCTCCCTCAGTACTTAGCGTACAAAGCGGGGACTTACTCACCGCCGATTTTAGTATAAGCGTATTAACGAGCTGGGAGTAAAACAATGAGCTACACAGATGAAGATATAGCGTTTTTAATCAAAATCGGACAAATAACCGAGGCTGATAAAAAAGTAACAAAGGCAGCACCCGCACCTATCGAGAAAACAGAGGAATAAGAACAATGGCAATTTATTTATCAAATACGGTTCAGGTAACTCTGAACTCGGTAGCGCTAACAGATCACGTAACCGCTGCCACAATTAACCGCACTTTTGACGAGCTCGAAGTTACAGCTATGGGCGATACAGCGCATAAGTTTGTTAAGGGCCTAGAGGCAAGCACAATTACTCTAGATTTTCTTAGCGATACTGCAGCTGCAAACGTAAACGCAACACTGCAAGCAGCGTGGGGCACAACAGTGCCTATTACGCTTAAGCAAACAAGCGCGGTAACGTCAGCTACTAACCCGCTATACAGCACTACTATCTTGGTAAATAACACCACAGATATTAACGGCGCTGTAGGCGATATTGCTACACAGTCAATTACATTTACTTGTAACTCACCTATCGTAATCACTACATCCTGATAAAAGAATAAGGGGCACACAATGGCAAGACTCAAAATAACAAGGGCAGACGGAAACGTAACTGAGCATCAGATTACGCCACGTATCGAGTATGCCTTTGAGTTGTACGCAAAAAAGGGGTTTATGAAAGCCTTTCGCGATGACGAAAAGCAGAGTGATCTCTACTGGTTAGCCCACGAGTGCTTACGCGCAAGTGGCGAGGTAGTACCGGTTTTTGGACCTGAGTTTTTAGATACTTTATCTAGAGTTGAGGTTTTGGACGATCTCCCTTTGGGATAGTGGGGCGGGGGTCTTTTGGGTATTTAGTAGCGCAGTTAGCTATAGCTACCCATATCCCGCCCCAATATTTACTAGAGCTAGATACTGAAATGTTCAGAAATCTGCTACAAGTGTTAAACGATCAAGCAAAGGAGGCGCAAAATGCCCGTCGAACTAAAAGGGGCCCTAGAAACTATTAAGGCTATGCGCAAGTTTGACCCGGACCTCCTTAAAGAAATGAACAAAGAAATACGCGGGGTAATGGTGCCTATGCGTGATAAAGCTCGAGGGTATGCACCTAGTCCACAACCGGATAATCTTTACGGCTGGGCCGAGGGCAGCGTAGGCAAAAAGATTACTAAACGTAACTCAGCCTTTAGGCAGTTTAACGTTGAGGGTCGAGTACGCCTTTTCCCTCTTTACGATCATAAAACAGTTGTAGCCGGTATTAAATATAGTCAAGCTCCGAGCCGTCGTAATCGCAGCGGCTTTAGATCTTTGTATTACATTTACAACGCCTCCGCAGCTGGCGCAATTTATGAGACTGCCGGACGTAAAAACCCGGGTGGAGATCCTGCAAGTAAATCTAATAACCCCGGCGCTGGCGCTCACTTTATCAACCGTATGGGTCCTTTGTACGGAGACAAACAAAAAGAGCGCGGCCGTATGATATTTAGAGCAGGTTACGAGGATCGTGGTAAAGCTCAAGATGCCGTAATTATGGCTATCTCTACAACCATAGAAAAGTTTAATAAACTAAGCAAGGGCAGTTACGGACTGGCGGCATAATGGCACTACCTAATTTAGTATTTAGCGTTGCCTCACAGTATGACGGCAAAGGTTTAGCAAAGGCTCAAAAGGATATAAAGTCACTGGGTAAAACCGTACAGAGCTTTGCCGGTGCTTTTGGCGTTGCCTTTTCTGCAGCTGCTATTGTGCAATTTGGTAAATCATCCGTAAAAGCTTTTAGCGATGCTCAGCGCGAGGGCGTAGTACTTAACAACACACTTAAAAACTTAGGTTTGGCTTTTGCAGGCCCTGAGATAAACCGGTATATCGACAGCATAGGTAAGCTTTACGGAGTTACAGGAGACCAAGCCGTCCCTGCTATGCAGGCCCTCTTAAGCGCTACAGGCTCGGTTACTAAGTCTCAGGAAATGATGAACACCGCGCTGAATATTGCAGCGGCTAATAATATAAGCGTGTCGGATGCTGCTAAAGGTTTAAGTCAGGCATATCTAGGCAACCGTAAAGCTCTTAGCCAATATAACACCGGACTTACAAAAGCCGAGCTACAGTTAAAATCTTTTGACGATGTACAAGCATTATTAGACAAGCGCCTTAAGGGTGCAGCTACAGAGGCTGCCGGCACTTACGCCGGTCAGATGCTCATACTCAAAGAAAACGCAGAGCAGGCTAAAGAGGTCATAGGTAAAGGCCTGGTCGATGCGTTTAAGATTTTAGCAGGCGATAAAACGACCGAGGACCTAGCCGAGACAATGGCTACAGCTGCTAACAACACAGCGCGATTTAGCCGAGAGTTAGCAAAGGTTATTAAGACTCTTACTGCTCCTATAGATTTTGTTTCAGGATCGTTAGCGTGGTTTATCGAAAATACACAAAAGTATGCAGACCTGCTCATAGCAGGAGACCCATCCGGCTTTTTTAGAAAACCTGTAACAGGCCCTGAGGCTCGTCCACTTATCGCGCAACAGAGTCCGGGCGAGCGCACAATGGCAGTTAAAGCTGCTCAAGAGGCAGAAAAGCGCGCTAAAGCGCTACGCAAAATTGAGCAAGACCGCCTAAACAACTTAAAGAAAATAGCAGCTGAACAGGCTAAGAAATTGGCCCTAGATAAAGCCTCAGCTTTCCTAAACCAAGCTAATAAGATTTTTGATTTAGAGCGTATCCAATTACAAGCGGCTGCTATGAACAAGCAAACCGAGGAGGATAAACTCCGTATCCGGCTTAAGACCGAGATACTCGATCTCGAAATGGCTATCTCCGAGGGCAACGTACAAGGAGCTGCCAAGTTTGCAAGCCTTATTAACCAAGATGCGCAGTTACTCGCTAACTTACGACAAAGCGCCTTTTCACTCAGCGATGTACCTAACCCGTTTGAGGATTGGCTATCTACTCTGCAGGATGTATTAAACGAATTATTAAAGCTATCTAATTACAAAGTACCTTTAGAGGTCCAAAGAACAACGGTGCGAGCGATGCTAGACAGAGCTGCGCCGGATATTGCAGCTCTACAGGCTAATAATGCTCGAGTCAGTGCTCAGTATGATAACCCGCAAACAATGGTACGTAGCCTCTTAGACAGAGCTGCGCCGGATATTGCAGCTCTACAAAGTATTTTAGCAAGCGCTCCACGTATGGCTGAGGGTGGAGTAGTTACAAACGCGACTATGGCGCTTATTGGTGAGGCAGGCCCTGAGGCTGTTATCCCTCTTAATCGTATGGGCTCAATGGGCGGTACTTATGTAACCGTAAATATCTCAGGCTCAGTTACAACAGAGCGCGATCTAGTAGATGCCATCACACAAGGTATTTACAATAACCAAGCCTCCGGTATCCCTATTAACTACTCAACGGTGTACTAATGGCTGTTTTACCTGCTACCCCGATAGTTAAAATTAACCTTACGCAAGGTGCCTCGTTTGGTACCGTTATGGTGTTAGGCACGGGTCAGTTAGGTTTTGCAGAGCTCGGCACGGTCGTACCTAATATTGTGGACGTATCGGCTGAGGTACTTAAGATTTCTACACGCCGTAGCCGTAATACGCTGCAGGATAAATATTTAAGCGGTCAAGCGACAGTGCGAGTAAACGATCCTGAGGGCTATTTTAACCCCCAAAACACAGGGTCCCCGTATTATCCTGATGTACAGCCTCTACGTAAAATACAGATACAGGCAAACTACGGGGGCACTCTTTACCCTATTTTTAGCGGTTACATAACAGAGTATCTATACACCTATCCACAAAATCAAGAGACTGGGTTTGTAGATTTAATATGCTTTGATGCTTTTAGACTTTTCTATAACTCAAACGTAACAACAGTTACAGGAGCTACAGCCGGGCAAGATACAGGCACTCGTATTAACAAGATCCTCGATATGGTGGCTTTCCCTAACTCTCAGCGGTCAATACAAACCGGTAATACAACGTGCCAAGTGGACCCGGGCGGGACTCGTACCGTGCTCGATGCCTGCCAAACCGTCGAGTTTACAGAGGGTCCCGGAGCCTTTTATATCGACAAGGCCGGTAACGCCGTATTTAAGAACCGTACCTTTTGCTATAACGCTCAAAGCGTTACCCCTATTGTGTTTAATAACAATGGCACTACAGGTATAAATTACTCAAAGATCCAATTCAGTTTTAACGATAAAGCCATAGTGAACCGCGCCAGTGTTACCCCTATTGGACTAGCTACTCAAACCTACGAGGATGCGACCTCTATAGCTCAATACTTTACCCGGGCTATTACAGCTGAGTCTATGCTTATGCAGACTACAGGCGTGGCTTTAAGCCTAGCTACAGCTTACGTAGGCGCTCGCAAAGATGCCATTTTAACGATTAGTCAGATAACCCTAGATCTTGTAACCCTCGGCTACACAGCCGGCGTAGCTGCGGCTTTAGATCTTGACTATTTCGACACTATGGAGATTACGAATTACGGACAGTCCGGCACGGTCATAACTCAAACCCTGCAGTGCCAGGGCATAGCTCACGATATTACGGCTAATAGCTGGGATACGACACTTACTACCGAGGAGGCTTTAATAGATGCTAACTACTAAAATTATTATCCTAAGGAGAGTGTACTAATGGCTGTTGGACTACCGCTTAAAACAACCTATGCAAACGGGGACGTTTACAGTGCCTCGGACGTAAATGATACTAACGGCACAATTAACACTAATCTAAACCCATTTTGTGCTGGTAAAAATAAAATTATTAACGGAGATTTTTACGTTAATCAGCGTAATTTTAGTAGTGGCACTACTTACGATTATGGGTTTGACCGCTTTGTAAATGCAGTTGGTGGTGGTACTGGTACAGCTACTTTTAGTGCTCAAACTTTTACACCGGGTACAGCGCCGGTAGCAGGATACGAGGGCAAAAACTATCTACGCTGCATCACTACCGGGCAAACTGCAGCCGGTACTTTTACCATCATCCAACAAAATATAGAGGATGTGCGTACTCTTGCAGGACAAACAGCGACTATTTCATTTTGGGCTAAAGCTGCAACAGGCACACCTAAAATATTTGCAGAGTTTGAACAGGGGTTTGGCTCCGGTGGTAGTGCAAACGTTACTATCGGAAACTCAGTAACAATATCTACCTCGTGGGCCCGATATTCAGTTACGTTAAACGTGCCTAGTATTGCAGGCAAAACTATTGGTACCTCAAGTTTATTAAGCCTTTTATTATGGGTATCAGGTGGTAGCTCGTTTAATACTCGCACCGGATCTCTTGGTATTCAGTCTAATACTTTTGAAGTATGGGGCATACAAGTAGAGGCAGGCTCAACAGCCACACCTTTCCAAACTGCAACGGGTACAATACAAGGTGAATTAGCTGCCTGCCAAAGATATTATTATTTAGCAAACGCAAACAACCCTACTGGTGTTTTAGGTCTCGGAACATATAACCAAAACGCAGAGGCTATTGGTTTTGTTTCATTTCCTGTATCTATGCGAATAGCTCCAACTGCATCGGCTGCATCAGGCACAGATTTTTGGGTGTTTTGGTCTAAAAACTCTCCTGATTATGTGAACTCTCTAACAGGTTTTGGAGCAACACCAACAGGCTGCGGTTTTTTTAATGCATCACAAGCATCCGGTACAGCTGGAGATGCTGGACGTTGGCAGGGAGTATTTTCGACATCACTTATTGCCTTTAGCGCGGAGTTATAGAAATGAATAATAAACAATATACAGTAGAGGAAATATTTGGACAACAAGTAATTTGGTATGAGGAGGATGGAGTGCGCTATTCATTTGGTGCAGACCCGGCTAACTCTGATTATCAGGAGTACCTAAGGAGCCTTAAAAATGCAGAGTAGCTATAACGGCTGGCCGGCCTCTAAGGATCCGGACGAGATTAAAATAACTAGCTACAAGGTAGAGGGTACAAACTTAAAGCTGCGCTGCGCTGAGGGCTGCGGTCCATTACTTGCAGCTTTTACAGCTGAGTTTAATACTCTTATTGAGCCGGTCGAGGGCGGTACTTTTGACGACTGGAGTTACGCCTACAGGATGGTACGCGGTAGCGAGGACAAACTTAGTTGCCACTCCTCCGGTACAGCTATAGACCTTAACGCGACTAAACACGCACTGGGTAAAATCGGGACTTTCCCTCCTGAGAAGGTACCTATGATCCGTGCGCTCGCTAAGAAATACGGCCTTAAATGGGGCGGCGATTATGTAAAGCGCAAGGACGAAATGCACTTTGAGGTAGCAG
>ERZ869925.1338-NODE-1338-length-11503-cov-314.350542_pt1 | contig 11503 bp, 15 predicted proteins | sample MGYA00579311_ERZ869925 | MGnify/ENA primary metagenome ERZ869925 (study PRJEB32216, sample SAMN09231817) | wastewater metagenome | place: USA: Maryland | collected 2016-07-30 | study: EMG produced TPA metagenomics assembly of the PRJNA472060 data set (Reclaimed...
GCCACCACCTTACACTAACAACACCCCTCTTGTCAAGTCATACTCATTTTGTGGAGGAAATATGACCTTAAATGAGTACGAAAAACGCCTACAGGCAGTAAACCCTGAATTATATATAAAAAAATACGGTAGTAGTATGGCTGGCATCCATACGAAAAGAGTTCATGGACCCAACCGCAGCCACTATATTTGCAGGGTACCTCAAGGCGAAATAATTGAAAACGATGTCTGGGAATACCGAGAAGGGCAAGCAGACCAATATATTACCGACTTAAATGAGACCGGTAAATATAAATACAGGATGCTTCTTAGACGCGGCAGACGCAACACAGCCCATCAATTGTACGATAAAGGTTATGTATCCTATCAAGATATAGCAAAAATAGTATAAGGAGGTAAATATGATTAGCCCACTAGGTACAAGAATACTTGTGGAGAAACTTGAAAGAAAAGAAGTAAAGCTAGATTCTGGCATTGTTATGGCAGAAGAAGTAGCACCAGATAGCGTTAAAGGGAAGATTATCGCAATCGGCCCTGATGTCAAGGGTTTTGAAGTTGGACAGACTATTTTGTACGCGCAGTTCGCGCCGACACAAGCAAAAGAGTTGCCATCGGATAAAACCTACATTGTACCCGCCGAAGACGTTCTGGCAATTATTAGTTCCAAATAGCTCCCCTCGGAGCTAAATGGAGTGAATAATTCACTTCGCATTATTAACCGGAGAAAACCTGCAAAATGGAAAACGAGAATGAAACACTGAAGAGTGAAAATGAAAACATCGAGCCACAGGGAACCACGGAAGCCCCCGCTACTGGTTCACTGGACGTTGATGAATCAGAAAGTACAGAAGAAATAAAACCCTCTGTTAGCGTGGAAGAACTGCAAGCACAAATCGAAACTGAACGCAAAGAGCGGCAAAAGATCGAGATGGAACGCAACCAGTTAAAAAACAAACAGGAAGAAGAAAGAAAAAAGGCTTTGGAAGAACAAGGCAACTGGAAACAGATTGCTGAAGAAAAAGAAGCCGAGCTAGAAGCCTTACGCCAAGCCGATGAATTTGAAAAAAATCAGCAAGTGGTAAAGGAATTACGAGATAGTATTATTGATAAATACCCCAATGAGACTGTTCGTAAGGCCGCCAAGGCTCTTGTAGAAGCAGATCCTTATAATCTGGTCTGGAGAGAAGACGTAGAAACTGAACAGGAAGCTGCTAACCAAATAAACGCCCAGCTAGATAAACTAGCGACAACCCTGGGTGTACAGGACGAAAACCCAAACCAGACTGAAGATGAGCCTTATGTTCATCCTAACAACCCCATATCAGATGGGGGAGATGTAACTCTCGAAAAACTGAAAAACATGTCGTCTAAGGAAATGAAAAAGTTCCTGCCAACGGCCGAACCAAGATAAACAATTAAACTAAAAGAAAAGAAAACACAATGGCACAAGCATACTCAACTGGTAACCTTACCACCGCTAGCGCACTTAGCGCGAAAATGGCAGTTTACTATGACCGAATGATGCTAGACAGACTTCGCGAGGAGCTAGTCTTCCACCAATTAGGTACAGAAAAGAAACTACCTGCGAATAGCGGTAAAATCGTGCAATGGTTCCGTAGAACTGATTCTGCTGCTGACACTGCTACTTTGACTGAAGGTACGGCTCCAACGCCTATTAACCTTTCAGCCGCTAGTATCTCGGCTCAGTTATCACAATATGGTAACTTTACACAAACATCTGATCTAATTCAGATGACATCTATCGATGATGAAATCGAAGCTGCTGTAGATCAACTAAGCTTTAAAGCTGTACGATCTCTAGACGCTATCGACAAAGCCATCTTAGATGCTGGAACAAACATTAAATACGGTGGTAGCAAAACCTACCTTTCAGCAACCGCTGCTGCAGACGTATTGAATGGTTCTGAAGTACGCAAAGGTGTACTTAACCTTAAAAGCTCAAACGCTGATCCTTTCGAAGGCGGATACTACATGTGGGTAATTCACCCTCAAAATAGTTACGATCTTCAAAGTGATACCGCTTCGGGTGGATGGGTAAATGCTAATACTTATGTAGACACAACTGGCCTTAAGAATGGTGAAGTTGGACGCTTTGGTGGCGCTCGATTTGTCGAGACTACTAACGTTTCAAGTACCACTACTGGTACTTCTGGATCTGCTAACGTATATAGCACTCACTTACTTGCTAAAGGCGCTTTCGGTGTAGTTAATTTCGATGGTGGTATTCACACTTATGTGAAGAAATCAGGCGATACTGACACCTCTAACCCTCTAAATCAATGGGCAACCGTAGGTTATAAATTGACCTACGCCTCAAAGATGCTAGATGAAGCACGACAAGTTACATATAAAGTGGGCTCGTTCCAATAGGAATACTTACCTAGTATCAATTAGCCTCCTAACAAGGGGGCTTTTTGATTACAAGATATTTATAGAATAAGGAGGAAGATGAATAAGATAGGGATAGGGCTTGTAACTTATGAGAGGCCAAAATACTTTGATAAAAGCTCTAAGGCTATAGTTAGAACTCTTTTGGGCTATGTGGATAGATTAGTTATTTATAACGATGGCTCTAAGAAATCTTATGATAAGTCTTACAAATGGCTAGAGAAGTGTGATACCGACAAGATAAAGATTATCCACAGTAAAAAGAATAAGGGCGTAGCACACGCTAAAAATGCACTCTTTAAAGAACTAATGAAGGATTGTGAGTATATCTTTATATCTGAAGATGATATGTTACCTCAAGACCGTAGGGCTATAACTATGTATATGGCCGCGAATAGAATGTCTGGCATTGACCACATGATGTACGCTCACCATGGCCCGGCGAATAAGAGACCAGATGCACTACTAGATATAAAAGGAGCAATTGAATACTACCACTCCTGCGTAGGCGCGTGGTGCTTCTATACAAGAACTATCTTAAAGGAGGTAGGTTTGATGGATGAGAACTTCTATAACGCTTGGGAGCATGTTGAACACACTTGGCGGATATTTAAGTATCACGAACTTGAATACGGCTACTACCCGGATGTTATAGGTTCTAAAGAATTTATTAAAGAAATACCTGGCTCGATTGATAATAGCTCTATTGGCCAGCAAGATAATGCCCCTAGAATAAGGATTATTGTTGATGGCTTGAAATACTGGAAGAAGAAGGATAAGGACTTTCCAGCCCAACATACATTGGAATACTTTACAAAGTTATTAAAAGAAATGGAGGAGAAAGAATGAACCCTTATCAGTTCGTATTAGATGCAGTAAAGCCTGACGATACATTATTATCTTTGTGTGCCGGACTAGGTTATGAACTTAATGGAGTAAATTGTAAAGAGATTGTTGCGGTAGATATTTACCAACCTCATCTTGACAAGCTTCTAGAAACATACCCAAATGTAAAGACAGTGTGTAGTGATGCTTTAGAGTATGTGCAGGCCCAACCAGATAATAGCTTTGATGTTATATCACTTATAGATGCAATTGAACATCTGCCTAAAAAGGCTGGCTTAAAATTACTTGAAGAGTGTAATAGGGTAGCTAAACGAGAAATACTTATATTTACCCCCAAGGGTTTTGTAAAGAATGAGCCTCATGATGCTTGGGGTATTAAGGGTAACGACAAATATCAAGAGCATAAGAGTGGATGGGAGCCAGAAGAGCTTGAGAAATTTGGTTATGAGGTTATTAAGACGGAACCTAATACTTCTCAGCATGGTGAAAACTTCACAGAAATGATGTACCGATGTTTAGTATAGTATGCCCCATGGATATGGATAGGCTACCTCAGTTTAAAGAGACTAAGGAAGCCTACGACAAGATGAAGCAAAAGAAGCAGTTTATTATACCTACGCGGAAATATGAAGAACTGAAAAAAGCTTTAACAGAAGCAAATTTGATGAAAGATGTATTCTTGATACCTTATGAATTAGAAAAAGGATTTAATTGTAGTAGGGCCTTAAACATAGGAGTGCGGAACGCTTACTACCCACAAGTAATAATAACCTGTCCGGAGGTTAAACCAGAGCCAGATGTTTTAGACCGCCTAGAGGCCCGTATAGGAGAGAATGTACTAGCACATGTAGTAGATATAAAACCAGATGGTAATATTGCTGGAACACTTATACATACTGATTATCGTAGCGAGACCCCAGCAATGTACTTTTTAGCTATGTTTAATAAAAAAGATATTGAAAAGATAAATGGCTGGGATGAGGCGTTTTTAGATGGCTATGCCTGGGAAGACAGTGATTTTGGTGATAGATGGGTATTGGCTGAAATACCTTTTTGTGTAGATAACGAGACTATGGCCCGACATCAATATCACTTACGCCAAGAGACTATACCTGGTGGGTATGAACGTAATGGGGAACTATATAACCGTAATAAAGCCTCAAAACATATTAAGTGTAAAGATGGGTTGATGAAACTATGAAAGCTACTATGCTTCACTCTGAAAACTCTGCCGTAGGCTTTTACCGCGTATGGCAACCGGCCAAATACCTTAAACGAATAGGCTGGGATGTTGCTACAGTAGATGATGAAATGCACACCGTTAAGGTAGATGGCGAGAACGGTATGGAGGGACTTATTAAAGGCTCGGATATTATTGTGGCCCAAAGACCAGAACATGTTGAGAATGTAGCTCTGTTTATGGCTATGAGGGATGTGTGTAATGCACCCTTTGTATTTGAGATAGACGATAACATTTATGACGTAGCCAGGAGTTCTATAGCTTACCAGCACTGGTACCCCGGTTCGCCAAGAATATTGACTGTTGAACTTCTAATGCGAGAAGCTAATGCTATTACAGTAACCACAGAAGAACTAAAGCGTGTTTATTCTAAATTTAATAAGAACATTTATGTAATACCCAATATGCAAGACCCAGAGTGGTGGGATATTAAAAAGAAGAAAAGCAAACAGTTTACTATTGGCTGGGCTGGCTCGGCTACTCATTATGATGATCTTAAGATGATTTGGAGACCAATTAAGAAGTTTTTACGCAATCACAAAGATGCAAGATTTAAGGTGGTGGGGTCTAATTGTGATTTCTTGTCCGGGCATCCACAAGTGGATATTGTAACCAAGTTCGCCGGCATAAGAGACTACCCTCAATATCTAGCCGACCTAGCTTTTGATGTAGGGGTTATACCTGTAGTGAATAGGGATTTTAATCTTGGTAAATCTAATATTAAATGGCAAGAATACTCAATGGCTGGTATACCGAGCATTGCTTCTAATATTGGTGAGTATAAAGAAATAGAACATGAGGTAACAGGATTGCTAGCTGGCGATAGTGATAGCTGGTTGTTAAACCTTGAAAGATTATATGATGATAAACAGCTTAGAGACGATTTGTCAAATACAGCCAAACAATATATCTTAAAAAACCTCAATATAAAAGAGAGGATAGGAGAGTATGACAGAATCTACCGAAACATCATCAAACAATATAAATCTAGTTAGAGTTGTTCCAAAGTTTACCGTTCCGGAATCTGTAGCGCCAGTGAGACCCAAAGAGCTACCAACCACTATCCCCGAAGCATCTACTGAGCCACCAATAGAGACTTTTGATAATAAGCACGGGCATCCTTATTTAGTAGAGAAATATGGCATATCGGGCCTGTACCGAAATATGGGCCTTGAGAACAGCGTAGAGGCCATTGACGCTTATGTTTTAGCAAAGATAGCCTCAGATAGCCTACAGAGTACAAAACAGTCTTACGAGGCCATAGTGGACAAATTAGAATCACAGCTAAATATAGACCCTAATTTAGACTTTGCAAAACGAATAGAGAAAATAGCCTCTTGGGTAGCGATACTAAAAGAAGAACAAAGAATTAATAAACTGAAGAAAGAATTCAATGCCAGTACCGGAAAATGACGGCAATATCGTCAAACGAACATCTCAATATCTTAATAACCTTGAGCATGATGAACCTACTCAAGCTAAAGGTGTGGCTATTTATGGGACACCAGATGGCAACAATGTATATAGATTAAAAGTTAATTCAGACGGTTCTATTAATACGAGTGGTGGGGCTGGAGCTTCTAACTACGCCGTAGCCGTAGACGACTACACTACTGCCAATGTAATTTATGTTGGTAAAGCTGCTATAGGCTCGGTTTCGACCGATGCGGTTTGGCAGATAAAAAAAGTAGACGCTACATCTGGGGCAATTATAAATTGGGCAGATGGTAATGATAGTTTTGATAACGTATGGGGGTCTAGCTTTACTTCTGGCGAAGTATCTAGTTTGACGTATTCATAATGGGTGTAATTTACGACTATATTTTAGATGACCTAAGACTTGAGAACTGGAAAGAAGACACTCAATTCTATTCTTACAACCCATTTCTTAGAATGATAGACAATACCAATGCTTTATACATTGGTGATGCTACAACAGTGCCGATGATATTCTCTGGTGAAATAGCAATATTTGAAAGCGATAATACTGGTGGCACTTACTATCCAGTAGTAAATCACGGTTCTGGCGTGGGTTCTATTACGGTAATGGTTAGCACACATGGTACTTCTGATGCCCCTACTTATAAAGATAGCGGGCAACTATTGGGTGGTTTTGCGTTTGGTGGGTTAAACGACAGCAATACGGCTTATAATTTGGCTGGTATTGCGAGCGGGATGTGGGGGATTGTAGACAATACAGTATCGGGGGGTACTATACCTACAACGGTTCATTTTGGACCATTACCATTGTTTGGTACTGCTGGATTTAGAGTAAATAGCTCTAACGATATTATATTTTACACTGCTGGAGGCGGTAGTGGTGTCGCATCGTTTCGTGCCGATTATGCTGATAATAGGTTCTACTTTGGTACTTCTGACCAAAGTTACTTTAATGATTTTGGCTCGCTTAAATTGGGCGGTAGTATAAGTTTAGAAAACAGCCAAATAACCAGCGATTATACTGCTACAACTGTTGATAGTGTACTTACCTGTGACGCTAGTACAGCCAATATAACTGTAACCCTACCAAGCCCATCTGATGGCTTAACATACAGCATAAAGAAAATAGACACTTCAGCTAACATAGTAACCATATTGGCTACTGGTGGGGCTTTGATAGATGGTGTGGCTTCAATAGATATAGAAACTGATGGCGATTGTTACACAATACTATCAGACGGAACTAATTGGTATATAATATAAGGGAGAGGTAATATGACTTATTTACAAAACAGAAATGGTGCTACACAATCAGCACAAGACCAGCAAGAGCTGTCGATTGAAGAAATAAAATCGGCTGTTTTAGCTATTGCAGGGGCTAAAGGTACGGCTTCTGATTTAAGAGTAACCTTACTTGGTGGCACAACTGCCGTAACTGGCTCGCTAACTTCAGCTGGTACTGTATCAACAGTAACGACAGTCACTACTTTGACTGGTATTACCAATATAGGCGGTATTCCTGCAACTGGGCTAATCCCATCAAATCAGAACACTGTAACGGTTTTATCAAATATCAATAATGTATCGGTAACTTAGGAGGAATTTATGTTAGTAACACAACGCAACGTGCCACTATTGCATCGCAAAGAATGGCAACAAATGACACCAGCACCAGTGACTACAGCAGCAGCTATGTTTGTAGTAAATGGTGGAAGTGGTAATCAGGACAAGGCATTATATGTAACATCTGCCACAGTACATCATTTTTATTCTCACCAACAAGATGGGTGGTCACAGATACCATCTGGGGCTTTGGCTGGTACTTTTGGAGCTGGGGCTTGTGGGGCTTACACGCCGTGGTCAATTACTTATACGGCTAATGGTGGTTCGACCACTACTGTAACGGTAGCTGCCGCTACACACAACATAACTAGCTTTGCTGAGGGCGAAACGATTGAGTTTATATCTTCAGGCACAAATACTGGACTAAGACGTAAAATTACTAAGGTTAGAAATAACGCTGGGGCTGGTACTTTAACCTTAACTATGGATAGTGCTGTTAATACTGCTGTACTGAATACGCACACCTTTAGGCTATCTACTGGTAGATTCTACGTTATGAGTGCAGGTACAACCGCCGCAGGTTCTTGGAAGACCTTTGATAATGGTACTTACGCTTGGCAATCTAACCTTTCTACCACTAACTTACCTGCTTCTTGGGGTACTGATGGCAAAGCAGTATCTACCGCTAAAATGGCAAATGTACTAGCCAATGGTACAGCTACCTCTGGCTCTACCACCACGGTAGTAGATTCTGCGGCTACTTGGACTACAGATGAATTTAAGAATATGTACGTTTTAATTGTAGACGGAACTGGTGAAGGACAACTAGCACAAATAACCTCTAATACAGCTACTACGTTAACTTTTGCAGCCGTAACTACTGCAATTGATAATACCTCGGTTTATCAGATACAAAATGGCAAATGTTACTTTGCTACTGGCAAGGCTACATCTGGTTCGGCAACGACCATAGTCAACTCTGCTGCAACTTGGACTAATGACCAATGGATAAACTATCAGGTTAGAATAATTTCTGGTACTGGTGTAGGACAAGTTAGAACTATTACCGATAACGATGGTACTACTCTAACAATAGCCTCTGGTGCAACAATAGATAGTACATCGGTTTATGTGATTGAGGGCAATGAAGACTATATTTACTTGGCTGGTAATAACGCAGTTACAATGTATCGCTATTCAATAAGCGGTAACTCTTGGACTGTACTATCACCAACTTCTGCCAGAGGTGCAGCCCCTACTACTGGTATGTGTTTAGACTGGGTAGGTGAAACTGGAAGCACTACATGGGCTAGTGAAAGCGACATACAAGATGGTAGATATATTTACTCAATGCGTGGTGGTGCAGGAGCGTTAATAGACCGCTTCGATATTGCTGGTGGTACTGCTGGAGCTGGAGCGTGGGCGGCAGTAACCTATATAGGTACGGAAACCTTTACTACTGGCTCAAGTGCGTTCCAATCGGGTAGATACCTATATATTCGTAAAGACGCAACTAATAGGTTCTTTAGATATGATATTGTCGGTAACGTGATGATTGGCTTTAATACTGATGTTTATACTGATGGGGCGGCGTTACTAGGGCAAAAAGTATGGTGTAAAAACTTAGATGCTACTGAACAAGTGAAATGGCTATACTCACTAGCCAACACAGGTACAGCATTAAGACGAATAATGATTTTCTAGGAGGATTATGGAACAAGCAATAAAACCAGAAGATGCAATAAGAGGTTTACAATTAAGCTGTAATTACTTTGGTATACCGTTTGAGTACAGCAAAGAAATATCTGAAGTTAATGGTGCAGTATTCGCTACTCATAAGGTAAAAGTTAACGGTAAAAACGCTTGGCAACAAACCGACCCTATAGCTGATGTAGAGAAATACAAAGCTCAAAAAGAAGCCGAAGTAGCTAAAGCAACTGAATTAGTAGAGAAAGCCCAAGCTGAGATTGATTTGGTAGCTACGGTTTTACCAGAAGTTACCAAACAATCAAGCTAAAAGCTATCAAAGTAATAGTAGATGGCAGCCCAGGATTACACCGAAATAAAGGACCGCTTAAACACTAAGTTAAGTGATTCTACAGATAAAACTTTTTCATCATCTGAGAAGGATGAGTTTTTGGCATCTGCATATAATGATGCTGAAGTATTTATTATAGATAGAGATACAAGCCTTACTACTGTTTCTGGCCAAAGAAACTATAACCTACCTACAGGCTTTATTGAACCTACAGACATATTTATTGATACTGCATCTGATGGGGTAGGTAACAGATTAGCTAGAGATACTTATGACGTTATAAACGGAGTAATTTATTTTCAGAATGTAAGGACTTTACCAAGTAGCTGTACTTTGATTATATTTGGCAAGAATAAACTAGACACATCTGATAACTTGCCGGACTTTTTGCAAGAGTATGTTTTAACCTTAGCCCAGATTGAGGCCTATGAGTTTATGAAGAATAAATACGCTACTAGATTCTTAAAGAATGATGTAAGTATGGGTGAATTGGTGACTTCATTAAATCAACTAGAACAAAAAGCTGCATCGCTGAGAAAGAACTTATCTAATAGACGTGTAGTAGAGGGCTAAAATGGCAGAGACAATCTTTGATACCTCAACCTTGGGTACATCAAATAACCAGATTACCTTTAATGATGATAATGGGTCTATTTATTATAGGCTGAAAAACAGAGTACCTCAGCGCAGGGAGATACGCGAATACGACATACCACTACAAGAAAATACCGGTATAGCCGACTTCCAAACCTTTATAGGTAAAACAATGTATATCTTAGAGGGAACAATGTACCCAGATGACGAGGATGCTTTTGCCGAAGGTAGACAAGCCTTACGCAAACTAGCGTCTATGGATATTGAACAAAACGATAATGATAGTGATATGGGCTATGTACCTTACAAATGGACCGATACATCGGATAAACAACTATTTATGAAGGTATTGTATGTAGACTTACCAGAGAACTCTAAACAAGGTATTAAACAACCTTTTAGACTATTGTGCAAACTTAAATACCCTGTAATACTTTCTCAGGATTCTAACGCCGGAACGATTGGTAGCTCGACTGCTACAACAACTGGATCGTTTGTACTACCAGAAGTGTTACCGAGTGTAGTAGGCGCAACTACCTACTCTAGCAATGGATCGGTAGAAAACCAAGGTGATTGGCCAAGCTACCCAAGCTTTACGGTTTATGGCCCGGTAAACATACCAAGAATAACTAATACAACCACTGGTGAATATATTGAAATAAATACTAACCTTAGCTCTAGCTCTGATACTTTGACAATAAATTACGATCAGGACAGCTTTGCTATTGAAAAAAATGGAAATAGTGTTATAGGCTCACTAACAAATGGGTCTACATATTTCAAGATACAACCAGGAATAAACAACTTAACATTGTCTGGCTCATCTGTTGGGAGTGGTGCATACGCATCGGTTTCAGTAAATAGTGCTTGGCCCTTAAGTTAAACGGAGAATAAATGGCAGATACAGTAAGCGTACTAACAGGTGGAAGTAATAACTACGCCACCACAGCATCAGATTTAAATGCACTAGCAACCGATATACTTAGTGAAGGAGTAATAGGTACTTTAGGCAATACTGCCGGTGTAGCCCCAGCAACAGGTGGACTAGCTTGTAATGCACAAGGTTCTCCAAACATGACTGTAGCCGTAACTGCCGGTGTAGCCTACGTTACCACCACGCCTACTAGCCAAAGCTCTCAACTATTGCGCGCTAATATAGCTGCTCAAAACGCCACCATAGCCGCAAACTCTACCGGTGGTACTCGATACGACTGGATTTATGTAGCTATGAGTGCCTCTGGAGCTGCTAACCCTGCTGTAGATGGAACTGGTGTAGCCAGTATAACTGTAAGCCGATCTACCTCTAGCTCGACAGATAATGGAACCCCTCCTACTTATGGCTACCCAATTGCAATGGTAACTGTATCTAACGG
>ERZ869925.1339-NODE-1339-length-11502-cov-6.654669_pt1 | contig 11502 bp, 14 predicted proteins | sample MGYA00579311_ERZ869925 | MGnify/ENA primary metagenome ERZ869925 (study PRJEB32216, sample SAMN09231817) | wastewater metagenome | place: USA: Maryland | collected 2016-07-30 | study: EMG produced TPA metagenomics assembly of the PRJNA472060 data set (Reclaimed...
CAGCGTTTCCACGCTCATACTCTTGCACTTCTGCAAGACACTGTCAATACTAGCGTTGTGCTACACAAACCAGCGAGAACGCGGGTACTGCCGTTCCCTGCCAAGGCGGGGCTGCCTAGCCTCTTGGTGATGCAAGAAGAAGAGGGCTCCGACTACGCGCAGCGGCTGGGGAGCGTGCTCACCCTGCTTCGCGTGATGTCAGGCTGGAGCCAGGCATACGTCGAGGAGCAGATGGAGCTGCCGACGGGGAAACTCGGACGGTGGGAGCGGGGCGAGTTCCCGCCCAAGGCCTACGAGCTCGGCGGGCTGTACAGGCAGTACGAGCGATTCGGCGCCGACATCGGGTGGTTCCTGTGGCCGCCGGAGATCGACGAGCAGGCGATCATCCGCGCCCGGCTTGACGCCGCTGTACGAGCCGGTACCACTGCAGCAGACGAGGCCGAGGCGCGGTCGCAGCTTCGACGCCTGCGAGCCGCCGCGCGGCCTGGCGCCGTGCGCGGGAAACGGCCAGCGTGAGCTCCGCCTCGATGGCCTCGATGACGGCCGGATCGGTGACCGGAACAGGATCGGGGGTGCGTCCCACCGGAACCTCCATGCAAGGTGCCGGCGCCATCGAACGATCCGTTCGCGGTCGAGCACTGGAGCGTAGCCTCAGCGGGGCATGATGGTCAACGCCACTCATCCACGACTTACGCGGTCGGGCTGAGGGTTATCCACAGGTTGTGCACATGGGGGGCAGGGGAGGGTTCGATGCGGCGGCTGGTGGTCGGGTTGGTCCTTGGTGCCCTGCTGGCGGGAGGGGCGCCCGCGGCGGGGCAGGACACGGCCACCTGCGAATCGCGGCTTCTCAACGTTCCCCTGGAAGACGTCACACCTCCCGAGGGCTACACCTGGGACTCGCTCAACCCGCCCGTGCGTGGATGGTGGACCGGGACGATCGACCTGCAGAGTGACGGCGTGGACCCCACCATGTATCTGACGGTCGGGTGCGCCCCTGACGGGGCGGCCTTGCTGGCTCGCATCGCTGAAGTGGAGTCCGCGCTGGGCCTGAGCGACAAGATCGCCGTGGTGGAGATCGGGGATGCCACGATCGCCAGACGCGACAAGGCCGACCCCGGAAGCACGCTGGGCCCGACGGTGAGCATCTACTTCGCGCGAGGGCCGTTCCTGGCCGAGGTCTCGTCGTGGGATGTCACACAGGGGCCGATGGAGTCTGTCGCCCAGGCCATCGACGCGGCGCTCGTCGCGACCCCTTGACCGACCCCGACCTCGAGGCCGCCTGGGACGCCGTCCACGCAGCGAACACGATGGGCTGGCAGGTCGGGCGGCCCTACCTGCACGACGAGCGGGGCTGCTGGGAGCAGTACGCCTTCGACCCGAAGGAGCGGCCCAGGGTGGGGAAGCGGTCGCGCGAGTGGACGTCGATCGGTGCGACCGAGGTCGAGTGCGTGCGCGAGATGGCGGAGTGCCTGCGCGAGCTGGCAGCAGGGAGGTGGCCCAGGTGACGACACGGAAGGTCCCAGGCAGCGAGGGCGAGCGGCGTAAAGGCCCACCGCCCCCGTCGGAGCTCGTCGTGCGGCAGACATGCTGGTACGCCGGCTGTGGCGATGTCGGGGCGGCCGTGGCCCTCTCAGGGGGGATGCGGGTGCTCTGCAGGACACACGCCGAGGGCGTGCGCCTGGCTGCTTCACGTCCCGGGCAATACCGCATCTTCTGGGGTGAGCCGAAGGCCGAGCGAGTGGCCACGCTCGAGCAGGAGCTTGCGGCCGCGACGGAGCGCGCCCGGGTGCTGGACGAGGCTGCGGCCGAGCCCGAGTGGACCGACTGGGCCAGCCTGTCCGAGGATGAGCCGCTGCCGGAGGTCGACGAGCGGCTGGAAGCATGGGATGCGGTGCGGGAGGCTCACGAGCGCCTCGAGGCGGCCCGGTCTGGGCCGGATCACCCGTTCGTGAAGGTGGCGCCGATCAGGGGGCCGCGGTCCGCACGCTGACCCTTCCGCGCGGAAACCGCTAGAAGGCGCTCGATCCGCCCATGACGCGCCCGTTGAGCCGGGCGAAGTGGGCATTGGCGGCGCCGCTCCACGACGCCCCGATGGTGATCGTCGAGCCGAGCGCGGCCTCCTTGGTGCTGATGTTCGTCATCGACCGGTTGCCTGCGAGCTCCGTCGGGACCAGGCGGCGCACCAGCAGATCGTTCGTGGCATGCGTGCAGCGGACGACCAGGTAGACGATGCCCGGCTCGACGAGCGTGCCGGGGGTGGACACGTTCGCGGTGCGGTCATCGATGGCCGACGGGGTGAAGGTGCTGGACCCGTCCGTCCCCGTGATGCGCTCGAGCGTGGTGGATCCCGTGTCGCGGTACAGCGCGAACTCGAACGACCGCTGGCTGGCCGTGGACCCCTGGCGGATCGTCACCGACTGGATGTACAGCACCGCATCCACGGCGATCGGGATGAGGATGGCGCCGCCCAGGCCGCCGGACACCGCCGGCAGGGTCGTGGAGCTCGCCGAGGCGGATCCCGCCGGGACGCTGTCCGCGTAGGGCAGGTAGCCCACCGCGGTGCGGTTGGCGACGGCCGCGCCCCAGCTGGTGGCAATGCCCAGTCCGTCCGTGGGGACGTAGACGTCCGTGCTCATGCGGTCACCTCACAGATGACGACCAGCTCCGGGCGGAACCCGCTCGTGCCGTGGTCGTCGGAGTAGAACTCGATGCAGTTGGCGTGCCCGTCCTCGTTGGCGCTCACGAGCATCAGCCCCTTGAAGTCGTTGCCCGACTCGAGCGCCGCCTGGAGCTGGTCCGTGACGTCGACGCTGATGTCGTTGTTCTGCGACGTGCCGATGGTCTTGAGCGTCTGCCCGGAGCTGGTCTTGTCCGGGCCCGGCCAGACGACGGCGTTCCCGGAGCTGTACTGGCTTGGTGCGGCCGCATCGAACGACCCCTCGGACCAGCTCGAGGTGATCCGCTTGGCGTAGAACTTCGGGGTGGAGCCGAAGGTCACCCAGACCTGGCCGGTGGTGCGCAGGTTGAGGGTGGCCTTCTTGACCCGGATGAAGCCGGCGGGTCGGGAGAGCGTCGTGAAGTCGATGAGCGCCCGATGGCGGAAGCCGTCGTAGTACCCGACCGGCAGGTAGCTGCCGGCACCGTTGCCCATCTTCGAGCCGCCCGGGCTGAGCACCACCGTGGCGCTCTTCGTGCTGGTCAGCGTCTGCGTGGTCGTGGTCACCGTGGCATCCGGCTCGTCGGACGGTGCCGGGTCCGCGGCGCCGACCATGGCGTTCTGCGACACATCGGCGGTGATGGCCACGTCCCAGGCGCTGCCCGAGAACTCGTGGGTGACGCTCATGACCTGCCACGTGTCATCGCCCTGGCGGATCCACGACAGCGGCGCCAGCATGAGCACGTGCTGGGACAGGTCGGTCACGTGGAACCGGCCCTCGGTGAGCACCGGCCTCTCGACCGCCATGGCCGCCTTGAGCCCGGAGCCGAAGTGGGTGGCCGTCTCGCAGAGGTAGTTGTCCACGGAGTAGGAGCGGTCGCCATAGATCGCGATCGACGCGGCGTCCTTCTCGTCGAGCACGGTCGTCTGGTAGTAGGCCGGCTGGGTGAGCACCCAGTGGTTGATGACGTTCGCCGCGCTGATGCTCTTCGTCCAGCTGTACGGGGCGTCGATCCCGGCCAGGTCGATGGTCTGCACGACCCCGGTCACCGTGATGGCGTCCGCGGCCAGCACCGCGACCGACGCTGCCACGTGATAGATGCCGACCTCGATCGACGTGTAGTCGCGGCTCGGGGTCCAGTCGATCGTGACCTCGGTCCACGTCCCGGTCGGCGTGAACGTGGTGCTGGCGAGCGCGCCGCCGGCGCCAAGGTGGTCGTAGATCTCGGCGTACCAATCACCCGAGCCGCTGATCGTCTGGACGAACAGCGAGACGCGGTAGGTGCGGCCCGCCACGAAGGTGTCGGTGACGACGTGATAGTCGCCGCTGTACGCGATCGCCGCGGACGTGATGCGGGCGCACGCGGTGCCGCTGTACGGGCTGCTGGTCGACCGGGCGATGGAGCCGCTGTTGTAGTTGACCCAGCCCGTCACGTCGGTCTCGAACTCGCCGTTGAGCGTCGCATCGGTCGACACCACCGCATCGCGCACGACGAGCAGCAGGGAGCCGTCCGGCTGGAGCGCGAGCATGGCGTTCGCGGTGCGCTCGATCGTGTTGAGCACGTCGAGCAGCGTGACCTCGGGCGGCTCGTACCAGTCGATTAGGGTCGGGAGCGTGCCGATGCTGTCGCCCACGCTCAGCGGCACGTCGGAGGCGCCGTAGGTGTCGAGCAGGAACCGGAGGATGTCCCGGGTGCCGTAGGAGTCCGCCTGGTTGCCGTCCGCGTACCCGAGGAACAGGAGGACGAACTGGTCCGGGCCCACGGTGAGCAGGCCGGTCGGATGGACCGTCTTCGCCAGCCTGCCGACCGCGTCGGTGGCCGACACCGTGGTCCGGAAGGTGCCATCGGTGGCCTGGGTGGTCGTGGAGCTCGTGACGTTCCCGGCCCACAGGATGCCACGCTCGCACGACACGACCACGCGCGCCCCGACGGCCGCATCCACCGACCCGAAGAAGGTGAAGCTGGCCGAGCCGGGGCTGAGCACGTCGAACCAGTCGGACCGGCCGAGGGTCCACGTCCCCGCCTGGAGACTCACGCTGTCGTCCCCGAAGCCGTTGACCAGCTGCCCGTCGATGGCCACGAACGGGTGGGGGCGGCCGGTGAGCCCGTCGCGCCAGTCCTCGGCGAGCCAGTAGCCCTCCGTGCCGGAAGTCTCCACCGGGGCCCACTGGGCGCCGGCGCCCCAGAGGGACGGGACAGTGGGTGTCGTCATCGGCCGAGCCCGACCGCGGACTTGAGCGCGGGTCCGCCGCCGGTGTCGCTGAACGCCCGGAGCGCGCGGGTGATCTCGCGGCCGACCGCGGCGAGGTCAGCGGTGGGCCCGACGTTCACGTTGACGACCACGGTCGTGTTGCCTCCGACAGCCGCGGCGGATCGGTTGCCCGACGCCGGCACACGGGGCAGGATCGTGCCGTTCGTCTCGGGCACGAACACCTCGGGCACGCCACCGTCGCCGACGATGTACGGCTGGCCCTTCTTGACCGGACCGCCTGATGCCCGGTACTCGAAGCCGCGGCTGTTGGCGCCGTGCTCCGCGCGGTTGTCCAGCGTCGTCTGGATGGAGATCCGGACGCTGCGCAGCTCGTTGAGCTTCGAGCGGAGGCCATCGATGAGCGCCTGGGCCTTCGCGATCGCGATGACGTTCCCGGTCCGCTGGGCCTGGTGGAGCTTCTTGTAGGCGGCGTCGAGGCGGTTCTCGTAGAAGCGCTCGAGCTTCTCGCCCTGCATCGGGTGCTTGAGCGCCCAGTTGAGGTCGGCCATCCCGGCGATCGCCTCGGTCTTCGCCTTCGCCAGCGTGCCCTTGACGATGCCCGCGATGGGGGAGAGGTCGGTACGGATGCCCGGCGCGACGGTCTTGCCAGAGTGCTTGAGCCGGTTGAGCGCGATCGCGGCATCGTCAGCGCCGGCGGCCATGTCGTCCGCCCCTGCGGCGACCGCCAGCCCGGCCTCGACCATGGCGTCCTGGATGACCTTCGGCAGCGTCGCGAACTCCGCGAGCAGCATGTCCTTGTTCGCCCGAAGGAGCTTGAACTGGTCGTAGGTGACGCCCGTGTAGTCGCCCGACGCGCTAGCCGCGTCGTTGAACGCCGTGACGATCCCGTCGAGCTGCTGCCGGTAGGAGGCCGTGTAGCGCTCGGCCTCCTTCTGCGCGCTGGTCACGCTCGCGATGGAGCCTGCCATGTCCTCCGCGGTGCCCGAGCCCTCCTCGTAGCTATTGCCGAGGGCGAGCTGCGCGCGGGCCTCCTTGTCGGCCGCCTCCTCGCTCATGCCGAACTGGTTGATCAGCCGGTCCTTGACCCGGGCCAGCTCCTCGTCCTGCATCTGCTGAGCCTTCGACGCCTTGACCGACGCCCACAGCGCGTCGGCATTCAGTCCCTGGGCGACGGCCTCGGCCCGTACCGCGGCCTCGAGATCCTGGAGCTCCGCGAGGTTCGGGTCGATGAACCGGTGCAGGTCGTTGAACGACTTGCCCAGCTCACCCAGCCTGCCGATCACCACGGGGATCGTGTCTGCCGCGAAGCTCGTGAGGCTGGACACGACGGGGATGAGGGCGTACCCGATCGATTCCATCGCCTCGCTGATCTGGATCTGCACCGCCTCTGCCGACCCTGCCGCCGTGTTCGCGTAGGTCTTGGCCTGACCGGCGACCTGCTTCTGCAGCTGCGCAAGGGCCTCGGTGGGCTTGAGGTTGGCGCTGACCGCGAGACCGGCCCGCCGTAGCGCACCGACCTGCCCGCTGTACGCCTTGCCGACCAGTGAGGCGGCCTCCTCGAGGCTCATGCCCTTCGCCCGCGCGAGGTCCATGGCCAGACTGTTGAGCTTGAGCGCCTCGTTGAGGTCGTGCGTGCGCGGGACGAGCTCGTTGAGGCCGTCCCGGATGTCGTCGTCAGTGAACGCGAGCCGCGCGCCGGCGCTGATCGCGGCCTCGATCGCCGCGGTGTTGCCGTCCCAGCCCTTGATGTTGGCCTGAAGCATCGTGTTCGTGCGGGCCTGGGCCGCCTGGTCCTCCTTGGCCGCCTCGACGGCGTCGCCCAGGGCATCGGTCACGCTGCCGATGGCGCCCGTGATGAGCCCGAAGACACCGATGCCGGCACCGACGCCGAGTCCGCCGAGCATCGCTGACGGGATGCCCTTCCCGATGCTCTTGACCCTCGACGCCATCGACTCCGAGGTCTTGATGGCGTCGCCTGCAGCTTTCGAGTAGCCCTTGGAATCGCCGACGATGTCGATGACGACCTTGCGCGGAGCAGCCATCAGCGCACCGGGAACCCAGCGTCGGTGGCCGACCTGAGCACGGCCTCCATGGCGCCCTCCTCGATCTTGCCGCGCTTGTCCTCGATGGTCGGGTAGGCGTACCGGCCCTGTGCGATGGCTGGCCTCACCACGGATCCGGACCACGGCTTGCCTGGCTTGTGGCCGCGGCCGACCGAACCGCCGAAATCGAGCCACGGGAAGTACGGGGCCTTTGAGCCGCCGAACGCGATCCCGGCACCCTGCTGGCCTGCGCGAGCCGTGACCGTGCCGGCGGCGTCTCCGCTCTGCCGCGGCACGCGCGATGCAACGGCCTGGGCGACCTCCTGTGCCACGGGCAGCAGGTACTTCCGGAGGTTGCCTGGCACGCCGTCGTTGGCGGCCTTGATGGCCCTGGTGATCTCGCGGAGGTTCGAGACCTCCACCCCAACCGCCACCGTCAGCCTCCCGCCTGCTTGCGCGCCAAGTCGGCCATCGCGGCGCGGTAGGTGAAGAACGCACGCCACGCCGCGTACTCGCGGGTCGGCATGTCGGACAGCTCGTCGATCGTCTTGCCCAGGGCGAGGGCGAGGTCGAAGTCGAACGTGTCCAGCTCGTCGGTCATCAGGGCTCGCTCGAAGGCCTTCTGGAGCGCCCGCTCCGGGTCGAGCCCGCCTGAGGGTCCAGGCCGGAGATCTCCACGATGGCGTCGATGAGGATGCTGCCGTCGTCGGTGTCGACCGCATCGAGCCAGGCCATCGCGGCCTCCTCGGAGACACCGGTAGCCGCGGAGATCATGAACGCCTCGGCTTCGTCCTCGCGACCGGCGAAGGTCTTGATCCGCAGCGCCTGCCGCCTCGAGAGTGATCGGTAGGTGTACTCGGTGTCGCCGATGGTCACCGTGCCGGCCGCCAGGGGCGGGGGCGTGGGTAGCGCATCCATCAGGTGGTTCTCCTCCCAGACGAGGGGCGATGCACCCCGGCGTCTGGACCGGGGCGCATCATGGATGGGTGTGTCAGATGACGGCCGGCGTCACGGCTCCGGTGACCAGCAGGTCAAAGCTGAACGTGACCTTGTCGCCCACCGCGGCCGGGACGCCCAGGGACGTGAGGATCGCGTTGAAGGTGTAGCTGTACTGGCCGGTCGTGTTGCCGCCGGGGTAGTAGATGACCGCGACCGGCGTGTCCGTCGCGTAGGCCGCCTCGAGCACGGCCATCGGGCCCGTGGTGGCGGTCGGGTCGTAGCTGCCCGAGCCCGTGAGGTTCGCGCCCTTCAGGCCGGCGATGGCCGTCTTGTCGCTGAGGCCGAAGACGGTGGTGTCCGCGGTGTCGCGGGTCCGGTTGAGCGCGGCGTTGTCCAGGTAGCCCTGGATGACCGTGGCAGCGATCGAGAGGCTGGCGTTCTTGCCGTGGCGGAATGCCATGGTGGTTCTCCCTTCCTATGCGTTCCTGGCGTAGGCCAGGGCGAACGTGATGCCATCGCCGGCCGACCCACCGGTGCGGGTCGCGATGTACCGCAGGTAGCGACGGAGCGTCGCTCCGGCCGCGGAGACGAGACGCTCCGACGTGGCCCCGGTGGCCGCGGCGAAGGCGCCGCCGGACACGTCGGTCCACGCGCTGCCATTGGCCGAGTCCTGGAGCTTCACCACCCACGATCCGGCGTCCACCGCGAAGACGTGGAGGTGCGCCTGCCAGCCGGTCGTGGTCGCCGCCGCGTCGTCCTTCGTGGCGCCGGTCGTGGTGTTGGTGTCCTCGCCCTTGGGGTGCAGGATCTGCCCGAGGCCGGTGACGGTGGCCGCCATGGAATCCCAGGCGAGTGCCACGACGCCACCGAGCGGCGCGCTGGTCTGGAGGCTGGTGCCGATGATGGAGGCGAGGTAGGCGCGGTCCCCGATCGCGGTGCCTGCGCCGGGCGACCAGGTCAGCAGCCCGGAGCCGCTGTCCATCGCGTCGTTGATCTCGGTCATGTCGACGTCGTGGAACCCGGCCGCGCTGACCGTGGTGCTCCGCTGCCCGGCGACGTACTCCTTGTTGCCGCCGGACGCGAAGTTGGTCGCGTCGGCGGTCTCCTTCGACCCCGCGTAGCCGATGCTGCTGAGGTAGGGCCCGAGGTCGTACTTGTTGAACCAGACCTTCGTGTTCTTGCCGTGCAGCGTGGTCACGAGTACACCTCGATGCGGTGGGTCAGGACGGCGTAACGCAGGCCGCCGTCGAAGAGCAGGACCTCGACCTCGGCGTCGGTGACCCGGAGGCTGCTGAGGACCTCGGAGATCACGTCGAGGGCATCCGCCTCGAGCGTCTCCTTGACGTCCCCCACGAGCGCGTCGATCCGGGCGACGGTCTCCTCCTCGTTGGCCAGGCCCACCAGGGTCCAGATCACGAAGGTCGCCCTGTCGGAGCCGTCGCCCATGGTGGCGTCGTACTCGATCGACTCGGGGTAGCCGACCACGGCCTCACCCACGCCGGCGCCCCACTTCGGGTAGCCCCATGCCTTGTCGATGCCGTCGACGGTCGTGAGGACCTCGGCGAACGCGGCCATCGTGTCCTTGACCCGGATCCGTCCCATCAGCCGGCGCCGATGAAGCCGGAGCGGACGCGGGCCGAGCGGACGCTCCCGCCCTTGCTGATCCGCGGCGCGGTCCGGAAGCCGGCCAGGTAGTGCATGGCCATCGGGCTGATGACGGCCGGACCGTTCTGCGGATCCACGCTGTAGGCCGCATCCGGGTCGACGGTCCCGCCGGCGGCACGGTGGGCGTTCATGGCCGCCAGCGCGTCGCGGTTCTTGAGGACGTAGAGGGCCTGCTGGTAGGTGGCGAGGACGACCTTGCGGGGGATGATCGGGTCGCCCCCGGCGTCGACGTCGATTTCGCGCGGAAACACCAAGGCCTGGGCGCCGTCGTACTGCGGCCAGCCCGTGGCCACGTAGGCGTCGACCTCCCGGGTGGCGCGCTGGAGGGCGCGCTCCTTCGTCTCGACGTCGGCCTTGAGCCAGGCGTCGCGCTCGGGGCCGAGATCCTCCCCGGCCAGTGCATCCGCCGCGGCCACCGTGAGGTAGCTGTCGGCGGCCGCTCCGGCCGGGGTGGCATCGAGGGTCATGGGATCAGGTCAGGCCCGGGGGATCAGCCCTGGGTCTGCGTGGCCATGCTGGTGATCTTGCCGTGAGCCAGCTCGTTGCCGTACTCCAGGCCGACCTCGCCGTAGAGCTGCGAGGCCTCCGACGCGCCCGTCTTGGCGAGTGGCTCCAGGAACATGAAGCCCTTGCCCGGGATCTCCAGGAACACCGGAGCGCACTGCTCGAGGCTCACGACCTGGATGCTGTTGGCCGGCATGTACCGGTTGAGCATCACGTTGAGCTTGCCGAAGTCCGTCTCGATCGTCTGGAGGCTGACGCCGCCGACGTTGCGGGTGGACTCGGCGTAGCCCTTGGCCGTGATGAAGATGCTGGTCAGCATCCGCTTGCCCCAGGCGTTGGCCATGATGGTCGCGGTCTCGCTCTCGCGGATGCCGCCGGCCTCCCAGATCGTCTGGAGCAGGCCGAGGATGTACGTCTCGGACAGGGTGCCGAGCTTCACCACGTTGCCCGCGGTGATGTCGGCCGAGAAGCCCAGCGCGGCGCCACCCCGGGTCGCGGAGACGCGGAACGTCTGCGCGGCCAGCGAGGTCGAGGAGACGTAGTAGACCGTCTCCGCGGTCAGGCCCGTGCCGCCGGTCAGCGACGTGAACTTGACCTGGTCGTTCGCGCTGAACCCGTGCGCCGTGGCGGTGTCGATGATGTCGTCGGCGGCCGCGGAGGTCGCCAGCGCCACGGCGGTCCCGGCGATGTCCGAGACGTTGGTCGCCGAGGCCTCCTGGATGCCGCGGGTCTGGCGCGCCGTGGTGTTGTCCGACGGCGCCTGGTAGACGCCGCTGATGAACGACTTCTCGATGTCGCGCGCCATCGCGGCCAGCTCGTTGCGGACCTGCCACACCTGCTCGTCGAGCACCGGGTTGTCGCCCAGCGAGAGCGTCGTCGCGCCGATCTGGCCCGTGGCGGCCAGCTTCGTGTAGCTGGTGTCGACCTTGGACTGGTGGATCTCGAGGATGTTGGCGACCCGCGAACGGGTGCGGCCCACGGCGGTCGGGGCGGCGGCGCCCTCCAGGACCACGTTGTTCGTGGTCGCGTCCCGCAGATCGTAGGTCTGCCACTCGTGCTGCACGGCCGTCGCGCGCTTGCCGCCGGTCAGGCCGCCGATGGCGGACAGGAACGGCGTGTCGTTGGGCGTGATGCCGATGAGGGGGCCGACGAAGTTCGGCAGGTTGTAGGTGGTGCCGAGCCCGCTGATACCAGCCATTGTGAGGAGCCTCCCGCGAGTAGGGCTGTCACCTGGTCCCGACCCTCACTCGCACTCAGGTCGGAGGCTTCCTTTGGTCTGTCAGGCCGGCTTGGCGGCCTGCTTCTGCAGTTCGAGGGAGATGACCCGCACGTGGTCCCCGGCGGCCTTCGCCGCGGCGATCTGCTGGTCGATGTTCTGTGCGCCCGACTGTCCCCTGACACCGCCGCCCACGTCCCCGACCGGCGCGGCGGCCTTGACGAAGAGCGTCGCGTGGAGCGCCTTGAACGTCGTGATGGCCTCGG
>ERZ869925.1341-NODE-1341-length-11481-cov-3.952739_pt1 | contig 11481 bp, 17 predicted proteins | sample MGYA00579311_ERZ869925 | MGnify/ENA primary metagenome ERZ869925 (study PRJEB32216, sample SAMN09231817) | wastewater metagenome | place: USA: Maryland | collected 2016-07-30 | study: EMG produced TPA metagenomics assembly of the PRJNA472060 data set (Reclaimed...
TGAACCGCTCTTCCGATCTTTAACAAGTATAACTTGTTAGCAAATCCATCCTTAAGAGGGAAACCCATTTGTCTTTAGCAAATGGGAGGAATGTCATATTTTGGATAAGACGCTTATAATTAAAGACTTTCCCATGATAATGTTTTGGTGGCAAACCAACCCCAATTAAAGAACTCATACCATTTGAAATTAATTCAATATATTTAACAGAATTTTCTAATTTATTTGCTAAAACATATGATGGTTTTGAAGATATCTCAACAAAATTAAGGCTTTGTTTAATCATAATTTTAATAATTTATTTATGGGTTCTAACAAAATTGGTGTTCTTGATATAATATCTTCTTCTGGAAGAAATGCATAAAAATCACATACATTATTTTTAATGCACCATTGTTTAATATTTGATATCTGATATTTTGATAGAAGAGTTTCATATCTTTTTTGAAAAGATGAAATTGCATCTTCAAAAAGATCATCTTTAAAATCTCTACCTGGATAGATAACAGCAATAAGACTATTGCTTCTATTAACTCTAATTAATTCAATATACTCAACATTATTAACACTTTCAACATAATAAGGAGAAGTTGTTAAAGTAAGTTTACTTTTTTTAAAGGAAATCATATTTTTAGTATTGTATTAATTTTTTGACCAAGAGTGTCCTCCACGATCATTGCTTTTGTAATATTACATTTTTTGCCATTGTGAAAATATATTTCAACAACAACACTAGCCTTTAATAAATCATAACTATCATATAATGATATTTTTTTATCATCAAAAAGATCTGTAATATCCATATTTAATAAACAATCCATTACCTTTGGAAATGCAAGAGGTACAACTCTTCTCCAATGAATACCAAACTCTTTTTCAAATTCTGCTTTTGTTTTAATCCTAAAACGTCTTTTCATATTTTAATCAGAAATTATAGTTTTACCTTGTTTTCTTCTTTCAATAATTTTTGTTGCAGATGAAGGAGGATCCCCCATGCCATTATTCATCCAATCAAGCAAAGGCATTTGCTCAAAATAATCCTGTGGTGTCGGAATGAATCTCATTGAGAAGTCTTCCAAAATATGTTGTTCACAAACATCTTTAACAGAAACTGTTTTACCATCAGAATTAACAAGAGTATCCCCAAACAAAGGAAGCATCACCTCATTAACCCAAAACATATTGTGAGTTAAAAGGCGATGCCTATTGTCGGGTAATATAGTTTTTGAACAATCCATTTTTTTATGGATTGCCATATAGTCTTGCGGCTTACCCCCAAACTTTTTTGCTGAGGATAAAGAATGTATATAAGGTGCGGACATTTTTAAAAACTTAACAATTTTTTAGATTTAAGTATAGTTAAACGTGATTTTAAAAAATGCAAAAATTGATCTGGTGAATTGATTTTTGCAAAATCAATTTTACCATTATTGAAAATCTTGTTTTTAATAAACTTAGAAAGTTTTTCTCCTTTGATAGAGTTCGAATTTTCAGTAATACCAGTGCGACCATTAGAATCTAAATGAATGGTAATACTACAACAATTTGAATAAATATTTATTCTTTTATAATTATATTGTGAATATCTTTGATTATAAGCATGAATGAATTGGATTGTAATATCAATCCCCTTAAATTTATTATCTAAATTTAATTTGATACTAATAACTTTGCTATCTTTATTTAGAACTTCAATTTTTGACATATTAAAAAATTATGGTGGTGAACCATTAAATTCACCACCAGTGTTAAACAACAAGATTACTTCGCGTCTTCTTTGTCGATAATGAATTGCTTCATGTATCGACCAGGTACTGAAATAGGCACTGCAACACCGCAAGAGATAAGCATTGTCTTACCTTTAAGTTTTGACAAGTCAAGGCTATCACAATAACCGTCAGTCAAAACAACAGTGTTATATTTATTCAGTTCCTTACTTTCAGCAACATAGTTAATACCAGGCTGAAGTTCAGTACCACCGAAACCACGAATTTTCATTTTCTCAAGTTCTTTCTTTGACTTGATGGTTTGAACACCATGAATAACAGTATCACACTGAATCATATTGATCTCAATATCATTTTGGAAAATGAAGTTAAGAACTTTTTCAAAATCACCACCCATTGAACCTGAGGTATCAAGCAAAACGTTGATGCAAGCACGTACACGACGTTTACCTTTTACACCTTCGATGCTACGACGGTTTGGACGTTTGATAGAATCAAGTTTGATACCACCAAGAACGTAGTTTGCAAGTTGCTTCTTCAATTCACGCAAGTGGTCTTTACGCTTTTTACGCAACTTGTTAAGAACACCTTCAACATCACCAGCACCAATACCACGTGCTTTAAGTCCTTCAACAATAGAATCAACCATATATTGACGAACTTCAGCGGGTACTTCATCTTCAGCATCTGTGTGCTGGTCGAAGAACTGGCCGGCTTGTTCTTCCATTTTCTGCATCAGAGTTTCAAGTGAATAACACTCAAAGTTTTTCTTACCATATTGACCATAAGGTTCTTTACCGGTAGGCATTTTTTGTGCTTTAGAAATACCTTTAGTATTTGGTTTTTGTTTATTTTTACCAACGTGATCAAGATCGGGTTGGATCTGCATAAGTTTTTCTTCTGTCAGATCGTCGTCAGCACCTTCTCCAGGTTTTTGTTCTTTAGATTTAGACTGACCGGTACCTTCGCCTTTGTCAGACTCATTAGAGTCTTGACCTTCGCCTTTTCCAGAATTTCCCTTTCCTGAACCCTTTGTTTGTTCAGAAGTTTTACCTTCACCTTCGCCTTGACCTTCGCCTTTGCCTTGACTTTCGCCTTGACTTTCGCCTTCGCCTTGACTTTCGCCTTGACTTTCGCCTTCGCCTTGACCTTCGCCTTGACCTTCGCCTTGACCTTCATTTTCTTCACCTTCACCTTTTCCAGATTTTGGGTTTTCACAAGATTCACCACCTTCTTCAGAATCTTGATCTTGGTCTTGTTGAGATTCCATGATTTCATTCTTTTCCAGATAATCTTTTTTCTGAATTAAGAACCATTCATAAACCTCTTCAAACATTTGAAGACCTTCATACTCTTTTGGCAAGAAGACACCCATGTGATGCCCTTTACCGTCTTTAGGTACGTCTACAATATCTTTACCGATATCATCCAAGATAACTTGGTTGATGATCATATCCTGGGCAATAGAAGATTCTTCTTTACCATAACCACCAAAAACTGCACGAGATGGGTGGTTAAACAACAGGTGGAAAATATTGTGAAGCAAAGTAAATTTTACTTCCTTAATGGTCAGACTATCAATCCAATCCCAATTGTAAACAAACTGGAAACCAAGACGAGTTGTTGTGATTTGACAGGTCTCAACTTTTGTACCTTGACGATCTGCAAAGAAGTTCAAGTATCGCATGAACTCCGAGTAGAAAGGCATATTATCTGCGAAGTTCAATTCCATGATTGCTTCGGAGATCTTAGGGTGTACTATTTTTTCAAAATTACTCATAGTGTTTTTTTAATTTCAATATACAAATATAGGAATATTTTTTAAAATTTTAAAAATTTTTTAAAAAATATTTTTCGGTTAAACAAAAAATCCCCACAAGGGTTTTGTGGGGATTTTATCAGACCGACTCAGGATTATTCCTCACCATCTTCTTCAGCAGCAGCCTGTTCAGCAATCTTCTGGAAGATAGGACGAAGAGCCTTGTTGTGAGTAAGAATCTTAACTTTGTCAAGTTTTTCAGGATTCTTTTCCAAATCCTCATCCATGTCGATTTCTTCTTGGGTGAAGTGTGCAAGATAACCTGCAGCCTCATCGACACTGATATCGGCCAAGAATTCAGCAGCGTTTTTCGCTTGCTTGTTAGTCAACTCAAAGAATTTGTATTCCTTCAAGTTTTGAACAAGTTCAGTGATACGGTCGCGCTGGTAGTGTTTCAACTTCTCCTTTGCAGATTTGTAGTTGTTCAAGATGTCAGTGATTGACAACTTCAAGAAGTCAGTAGCCCAACGGTCAAATTGACCTGCGGTTTTTGCACCGATAAACGATGGAGCAACCCGGCTCAAATCTGCAAGAATCTCGTTAGAGATTGGGGCATCTTTTCCGAACTTGTTGATAATGTAATCAGACAAGAACGTCCAAGAACGAGGAGTTGCGTAGGCACGGTTTCCACCTTCTGTATTTTCGTTAGGAACGTAGAATGCAGTAGGAGTTGCCTCGATGAACTGAGTGATTGGTTTGTAGATGTGCTGGCGAGCAAAGTCTTCAACCCACTCAGGAATGGTAAGTTCGTGAGCAACGTGGATAAGACGGTTATTCAAGGCTTCGTCAAGTTCTTCAACGTCAGTACCGTCAGCAGCACCAAGGTTTCCTGATGCCATCATAAATACGTTGTCGTTAAATTTAAACTCGGTACCGATACAACGCTCAAGCAAGATTTGCAGAGCGGCATTACGAACGTTCAAGTTCGCACGGTTAAGTTCTTCAAAGTGGATGATTGTAGGGGCTTGGTTAGCCTTTACAGCCCACTTAGGAACAACGAAGTCCAAAACTTTCATCTTGCCACCTTCTTCTGTTTCCAGTTCACTCAGTGAAGGGAAAAGCCCCACGTCGGTTTCGTCAATCATTGACAAACGTACGTCCATGTATTGGAAACCCATCTTTGTTGCAATTGCACGAGCAATAGCGGATTTAGCAATACCAGGTTTGGCTGTGATGTAAAGAACACCAGATTTTGCATTCATGATGTCGTAATACATCTTTTGACGGTCGGTCAATGTGTTGTACTTTGGTTTCAAGTCTTCTGTAAGCATAAAATGAATTTTGGTTTATTTTTTAATTTCAATATACAAATATACGATGATTTTTTTAAATTTTAAAATTTTAGTGAAAAAAAATTTTCAGATTAATTTCCACTTAATTTATCGAGTCTTTCTCTTTCTTGTTCAGTGAGTGATTCAATACCGTTTTCACTTACTTTGTCAAGCAATTCATCCAAAGTAAGTTCAGGAGTTTTTGTTTTCTGTTCAGATTCATGTTGTTTGATAACTTCTTCAAGACCATTTTTCAGTTTTTCAAGAAAACCATCAACCAATCCTTTAAGAGCACGTCTACCATCTGCTTGTACGATAAGACGAGTTAATTCATTGGTAGCAAGTTTTTTGGTTTGACCATCTTCTGTGTAAGTACCAAATTCACTGATTTCTATTCCAGAAACTACATTAATAAATTCTTGCATTTTTTCTGAAAGACGACCAGTTTTTTCGTATTCAAAAACTTCTTCCTTAATTTCATCAGGAAGAAGTTCGATAGGATTCTTAGAAACTTTTTTGTAATGGTATTCAAGGAAACTCATTTGGGGTGGCTCCATGGCAAGCATGTAGTTCAAAACCATCAAACGCTCCGAATTATTTTCAAGTTTAGAAAACCATTTAGATTCGAAAATATCATCAAAAAGTGTTTTGATATTTTCTTTATTGATCTGAAATTCATCACCATCATAACCAAAAATCATTGTTTTTGAATATGTGGCTTTTTTTTCTTTATCATAAGCCTCTTCAGAATCAATAACTAAACCAAAAATAACTTTTTGACTGAAAAACTCTTTAAGAACTTTTGCTTTAAGTTCATTTAAAGACATTTCATTAAGTTCTTCAACATTTTCTTCAGGATCAAAATGAAAGTTATGATCTTTTTGTGTATAACAAAATCGTAAAGATTCCACATCAATTTTAAAATCATCACTTTCACTAATTTCAGGCAATTCCTTAATTAATTTATTAAGCAATACTGAAACCAGTATAGGTTCAAACTCTTCGGCTTGTTTTCTTGTTAAATTAAATTTCATATTTCTTTATTTTTTAATTTCAATATACAAATATACAACGATTTTTTTAAATTTTAAAAATTTTTTAAAAAAACTTTTAAACTATTTCAATGAGTTCATCCCTGAATTTTGGGATATAAATTTTTTTTCCATACCAAACAAAGTTATCTAAATCTTCGTTTTGCATAGTTTTTAAAAGATGTTCTAATTCCATTCCGGTTTCATAATAATTATGAAAAAACCACTGGATTCGTTGATTTTGAGTTAACTGCTCTCTACGATACATAAAAATTATTTTGAAATGTAGGTTCTTTGTTCTTGTTTTTTTGTTGTGATATCAACATATACACAAAACATCATTGCTAATAGTACAACAATAACCATAAAGGCTGATGCAATCATACCTTTATGGTTTTCACTAACAGTTGATAATATAAAAGATATTATTGATAATCCCCAGATTATAAATAAAAATGTAATTACTACGTCTAACATATATATTTGTCTTATTTTTTAATTTCAATATACAAATATACAACGATTTTTTTAAATTTTAAAAATTTTTTAAAAAAATTATTTCAGCAAATTTGTCAGTTCAGATATGGATGAACTAACTGTAATATAACTAGACTTTTCAAGTCTTGGTTTTTGATCTTCATTTAAAAAGAATAAATGTAAAGATGCAACCATTTTTTGCTTTTCACTTAAAAAATCTTTATTAGGAAAAATACTAACATATTTTTTATATATTCCAAATGATACATGTATTTTAACATCATGTTCATCAAGAACTCTTTTAAAGATTATATCTTCTATTTGAGATACATCTAATTGAATTAATTTGTCTTCTTTAACTAAATGATATGCCATAGAATTAAAATATGATACTGGTAAATCTTGAAATTTGTGTAATAAAGATTTAGTTATAGTTTCTTTATATGATTCGTGGGTCATAGAAACTTTTTGTCTTGATTTTCCAGAATAAAAATTTCCACCATTATGATATTGTAAAATAGCAACCCTATCAGCATGATATTCTTTTTTAATGGTATTTAATATTTCAAAGATTTTTCTATCATTCTCAACATCTTTTGTGAACTGGAATCCATTTATATTTTTTTGTAAAAGAGTAATTATTGCTGGACCAATAACTGCAACAATAATTGCAACCCAAATTTCTACTGCCATGTCTTTTTTATAATAAATAGGCTGCAAATAAAAAATATATTATATTTATTCTCTTTTTTTAAGTAATTCTTTTGATATGAAAATTTTAAAATAAATTCTTAAATATCTGCAAACAACATCTAATGATTTGTTTTTCTTTTTTGCTTTAGTTAATGCTGTTTTTAAAAGATCATTCATATTAAAAAGATTAAAAATAATAATAACACTTTAATTAAAGTCAGTAAAGGGATATACTCTAATATACTATTATTTAGTTTATACCTATAATCATTTGCTTTATCTTTTATTTTACTATATCCAGTATGACTGTATATACCTAACATATATCTTGAATAATATGTTGGTTTATAAAACCAATTTAATTCTTCTATACGAAAAAAAAGTTTTGTACTAAATTTATCAAATAAATAATAAGAGATTGCCGCTTCTATAAAGAAGAATAAAATAGTATAAAAAATACTACCTGTAAATGCATATACCAATAAATTAAGAATACTTCCTATTCCTAGGTAATACAATCTATTTAAAATATTTTTATATTTTAATTCTTTATAAGTGTTTTCAACATGATTGTAATCAAAACTAATCTTTGATTCATCAAATTCAAAATCAATAAAAGGTTTAACCCTAAGAATAAATACCCCACAATCATATGTATGAAAATATTCAATTTCTTTTTCAGACATTGAAGGACCTTTTTCTCTAAAGAATTTTTCTACTGATTTATGGAATTCTTTTGGAATATCTTGCCAAATTCTTTGCAATGCATTATTCTTAAATGTAATAAGCAGATTAACAACCTCAGAATCAAATTCCTCAATCAGTAAATTAAATTTACTATATTCATATATATCTTTTGTTGATAGACATTTTATCTTTGCAAAATCTTTATTATGATGAATAAATTCAACAAAGGCTTCATAAACTGTATCATAATCACTACCATTTTTAATATGGTATAATAGATTATAATAATCTACTCGAATATTTTCGATTGTGAAAGTTTCTAATTCATCTAAAACAGATTTTATTTTTGCAAGATCTGGGGTTTCATTTAAGAAATAATTCTTAAGTAAAGAGATTAATATATTTTCGTATAGTTTTTTTGCATCTTGCGATGATTTATTTTTAAGTAATGGTAAAGCAAAAAAGTTTGCAAGTTCTAAATGAACTTTTGACATTTCCAAATTCAAATATTCAGGAACTGACATTTTAATAATACCCATATAATAATTTGCAATTATATTTGTATTATCTTTTTGCAGTACATCATTAAAAAGTTCTACCGCATATTCCAAATATTTTGGATTTGTTCCTGATACATTAAAAAATTCAATTGCCTTTTCTAAATCTGATTTTATCTTCTTTTCAGAATCAGGTAATTTTAAATATGAAACAATCTGATTAATATATTTTTTTGTTGATTGATCCATCTCAACCAAAAAAGAATGTATATCAGATATTATTGATTTAACTTCTTTTTGCTGCGTTTCTAAGGTAAGAAACGAACTTGTCATAATTTCACCTAAACTATCAAATCCACTATCAATTAATTTTTCTAACCGATCAGTTGATATGTTTTGTCCAAGATTATTTATAATAGTTTTATTTTGTATAATTTTTTCCTTTTGCTCATAACGAAATTTATCGAATTCACTTTGGGATTTTATTGATTTAATGTAATTTACATTTTGTAAATATTCATAATATTGTTGCTCAAATGTTTTATCCGTTCCTCTCTGAAATACAAACTCCACCATAACACTTAATTTAATATATAAGAAAAAACCGAACTTATCAATTAAGACAAGTTCGGTTAAATTGAAAAAGAGATATTATTTGCGAGTGATGATTTTGTCAATCAAACCATATTCAACGGCTGCTTCTGTTCGCATCCAGTTATCACGGTCGCAGTCAGCATAAATTTTATCGTATGGTTGACCTGTTGCATCTGCAAGAAGATTATAAAGATCTTGGCGGACTTCTTGTGTTTCTTTAACAGCAATCTCCATATCTCTTACTTGACCACGAGTACCACTAAGTGGTTGGTGAATCATAATACGAGAATGTTTCAATGCTGAACGTTTACCTTTTGCACCAACAGCCAACAGTACAGCACCCATAGAGGCTGCAAGACCTGTACAAACAGTTGCAACATCAGGTTTTACCAAATCCATTGTATCAACAATACCAAGACCGGCATATACTGAGCCACCTGGAGAATTGATATACATTGTAATATCACGATCAGGATCAGCACTTTCAAGGAAAAGAAGTTGTGCCTGGATGATGTTCGCCACAGTGTCATCAACACCAGTACCCATAAAGATGATACGATCCATCATCAAACGGTCAAAAACCGAAATAACAGTTGCTCTCATTTGTCTTTCCTCAATAACGTGAGGGGAAATCATTCCCATTTCTGGGGCTTTACTTTCAAATGAGTGTAAAGTATTTGAACTCATTCCTAAATGACCAACTGCGTACTTTTGAAATTCGTTATGCATATTTTTTTATTAATTAGTTTTAATGATATCGTACAATTTGTTAAAGGTTTCATCTGTAAAATCACTTACATCTTCAAAAACAAGATCAGTGATAGGGTAATTGTTTTTGCGATTACCTAAAGCCGGAAAGGATACCTGAACCCAATGAACACCATTATGGATGTGATGATCATTGTCAATTTTTGGTTTTGACATAACTACACCAACAGTACCATTTGCTTGGTTTGCATACATTGATGTTGTTTTAATGTAAACCCTACGACCAGGAAAGAAATCTTTTGCAACAGCAAGTTGTTTTGCTTCTTTTCTAACAGAACTTTTCTTTTCCAAAGCAGCAATTTCTTCTTGTAATTTTTTAATTCTCGCTTCTTGACTTTCTGGCTCTCTACCAAAAAGTTGGCTAAATAAACTCTTTTTCATTTGTTTCTTTTTTTAATTTTAATATACAAATATACAACGATTTTTTTAAATTTTAAAAATTTTTTATTTAAAATTTTAATATCTTATTTATTTTTTTATCAATGGAATTTGCTTTTATTATTTCATCAAAAATAATATTTTTAATATGAGAATTATCCGTCCCTTCAAAAAAATAAGATTCACCACTTTTGTTTGGAATTATCGCTTTTTTAAATTTAATAAACATATTATTTAACTATTTATTGATATGAGAAACATAAATCCAAAAACAGATATTATTCAAAAAGATAATACATCTTTTATATTAAATAAGAAACTGGGTAGCAAAGATTTTTCTTTGCAAAACCCAGAATCTTATAAAATTATAGAACAAACAGATCCATGTTCTGAATTTTGTTCAAATTTAAGTCAATTAACAAAACTTTCTAATATAAAAGATTGTTTAATTGCTAATTTAAACTCAGGCTGTTAAAGTCAGTTCACCATCAACAGTCTTATCAAAAGTGATAGTCTGTCCATCTTTAATTTCACCTTTAAGGACAGCGATAGAAAGTTGCTTTAACAACATATCACGAATTACACGTGAAAGATTTCGAACACCCCACTGAGGTGAATAACCTTTTTCAATCAAAAGTTCACGAGCCTCAGCGGTCAAGTTTACTTTGATATCCTTTGCATGTACAGCAATAAGGGCTTTTGCAAGTTCAAGGTCAAGAATCTTTGAAATGTCTTCTTTTGTAAGATCGTTAAAGACAATTTTCTCATCAATACGGTTTAGGAATTCTGGGGGGAAAACCTTCAAAAGTTCAGAGTTAACTTTTGCCTTACGATTCTTATCTTCGTTTGCAGCAGCATCATAACCAACACTTGCGGTTTTAAGCGCTTGTGCACCAACGTTTGTGGTCATGATAATTACAGTATTTTTAAAGTCAACCTTCAAACCATCAGAGTCAGTCAAATGACCCTCGTCAAGCATCTGCAACATCAGGTTAAAGATTTTAGGGTGAGCCTTTTCAATCTCATCAAAAAGAACAACAGAATAAGGATTCTGACGAACTTTTTCGGTAAGGCGACCACCTTGACCATAACCAACATATCCAGGAGGCGCACCAATAAGTCCTGATGTTGTATATTCACTAGAAAACTCTGACATATCAATTCGGATAAGAGAGTTTTTATCATCACCAAAGAGTTCTTTGGCAAGTGCTTTTGTTAAGAATGTTTTACCACGACCAGTTGCACCGGCAAGCAAGAAACTTGCAATAGGTTTGTTAGGGTCTGTAAGTCCTGCTTTTGACATCTGAATTGCTTCAGCGATTTTAACAACCGCTTCATCCTGACCAATTACCTTTGATTTTAAAACTTCAGGTAATTTAATCAAGCGCTCGATTTCACCGGAACTCAATTTTTCAACAGGAATTTTTGTAATCAAAGAGATTGTTGTTTCAACATCTTCAACAGAAACTTCTTGTCTTTCTTTGTTTTTTTCCCACTCTTTGCGAGCAACATCAAGTTCATCAAGAACTCGTTTTTCAG
>ERZ869925.1342-NODE-1342-length-11473-cov-16.280960_pt1 | contig 11473 bp, 9 predicted proteins | sample MGYA00579311_ERZ869925 | MGnify/ENA primary metagenome ERZ869925 (study PRJEB32216, sample SAMN09231817) | wastewater metagenome | place: USA: Maryland | collected 2016-07-30 | study: EMG produced TPA metagenomics assembly of the PRJNA472060 data set (Reclaimed...
TATCGGGCAAGGCAGGAAGGTTATCAGAACCGCGCCTTTTATAAAGGATTAGCGGGCATGATGCAGGATTTATATCCAGGCGTTACTTGGAAAAGGGTAAAAGAGATTTTTGAGAAGTAGTGGGTGAGATGTATAATTCCTGCATCAAATTGATGAAGGAGATGCACAGGGTTATGGAGTCGTCATATTCAAAATCTTCACAAGATGCCCCGCACACTAAACCAGTCCGAAAATGCAAAAGCTGCGGAATGCCCGCTGAAACGACATATGTCGCGTTTTATGAAAATATCGGCATGCTCGTTATGCGTAAATCCAAGTCCATCAAAGGGAATTTATGTAAACATTGTATCAATTATTATTTCTGGAACATGACAGGCAAGACCATGCTTCTTGGCTGGTGGGGGACAATATCATTGTTTGTAACCCCATTCATTTTGTTGAATAATATTTTCCGATTTATCTTTACCTTTGACATGGAAAGACCACCGCTCCTGGTGACGCCATTGCCTTCGTTGTTTTGGGTGTTTTCCACACTTGGCGGAGTCCTTTTGAGTGGATGCCTGGGTCTCGGGTTAATATTTTTGAGGCTTCCACCCCCGGTTTCACACTCCAACGATTTTGCATTGGAATTGGCGTCAATACCAACTAAAGTACCAATGCCCACTCGGCAGATTCAATATGTCATGCCTTCGTCAGTATCAGTTTGTCAGGATTGGAATGAGATTCCCCCGCAGATGGCTGGAAGCGAGGTTTGCGCCTGTGGCTATATCGAAGATTATCAGCAAAATGAACAAACAGGGCAAACATTTTATTACTTCGGAAAAAAGGATGAGCTTTTTATAGGTATTAATAGTCTTGAGCGGTCATTGGTGGGGCAGTGCTATTGCATAATGGGAGTAGTTCAACTTGATTCGAGCGGGACGCCATACATCGAACCGAATAACGGTTTCAATGCTTGCCCTTATTGAAAACATAACCACTTTTTATACTAGGCAATAAAGAACCGACTTGTTTCAGTCGGTTCTTTATTTTTGGTTACCTGGTAAGTTGTCTCAAATTGTCCATTGGAGAATGTGCCTGATGCGCCTGGAGCAGGTCATCATCCACCATTTGGGCGTAATGTTGCACCATGTCCAGGCTTGCATGTCCAAGCATGGCTTGAAGGTGCAAAACGTCCATGCCGGCTCGCAGGGAGAGAATTACAAAGGTACGGCGTAAAGCGTGCGGGGTGATGTGTATCCCCGTTTTCTCGGTCAGTCTTCGGAATATCAATAAAACACCCGTGCCAGTAAACCGACCTCCGCTTCGTGATGCGAACATCGGCGCATCATTTGACGGGCTTCCCAATGTGCGGCGATAGGCAAGTAAGGCGCGGCGGGTGGTTGCCCCAATGACCGCACTTCGAGCCTTTCCGCCCTTGCCGCGTTTGACCCTCACAAGCCCGCTCATAATGTCCACGTCGCCCCAATTCAAGGCGGTGATTTCTGCCCTACGCAAGCCAGAGTCCGCCATAAAGAGAATGAGCGCCTTATCGCGCGGATTCTTGCAGGCCGCTAAAACCTTGTTGAGTTCATCGGCTGATAAAACAGGCAGTCGTTTCTTTTCCATCTTCGGCATGGAAAAGGTGACGGCTTCGGGAATGTATTTCTCTGCATGCCAAAAGCGGAGCAGAGTCCGAATCGCTCGCGCGTGCGCATGTAAGGTCTTGTCTGATTTGCCCTTCGTGGCTAGGTCTGCCAGATAATGTCGAACCAAACGCGCGTCAACTTGTTCGGGGGATGTGATGCCTTGTCCCTCAGTCCAATTCAAGAACACGCCTGCCGTATGCTTGTAAAATTCAAGCGTGGTCGGCGCGCATTGCATGGCTTGGCGGCTGAGAATAAAGTCGGTATATGCGTCAGTAAGAGCAAGGGAGGCAAGATACCATTTTTGAGTTGTAGCAATTCGGGGAGACATAAAAACACCGTCTTTCTGCCATTATTGGCAAAATATGACGGTGATTCGCTCGTATTTCTTAGCTTGAGCGGGTGATGGGACTCGAACCCACGATATCTTGCTTGGGAAGCAAGCGTTCTACCACTGAACTACACCCGCTTGGTTGAATGAAAAACGCTTGATTTTAGCTAGATTCGCGTCTGATTCGAGGGTTTACACCGTCATATTTGATAGATTTCAGCGCATCCCGTTTGGCTCATTTTGGGAGGCAAGCGTTCATTTTCTCGCGCTGTTTGATACCCCAATTATAAACGGGTCGATTCTGTTTGACAATACAATGTCTTTACACATTTTTCGATTGCATGGCGTTCGGACGTGCTACGTTTTACCAAATTCCTGAACGAATTTTTCGAACCATTGACGCTTGAACATCTCGTTGACCTTGGGTTCGGTGAGTTTCTTGTATAACTCCAGTTTAGTGTGGACAAACTCAAGCAGTAACCTATCGAGCACTTCGTTGAATTTGTACACTTTGTCGGCGCGGGTATTGTCGGCAGTGAATACGGCTTGTAGGGTTTCGTCGGCTTCCAGTTTGGTGCGGATGGTCTGAATATCTACTTTGTCTTCGTCGCTTAGGTTGATTCCGTAGGTGGTGTTAAGTGTTTCGATGATATGTGAGAGCAGGTCTTTCTCTTCATCTGCTCCACCTGTGCCACCGTCGCCCATGCCTTCGACAGTTCCGTCCTTCTTTTCAAGTTCAATGGAGTCTTCAAATGTTTTTTGTAAGCGGAAGGAATCCAAGTCTACGGCGTCGCGGATTTCGTAGGGGAGGCGGGTGATGCGGCGGGGGAGTTTGCGGTTGAGGGCTTTGGCGAAGACGTAGAGTTTTTCAAGGTCTGGGTCTTCGAAGGTGATAATTTGAGAGACGAAGCCATATAAGCGGATGAATTTCTGAATGGTGGCGCGGAAATCTTCGCGTTCTTCTTCGGGTTTACCATTCCAAATATGTACCACTCTATCGAGCACAGGTTGAAGTTTTTCGAGCGGGATGTTCAGGGTGTAAAAGACCTCTGCAAATTCTTCAACGTCGGCTTTGGTGAAGACTTCAAAGGCTTGGAGTTCGGTTTGTTGGTCGTATAACTTGTTCGGGTCGGTTTCTTCTTCGAGTAGGGTGGTTTGAAAGTAGGGTTGGAAGGCGGCTTGGATGTCTTCCGCTTCGTTGACAAAGTCGAGCACAAAGACCATTTCTTTGCCTTTAGGTTTTCGATTAAGGCGGCTTAGAGTTTGGACTGCTTGAACTCCGTCCAGTTTCTTATCAACGTACATCGTATGCATTAGCGGTTCATCGAAGCCCGTCTGATATTTGTTCGCTACGACAAGGATTCTATAGTCAGGCATTTTGTATGCGTCTTCAATCGCCACTTTGGGCGGGAGGCGGTTAAGGCTGTTCTCGGTGTATTTCTCGTGCGTTTCGGGGTCGGTGACTTCGCCAGAGAAGGCGACCAATGCCTTGAAGGGCAGGCGCTTTTCTTCCATCACTTTGCGGAAGGCGAGATAGAACTTGACAGCGTGCAAACGCGAGCGGGTGACGACCATCGCCCGACCTTTGCCTTGAATGGTGTTGACGGTCTTCTCCATGAAGTGGTCGAGCATGATGCGGGTCTTTTGTTCGATGGCGTGCGGGGTCAAATCCACATCGGAGGTGAGCAGGCGGATGGCTTTCTTCTTTTCGTATTCGTCGTCGGTTGGGATGGTCTTTATCAGTTTGAAGTAACGCTTGAAGGTGGTGTAATTCTTGAGCACATCGAGAATGAAGTTCTCTTCGATGGCTTGGCGCATGGAATAGACATGATGCGCTACGGGCTTGCCTTCTTCATTCTTGCGCCCGAATAGTTCCAGCGTTTTATTCTTGGGCGTGGCGGTGAATGCAAAATACGAGATGTGATTTTGCTTGCCGCGCGTGCGAATCTCTTTGAGGATTTCATCTTCCAAATCGAAATCATCGTGGTCTTCGGCTTCGGCTTGCTCTAAATTGACTGCCAGAGTCTTTTTGAGATGCTTGGCGGATTCTCCCGATTGACTAGAGTGGGCTTCGTCGATGATGACGGCGAAGCGCTTGCCTTTGAGGTCGGTCATGCTGGCAGAGATGACGGGGAACTTTTGCAGGGTGGTGATAATAATGGCTTTGCCAGCCTTGAGCGCGTCACGCAATTGCGCGGAGTTTTCATCTATCTTTTTGACTACGCCTTCGGTTTGTTCAAATTGCTTGATGGTGTTTTGCAGTTGCCTGTCGAGCAAGCGTCTATCGGTGACCACGATAATGGAATCGAAGAGGCGCTCGGTGTCGTCGGCTTTTTGATAGAACGAAGCCAGTTGATGAGCCAGCCACGCGATGGAGTTGGATTTGCCCGAACCCGCTGAATGTTGCACGAGATAATTTTTGCCCGCGCCATCCTGCCTGACCTGAGAGAGAAGTGCCCGAACGACATCCAATTGATGATAGCGAGGAAAGATAAAGGCTTCGGTCTCTTTCTCGGTAACTGTCTTTGTCTCAGGGTCGTAAACTTTTTCGGGGATTTTTTGCACATGGAGATAATTATGAATCAACTCCAAAAGCGTGTCGGCTTGCCATACATCCTCCCATAAATAATGGGTCTTATGCCCGTTTGGATTAACGGGATTCTCGCTGTCCTTATTGAAGGGCAAGAAGTGTGTATCCCCGCCTTGTAATTTGGTGGTCATGAAGGCTTGTTCGTTGCCGACGGCGAAATGCACGAGACAACGCTTGAACTGGAGCAGGAGTTCGCCTTGCGGATTTCTATCGTGTTTGTATTGCTTGATGGCATCGTCAACGGTTTGACCCGTGAGCGAATTTTTCAACTCGATGGTGACGATGGGCAGACCGTTGAGGAAGAGCGCGGTGTCTATCGAGTTTTCGTTCTTTTGGCTGTATTTGAGTTGACGCACGACGCTGAAACGATTGCCCTGATAGAGCGTTTGATGTTCGGGATTCATGCCGCTGGAGGGCTTGAAGTATGCCAGTTTGAATTTTGCGCCCCTATCTGCCACGCCTTTGCGCAGGACATACAACACGCCATACTTGCCGACCTCACGCGCAATGCGGTCGAGCAGTTTCGGGGAGGTGTCGGCTCCGTATTGCTTTTCGAGTTTTTCAAATTCTTTGGGCTGGGTGGCTTGGATGAATTGAATGACTTCATCGGGAATCAAACACAGCGCCTTGTCGTACTCTTCGGGCGCGCGCTTACGATACCCTGAATTCAACAGGTGCGATTCGATGTGTTCTTCGAAGTTCATTTCTCTGTAATTGGAAGCCATACTTACACCGCCGTTCTCACGTCAATCTTTCCAGTAACCACATCAGAGATAAGTGTGGCTCGATATTCTTGAAGGAAGTCTACAAGTTTTTGCGTATTCTTTTTCAAGACAACTGTTTTTTCAATCAAGTCGGTGATTGGTATTTGCATTGATAAAGGTGGAACAGGAATTTTCTCTCTCAGCAAGGTGTTGATATTTAGCGGTCTGTTACGACCCGCTGCCCCGCGAGAATGATGATTTAATAAGTTGTCGCCCAATTGTGTTGTGAAGAAGGAAAACAGATAAGCAGTTTCAGCATAGCCAGGTTTGCCTCTAAGAGAATAATAACGATGACTTGCGAAACATCCATCTTCTTCTTGTCGAGCAAGTGCAACTGCTCCTTCCCAAGCAAATTGACCACTTATGACAAAGTCGCCATCTTTTATTTCAAAGAAATCAGAATCGCCCAAGTCCACGCCTTTGGCGATTGGTTTATGGAAAATACCTCTGCCTCTATTATAAAGACCAATACGCTCGTAAAGTTCTTCATCTTGACGATTTATCGGGCGTTTTATCCAATCTGCCACATCTCCAAGTTTGAGACTCTTTACCTCAGAAGAACGCATGGCATTTTGAGTCATCACGTCCCGCTGTTCTTGGAGAAGGTCAATCTGTCGCTGTTTCTTTTCGATGAGTGTGTCAATCTGTGCAGTCTTGCGGTCGAGGAAGTCCGCGATGGCTTGCTGTTCGGAGAGAGAAGGGAAAGCAACTTTGAAGTGCTCGAAATCACTTCTGCTAAGGTATTTTTGTATTGCGCCTGTTCCTAGAGAATCGAGCGTTGGTTTTGCTGCTTGAACCAAATAATACAAAAAATCGGAAAATAAATCTTCGGCAGGTACAATGCCAATAAAAGTTTGATTTGAAATAAGAGGTTGTGAAACGATTGCGGTTGCGCCCATGCTGCAACTGCAAGAGCATAAAACAGTTCCAACGGGGAACACTTTTAGATTCATATCCGCAACTGTTGTTTCAGATACCTTTTGGTCTGATTTTGAACCTGAAATATATTTTCCATTGAAATCTTCAATACGAATCCAAGGAATATCCCCATCAAATTCCTGGGGTTTATCCCGCATTGGAACAATCATTTTTGATTTGTAACCAAGTGAGCAGAAAGTCCAATGGCTTGGGTATTTCCCAATCCAATCGAGACCGCTTTCCTTATATTCTGGATACGCCTTCATTACTCAAGAATCTCCCCAAGTAAGCCTTCGGTCTCGGATTCCAGTTTCAGAATGTCGGCTTTGATTTCAGCCAGTGAGCGCAAGGGCTGGTACTCGTAAAAGTATTTGGTGAAACTGATTTCGTAACCTACTTTATCCTTGCTTCTGTCCATCCACGCGTCGGGGATATGCGGTTTGACTTCGTGCTCGAAGTAAGTGTCAATGTTATCCTTCAAAGGTATTTTTTCGTAATCACGCAAAGAAGAATCGGGTTTGGATTGTCCCTGCTTGTCATTTTCTATTTTGCCTTTGGCGTTATAGGTTGGTCGCTCCACTATTACTTTGGTATAACCGAAATCTTCATTGTCGAAAACTTTGCTCACTTTACTTTCGGCAAAGCCTTCATAAATCTTGGTGATGTCTCGAATGTGGTCATCGGTAAAAAACTGGCGCTTACTGCCCAAACTCTTGCGCATGGGCGCAGCAAAGTCCACGGCGTTGATGAGTTGCACTTTGCCTTTGCGGTGTTTCGGCTTGCGGTTGGTCACCATCCAAATATACGTTGCAATACCTGTGTTGTAGAACATATCGGTCGGCATGGCAATCACGGCTTCGAGCCAATCGTTCTCGATAATCCATTTGCGAATGTTGCTCTCGCCCGAACCCGCGTCGCCTGTGAAAAGCGGCGAGCCGTTGAAGATAATCGCAATGCGGCTGCCGCCCGCTTCCATCTTTGAAATCATGTGTTGCAGGAACATCAGCGCCCCGTCACTGGAGCGCGGCGTGCCAGCGCTGAAACGTCCATGCGGGTCATTGGCTTCGTTCTCGATAAAAGCTTCTTCCTTCTTCCAACTCACACCGAAGGGCGGGTTGCTCAACATATAACTGAATTGTTGTCCCTTGAATTTATCCTGTGTGAAACTATTGCCCTGCCGAATGTTCTCGGCATTCTCGCCCATAATGAGCACGTCCGATTTGGCGATGGCGTAGGTCTGCTCGTTGAGTTCCTGCCCATACATCACCACTTCCAGATCGGGATTGATTTCACTGTGGATGTAATCCTTCGCCGTGATGAGCATACCGCCCGTCCCGCAGGCGGGGTCAAACACTGTGCGGATAATCCCCTTGCCTTTCAAATCCTTCTTATGCTCCGCGAACATCAAACTGACCATCAAGCGGATGACTTCGCGCGGCGTGTAATGCTCGCCCGCTGTCTCGTTCGACATTTCCGAGAAGCGCCTGAGCAGTTCTTCGAAGATATATCCCATCTCGTGGTTGGTCACGCTCTTGGGGCTTAAGTCCACTTCCGCGAATTTCTCCACCAACTGATACAGCAAATCATTCTTCGAGAGTTTGGTCAGGATTTTTTCAAGTTGGAAGTTCTCGATAATCTCGCGCACGTTCTTGGAATAGCCGTTCAGATAGTTGCCGAAGTTGAGTTCGATATTCTTTGAGTCTTGAGCCAGCCGGCGCAGGTCATAGAACGAGTGATTGTAGAAATTGATTCCACCCGCTGCCTGTCGTAAGACGGGAATCATCCGCTCTTCATCGAGGGATTTTTTGAACTGCTCGTATTGCTTGATGACATCATCTTTTTTCGGTTCGAGCACCAGGTCAAGGCGACGCAAGACCACGAAGGGCAGAATCACATCTCCGTACTCATGCGCCTTGAATGCGCCGCGCAGGATGTCGTCCGCGACTGTCCAGATGAAGTTTGCTTTTTCTTGGAAATTATTGGTCATTGAATTCCTCTATTGCAGGGTGATTCCCCGCTTGATTTGGTCAAGCATACAGGAAAAACGGTCAAGGCGCAAGTGTATGTACAAGTAATAGAAATGTATAAATATTTCTAAAAAGCCCTTGTAATTTTGATAGGGTCTGTTAAAATATGATGAACAATGGATATATTGTTGTAAGCCTTCTTAAAAACTAAATAGATTTGCTAACACCAAATCACCACGGAGCAGAAATCCCTCTATTAGCCCTATGCCCTGCCCTGTATCAGTCTCCTTGTGGTGATTCATTCAATAAGATTGATTGAAGAGCACACAAGGTACGCGGAATTAATCCGCACCTTTTGTGCTCTTCTTATTTTAAATTTTCAACTAATGAAAGGAGATAAATGAAAAAAGACCAAAGATTTCTGTTACGCCTCAGTAAGGAAGATGCCCGTGTATTACACGAGGTTGCCAAAAAAATAAGTCGAAGTAAAAGCGATGCTGTTCGATGGGCGCTCCGCGAAGTGGATACCGCCCTTGATAAACAGCCCGAAAGATTGCAACTGCTCAAACAGGTGAAACGACCTGACTGAGCAGTTGTCTTTTTAATCGCCCTGAAAACGAAAGACCCGCCGTTCGAGCGGCGGGTCAGGGCGAAAACAACCAAGCACAAGCAAAGTGAAAGGAAATTTTCTATGGATGATTCTAGCATAAAAACAAACCCTGATTCGTATCAAATCCGAGTCGCGGGTCGCCATGTAGGGGATGTTGTCAGCGGGGTGTTCAAGAAAAGCATTTCAGGAAGCCGTCACATGCTACACAAGCCGCCCGCCCTTGCCTTGTCAGTCGAGAGCCTGACCCAGGCGGAGCAGGCCGGCGCATCTGAAATCTATATAACAGATAAAGAGTCGGGGTGTGTGTATTCCTGTTCTATCGACCACTTCAAGGAAAACTCTTTTCCTATTCAGCGCGGTGGTTTCGAGCCTCAATTGGCTTTGATGCTTGCCCGCTTTGATGTCACATCCCCGCTCGATTACTCAAGTCGTGCCTTGAAGTGCGGCGAAGTGAAACACCAGCCAGGGAATGGAAAACGAATCCGCAATCCGCGCGGCGTACGGCTGGAAAGTCCGCGCCAGATGTTGCTCAAGGGGATGATGTAGAAAACCCATGACCGAAACGCCCGTCCGCTTTCCTGAGTTTGTGAAATTCAATCCGCTAGTCGGCTTGAAATCTTTTCGCACTTCTGGTGCGGGCGGAGCGTGGCGGTTAATGGTTATTGCGAAAAACTTGGCTGGCGTTTTTGACCATATAGAGCGCGATGCCCTTCGTAAGTCTGTCAAATCGCTAGGCGTTCAAGATAAATCTTTTCGCAGGTGGCTGGATGCGGCTCGTGGCTTGGGCTTTGTGTCAGATGTTCAACGTGCAAGCGGTGAATGGATGCTGATACTTTCAAGTAATGATGAGATTGCCCGTGTTTTGGGTGGGGGAAGTAGTCGTCGCATCGTGCAAATACCTGTTAAGAATTTGTTCGAAAAGAATTGGCGCGCTTTCGTGTTCGCTTCATGGCAGGCAGAATTTACAGGTAATGGTGAAAGGCTTGTATCTCAAAAGAAGCAATATGAAATCACAGGCATTCAAGAACAAACACAAAGGCAATTCAATAAAGCGGCTGGAGTTCGGAGTCAAAAAAATTATGCAATTTCAAACATCCATGCAAATGGATACGGCACGGTCTTAGAGTTCGGAAATAGGGCAGGTCTTTTTCAGTATTGGGATAAAAAATTACATCAAAAATACTTGGGCTGGCGTATCCCCGACAGCCGATTCTTTCCTTTGTTCGGAGTAGGCGGTTCTAATAAGACGCGAAGAACTATGAGCTTATTCAATCGAACCAGAGAAGAGATGAAGGCGACAAGTAAGGCGATTAACTTAGGCAGACCCAAGTTTTGCGAGATGTATACATTCGACCGAATATCAAAGAACGGTAACCATTTATGGATTCATGTTTCATTGAAAAGGATGGAAGAATAATTTCTTGGACAAAATCTATTGATACTTAATCCGCACTGTTTTATGCTTGCTTTGTGCTTGTCAATGGCTGGGGCAGGGCATGTGATAATGCTAAACTGGAAATGACTGCCTGTACGGTTGCTCTTCGAGTGCGTTTGCAGGGAAAATTCCATTTTTGCCGAAAAATTTTTTCGCCCGCTCAACGGGCTGGGAATGTGGGATGCAAACAGACGTGGTGGGCGGGATGACAGGAACAAAACAGGAAAACGAACAAGCAAACTAATGATGTAATATAAAAAAATTCCATATATGCGAGCGTTTGCGGGGGTGTGATGGGGGAGGTTACTGCTAATATCAGTCGATTATTTCGCTAAATCGTAGGAGGTCGTTTTTATGGGTGGGTATGGGAGCACAAGATGGGGTTCTTTCAATAAACGCTTGGCGGCTGAGGATTGCCGTAAATTACCCCTTTCTGCCATCAAAAAATATTTGAAGGTAGGCTGGGGCGGCCAGTTGACTTGGAGTCTAAACGGTGAAAAGATATCAAGCATTGGCTATGAGGTCAAAGGCGCGGGGGATTTCCCTTCAAATGTATTGCTTATCTACACCATAACCAGAGCAAGCAAAGAAAAGGTGGATTGCAAATATCCGATTGATTTGACCACGACCGCTTTGCCTTGGGGAGGCTTGCGGTATTGGTTTATTTGTCCAAACCTTGCGTGTGGTCGGCGCGTGAGTGTGCTCTACCTTGCCCCAGGTGGGACGTATTTCGTGTGCCGGCATTGCAACCGCCTGTCTTATCGGTCAAGGCAGGAAGGCTATCAAGACCGCGCCTTTTATAAAAGGATGGCAGGCATGGCACAGGATTTATTTCCAGGCATTACTTGGAAAAGGTTCAAAGAGATTCTTGGGGATTAAAAGATAGGCTGATATGCTTGAGAAAAGAACCGACTTGTTTCAGTCGGTTCTTTTTTGTTGGCTATTGGGTAAGTTGTCTCAAGTTATCCATTGGTGAATGTGCCTGATGCGCTTGGAGCAGGTCATCATCCACCATTTGGGCGTAGTGTTGCACCATCTCAAGGCTTGCATGTCCCAGCATGGCTTGAAGGTGCAAAACGTCCATGCCTGCCCGCAGGGAGAGAATTACAAAGGTGCGGCGTAAAGCGTGCGGGGTGATGTGAATCCCTGTTTTCTCGGTCAGTCTTCGGAATATCAACAAAACACCCGTGCCAGTAAACCGACCTCCGCTTCGTGATGCGAACATCGGCGCAT
>ERZ869925.1343-NODE-1343-length-11472-cov-9.968643_pt1 | contig 11472 bp, 16 predicted proteins | sample MGYA00579311_ERZ869925 | MGnify/ENA primary metagenome ERZ869925 (study PRJEB32216, sample SAMN09231817) | wastewater metagenome | place: USA: Maryland | collected 2016-07-30 | study: EMG produced TPA metagenomics assembly of the PRJNA472060 data set (Reclaimed...
AAACCGGCTACAGTAGAGGAAACTAAATAATGGCCCGCATAGTCCTAACAAACGCATACATCACAATTAATGGCGTAAATCTTTCTGATCATATTGGCAGTGTTACGCTCACAACAACTGATGATGTAATTGAAACTACTGCATTTGGTACATCAGCTCGCACACGCGTTGCTGGCCTTGCAGATAATTCAGTTGCTCTTGAATTCCATCAGGATTATGCAGCCAACTCAGTTGAGGCAACAATCAACGCAGCAGGCTCATCTCTTGTTGGAACATTAACAACAATCGTTGTAAAGCCAAACGGCGCTACAACTGCTGCTGATAACCCTTCATATACTTTTTCAGCGTTGGTTTCCGAGTGGACACCGCTTAACGGCGCAGTTGGTGAGTTGGCAACGGCTTCAGTTACTTGGCCAATCTCAGGCGTAATCACAAAGGCGGTTGCATAATATGGCCCGTATTGTATTAACGAATGTTGCAGTTACATTTGGTACAACTGATATTTCAAGTTATGTAACAAGCGTAACTTTGGGATCTACCTATGATGTTGTTGAAACCACTGCGTTTGGCAACACCGCACGCACAAGAGTGGCTGGCCTTGCAGATAATTCTGTTTCATTTGAATTTAACCAGGATTACGCGGCAAGCGCACTTGAGGCAACAATTTATCCAACACTAGGAACTGCAGTTTCAATTACAGTTCGCCCTGTTGCTGGCCAAACACCTGCATACAGTTTTTCAGCGTTGGTTTCAGAGTGGACACCGCTTAATGGAGCAGTTGGCGAACTCGCAACTGCATCTGTTACTTGGCCTATCAGTGGTACAATCACAAAATCCTAATATAACAAGGGGGAAAAGATGGATGGATTAGCAGTTAAAGTAAAAACAACAGATGGCGTTGAGGCAACTTACAAGTTAACCCCACGCGTAATTGTTGGATTCGAGCAGCAGTACGGCAAAGGTATGCCCAAGTTGCTTGGAGAAGAGCAGAAAATTGAACACATCTATTGGTTAGCCTGGAAATCTATGCAGACCGCCGGAATCATTGTAAAGCCGTGGGGTCCTGAATTCTTAGATACCATCATTAGCGCCGAATTGGATGCTGATGATTCTTTCGGATCCACCGAAATAGCCTAACTTACACAGTAGCGGCTATTTCGGTGGAAACCGGAATCTCTCCCATAGATTTGCTTGATGCCCCGCCTGGGATACTTGAAGCAATCACGATTTATATGAAAGAGCGAGCTAAATCAAATGGCTGATGAAGTAGTTATTCTTAACGGCGTTAAGGAAACCCTTACTGCTCTTAAAGATTTTGATAAAGATGCAGTTAAGCGTTTTAACAAAGTTATCAATAGCGAACTTACAGGCGCAGAGCGTGATGCCAAAGGCTTAATTAGCCAAGATCCACCTATGAGTGGATGGCGAAAGGCAGATGCAGCCAAGGGGCGTACTCGCGGTGGCGCAGGTTGGCCAGGTTGGAACGCTGCAGAGATTCAATCAAAGATTACAAAAACTAAGGCTAAAGGCAAGGTTCGAGGCGATTACACAACAAGCGCCGGTGCATTGCTTAACAAGTCTGCAGCAGGATCTATTTTTGAAGTTGCAGGCCGTAAGACTAAGAGCAGTATGGCAGGCGGTAGTAGCGCCCAATTTCTGCGTACCTTGGGAAACAGATTTGGTGCTGCATCGCGTGTAGTTTGGCGTGTGGTTGATAAAGATAAAGCAAGAATTGAACAGAATGTTGCAAAGGCTCTTGAAGAGGCCAAAACACTATTGCAGAAACACTTGAATAGAGAGCGAGTATAAAAAATGGCAGTTGGTTCAATTGTCGCTCGAATTCTCACCGAGTATTCAGACAAAGGCACAAAGCAAGCCACCAAAGACATTTCCAAAATGGAAAAAAAGTTTGGTGATTTTGCAAATAAGGCAGCAAAGAGTTTTGGATTAGCAGCACTTGCTGCAGGCGCTTTTGCCGTAAAGGTTGGATATGATGCCGTAAAGGCAGCAACAGAGGATCAGAAATCTCAGGCTCTCTTGGCCAACTCTTTGCGTAATACTGTTGGTGCAACAGATGCTTCAATTGCAGCCACTGAAACCTGGATTACAACTACTCAGGCCGCTTTTGGTGTCGCTGATGATCAGTTGAGGCCGGCCTTGGCTCGACTCGCGGCAGTAAGTGGCTCAGTTACTAAGGCTCAAACCCTTATGGGCGTTGCAATGGATATTGCGGCAGCACGAAATATTGATGTTGAGCAGGCATCTGCCCTGGTTGCAAAAGCCTATGGTGGCAATATTGGTGCGCTCAAAAAGTTGTTCCCACAAATTTCAGCAGCAACAGTTAAATCTAAGGATTTCGCTAAGGCGCTCAAGGAAATCTCAGGCGAAACTAAGGGTGCAGCAGCAGCAGCAGCCAACACTTTTGCCGGCCAAATGGAAAGAATCAAACTAGCTTTTGGTGAGGCTTCAGAATCTCTTGGCTATAAGTTACTGCCTCAGGTTAAGGCTTTTGCTGATCTCATTATCACTAAGGCAATCCCTGCAATTCAGAAATTTGTAGATGAGAATGGCGATAAAATCGCTGCAGGATTTAAAACATCTATTTCTTATGGCATTGCCTTTGCAAAGCTGATGTACGATATGTTTAATTTTGTTGCTAGAAACATTAAGGTTTTTGCAACTCTTGGCGCAGTTATTCTTGCTGCATTTTTTGGTGCCAAAGTTGCTGCTGCAACCACTGCACTTATCAATGGTATCCAGGCAATCATTAAGGTAATGAAGGCTTTGCGTACAGTATCGCTTGCATCTGCTGCCGCAACGGCTCTTGCAACAGGCGGTGTTTCTGCTGCTACAGGTGCTGCTGCATTTGGTGTTGCCTTGCTTGGCGTTGGTTTTGCAATGAATAAATTTAATAAGGATTCAGATAAGGCAGCCGATTCCCTAGGCAAGTTTGATTTTAACGCTAAGGGATTTACTGCAAAGGCAGAGGATTACACTAAGGGCATTGAAGGTATGGCCGGTGCAACCGACAAACTCACAGGTGCAACAGATAATGCGGCCAAAGCCACTGCCCTATTGCTTAAACTTCAAAATAAGTTTGGCCTCAAGGGATTGAAAGAAACAGATCCAATTACCCTTGAAGCAATCCGTAAGAATCAGATAAAGCAACAGAAACTTGGCCTATCAAGCCCTACAATTTCCCTTGCTGCATCTGCAGGCCACGGAAACATTGCAGGCAATACAACTATGAATGGGGGAAACATAACAGTGAATGTTGCAGGTTCAGTTGTTTCCCAGGGTGATTTGGTTACAGGCATTAAAAATGGTCTTGAGGTTATCTATCGCCGGCGTGGCGGTAGTGGTTACGCGGTGTTGTAATGCCCGCTAACGCACCTACTCTTACAGTTGCCTTTGGCCTTAATGGAACTTTTACTAATGTAAGCGCAGATTTGATTCTTAGCGTTGATATTCGCCGTGGCCGTATGTATCAGGATGTATTCATTGATGCAGGCACTGCCACTGTTGTGCTTAATAACCAATCAGGTGCTTTTGATCCTAGCAATACAAGTAGCCCTTGGTATAACACTCTCATTGCGGGTATGCAGGTAAGAATCAGTGGCAATTCCACTGTTATCTATACAGGCTACCTTGAAGATAATATGGTTAACCAGGGAATCTACCCAACTGTTTCCCTTACCTTTGTGGATGGCCTTGCAACATTTGGAAAAACAATTGCGCCTGCCCTAGCAACTTCAGCTTTTTCTGAAACTGCAGCAGCAAGAGCAGCAAGAGTTTTGGACATTGCCCAATGGCCTGCAGGCGCTCGCAGTCTTACAGGAACTACTGTAATGCTCAAAACCGCCCAGGGAATTAGTTGCCTAGATATGCTTGAGCAATGCGCCAATGTGGTTGGTGGCCGTTTCTATGTGAGCCGTACAGGGGTTGCAACCCTAGTTCCTTTGGCAGATAAATTTACCCGCCCTACTCAATTGCTTTTCAGCGATCAGGGTGATGCCTATAGCGTTGGTTATGATGGCATTATCACTAATCCAGGTACTGATTATGTGTATAACCAGGCAATTGTTGATCGTGGGCCAGGCGTATTGCAATATACATCTACCTATGGCGCAAGCGTTACAACTTATGGCTTAAAGTCCAAAAAGTTAGATGCGCCTTCAAATACATCTACTGCTGCAACAAATCTTTCACTCTATGCAGCTCGAAAAGATGCAGATGCTGAAGTTTTGGTTGAGCAACTTGATTTTACACCTATTGGTATTGGTGTTTTGGCTACTGATTTTCTAGAAACTGAACTTAACGATTTAATTACAGTTAAGCGTATTACCTATGATGGCCGTAGCATCTCTATTAACTGCGTGATTGAAGGAATGGCTCACTCAATTACTGCAGATAATTGGCGGGTTAGTTACTTTACCTCACTTGTTGATCCTTACACGATTGCACTCTAGGGGGAATAATGCCACTTTGCCCACAAGTTACTATTACACCAATTACAGTAACAACAACCGGAATAACAACAACTTCAGTAATCGCAGCAAATGCACCTGCAACTACAGAGCAGGCTAATGCACTTCAAACAGAGATTAATTCAGTTGAGGCTGCAGTTAATGGCAAAAATCATATCTACCGCCAAGCATCCGCGCCTGATGGCTCTGTTTATGCCCTAGTTGAAGGCGATGTTTGGTTTGATACTGATGACGGCAATAAGCAATATTATTGGACTGGCACCGCTTGGGTATCCGTTCAAGATACTGCTATTGCAGCAGCAACAACGGCAGCAAATGCAGCAGCAACTGCAGCAGCAGAGGCAACTACTGCAGCAACTGCAGCACAAACTACTGCTAATGGCAAAAATAAGATTGTACGCTCAACCTCAGATGCTTCAGGTACAACTGGTTATACCGCCGGTGATCTTTGGTGGAAAATGGCAAGCACTAGCGCAGCCTCAAATGTGCTTGATCAATGGACATTTGACGGCTCACAGTGGAACAAAAACGCGCTTACAAATGCCGTAATTGCCACCTTAGATGCAGCCAAAATTACAACTGGTTATCTCGCTGCTGATCGTATTGAGGCTGCAAGTATTGCCGGAACAAAGATTGCGGCAGGCACTATTGAGGCAGTTAATATTGCAGCATCCACCATTACCGGAGCTAAAATCGCTGCTGAAACCATTACTGCCGGTAATATCGCAGCAGCCACAATTACTGCAGATCAAATAGCCGGTGCCACAATTACTGCTGCTGAAATTGCAGCCGAAACAATCACTGCAGCAGAAATTGCAGCAGATTCAATTACAGTAGATCGCCTAACTGCAGGAACGCTTACGGCATTTACCTTGCGTACCTCTTCAGGCGCTCGCCGTGTAACTATCTCTGCTGCTAATAATGCTATTTCATTTACTGAATCAAGTAGCACTGTTGGTTGGATTGGTCCAACTTCAACTTCAGGCATTGTTATGCACTATGGAGCAACATTTAATGCTGCAGCAACAACATATCCAAATGCTTTTGTAACATCAGGTTCAGCTCAAATTGCCTATAACTCAACAACTTACTTAATTTGCAACTCTACAGGCGTTCAGGCAAAGGGTGCTTTCTATTCTCTTGATGCTTTTTACAATCAGGATTCAACAACTACAACAAATACTGCTAATACCTGGATGAGTGGAACAAACGGCCTTACCCGCCGTAGCACTGCCTCAAGCCAACGATACAAAGAAAATATTGTTGATATTCGAACTGTTCCGGCACTTGATCCTAATAAATTGCTATCATTGCCCGTACGCGCTTTTACCTACAAGGCAGATTATTTAGATTCTGCAGATGATCGTGCAGGCACGCCATTACCAGGCTTTATTGCTGAAGAGGTGGCAGAAACTTACGAAATCGCAGCAGATAAAAATGATGGTGTAGTTGAATCTTGGAATGATCGTTTTGTTGTTCCAGGAATACTTGCACTTGTTCAGGATTTGCACGCACGCGTAACAACACTTGAAGGGGGAATAAAGTGAATGAAAACACTGAACTCAATGTTAACCTAGTGATTGCATCATTAAGGGAACAGATTGGGTTACTAGCTTTAGATAAGGCAATGCTTACCGCACGGCTACAAGAATTAGAAAATAATAACGAAACCACTAACTAAGAACGGGAAACCGCGCAAATGACCTCAAACGATGAAGTGAGAATCACCATAAAGCAAGTGTGGGAAACTCAGCAACATCAAGGCCAGGCACTTAACGATATTTCGAGCAAGTTAGATAGGCTTTTAGACTCGCACGAAAGAGTAGATGAGCGCGTTAGTGATCACGAAATTCGCCTGCGTATGCTTGAACAAAAAGTGTGGGCTTTGCCTTCAGTGGCAACAGTCATTGCGCTAGGTTCATTAATTTGGCAAATAGTTAGTAAATAGGGGGAAATCAAATTGGTTAAAAAGGCATCACCTGCAGCAATAGCGGTATTACGCCAAGCAACGGCCTTGAGGCCATTACGCAAAAAGGCTAGTGATGGCCTTTTGCCATCTGCTGCGCATTTAAAGCAAAGCCCTGTTTCAGATCACAATACAGGTTTGGCAGTTGATTTAACACACGATCCCAAGCACGGGATTGATTGCGCTGAAATCTTTGAAAAGCTGAAAGAGGATAAGCGCGTTGATTACCTAATTTTCAATTCTAAAATTTGGTCAAAAGCCAAGGCAAAGCAAGGCAACCGCCCATATACCGGTTCAAATCCTCACAATAAGCACCTTCATATTTCAATCAAAAAAGAGTTTGCCGATGATACATCACCCTGGTTTTGGTGGTATAACCAACCAAAGATAGTTACTCAGATTGGTGCTAAAATCGCTCCAATTCCTGCAAAAAAGGCATACAAAACAGAAACTTGCACCTGTTGCCAGGTTCACAAGTAAAACAAGGGAGTTACATAATGGAACAAATGAAGCAAATTAGCCTTTCCTGGTTTCGTGCAGCAGCAGCAGCAGCAATTGCTCTTTATCTTGCCGGTGAAACAGATTTGAAAACCCTTGGAATGGCAGCACTAGCAGGCGCTGCAGGTCCAATTCTCAAGTGGCTTGATTCTTCAGCCGTAGAATTTGGCAAAGGCTCAAAGTAACCCCACTAATTTTTGGAGCAAATAAATGGCAGCAGGCACATTAAATTTTACAATTGAGCAAGGGGCAACTTTTAACCTACTTCTCACCTGGGAGATTGACGGCACACCCGTAAATATCACCAACTGGACTGCACGGCTTGCGGCTCGCGTAGATGTTGAAGATAGTGAAGTTATCCTTTCTCTTACAACCACAAATGGTGGCATTACTCTTGGCGGTGAAGCAGGCACAATTAGCCTTAATCAAACTGCAACCCAAACTGCACTTTTGCCTGCAGGAACTTATGTTTATGATTTAGAGCTAATTTCTGCCGTTGGCGCAGTAACTCGATTAGTCCAGGGTGAATTGAATGTTTCACCTGAGGTGACTCGATGAGTTCAATTGTTTATGTATCCTCAAGCACAACTGATGTAATTGTTGAAATTGCCTCAACTGCAGAGGTAATTATTTCTAATGATCAAGGCCCCCAAGGCCCTGCAGGTGCCACTGGCCCTACTGGTCCTACTGGTCCAATTGGTGTAACTGGCCCTATTGGTGTAACTGGTCCTATTGGTGCCACTGGTCCTACAGGTCCAACTGGCCCTACAGGATCTACTGGCCCTATCGGAGCAACAGGCGTAACTGGACCTATTGGAGCCACTGGCCCACAAGGTATTCAAGGCATCCAGGGTATTCAAGGTGTTGAAGGCCCAACAGGTGCAACAGGTCCACAAGGTGCAATTGGCGCTACTGGCCCACAAGGTGAAATTGGCCCAACAGGTGTAACTGGTCCAGTTGGAGCCACTGGACCTATTGGTCAAACTGGCCCACAGGGTATTCAAGGCATCCAGGGTACTGAAGGCCCAACAGGCGTAACAGGTCCAACTGGCCCTGTAGGTGCAACTGGCCCTGTAGGTGCTACCGGCGCTACAGGTGAAATTGGACCTACTGGCCTTACTGGTCCAACCGGTGCTACAGGATCTACTGGCCCTATCGGTGCAACTGGTGATCAAGGCCCAACAGGTGCTACAGGTCCAACAGGCCCACAAGGATTTTCAACTGGCCGTTTCTATTACTTCAATGAAACAGTTACCGAGCTAACAGGATTTAAGCAACTTGGAACAGAGCCTGTTATTGCTGCAGAGCAAACAATTAATGTAACTGCAACAACTACACCTGTTTTAGTTCAATCTTACATTTCTGAAGAATTTGGCGTTTCGCTTATTCCTGCAGGCTCTCAGCGTTTCTACATTTACGGCAGAAAAGCTGCAAATGGAGATTCTGTAAACCTTTTTTGCACACTTAAACTTGCAGATGTTTCGGGCAATGTTATATCAACAATAGGCAATACTGATAACACTCTTGTTGGATTTAACTCAACAAATCCTGTTGAGATTAAAACAGATATTGTTTTGCCTTCAACTGTAGTTGATCCAACAAATCGAATGATTGTTGAAATCTACGCATCTGTTACAAGCGGTGGCGGTAAGAGTTTCACTTTCTACACTCAAGGTTCATCACACTATTCTTATGTGATTACATCTTTGGCAGCAACCCAAGGCCCACAAGGTGCAACCGGTGCAACCGGTGCTACTGGCCCTGTAGGTGCTACTGGTAATACCGGCCCTACTGGTCCAATTGGTGCCACTGGCCCTATTGGTGCTACAGGTGCCACTGGTCCACAAGGTGTAACAGGCGATGTAGGACCTACTGGCCCTGTTGGTGCAACTGGTCCTATCGGTGCAACCGGTGCTACTGGCCCGCAAGGTATTCAAGGAATTCAAGGCGATGTTGGCGCTACTGGCCCTGTTGGTGCCACTGGACCGCAAGGCGATGTTGGTGCAACTGGCTCTATCGGTGCTACAGGTCCTGTTGGCGCTACAGGTGCTACAGGTCCACAAGGTATTCAAGGTATTCAGGGTGAAGTTGGTGCAACTGGCCCTGTAGGTCCAACCGGTGCTACTGGCCCACAAGGTATTCAAGGTATTCAAGGCGATGTTGGTGCAACTGGTCCAGTAGGTGCTACTGGTCCACAAGGTGTAACAGGCGATGTTGGCCCAACTGGATCACAAGGCCCAACCGGACCGCAAGGCGCAATTGGAGCTACAGGTGCTACTGGCCCTGTAGGTGCAACAGGTGCAACTGGCCCTGCCGGTGCAACAGGTGCAACCGGTGCAACTGGCCCTGCCGGCCAAGATGCAGCAGCGTACATTGTTGATTACCTTGATGGTGGATCTTCACCAATTAACCCCGATGTAATTTACGATTCAGGAACTTCAGCAACTTCAACTTGGACCTATACTATTGATGCCGGTGGAGCATCAGTTTCTTTCTAACACTCAGGAAAAGGTAAAAAATGACCTCAAGACTACAAAACCGCCGCGACACCGCCGCAAACTGGACTGCAAACAATCCAACACTTGCTGCAGGTGAACTTGGACTTGAAACAGATACCACTAAATACAAAATGGGCGATGGCACTACTGCCTGGAACTCATTAGCGTATGCCTACACTGCAGGCGCAGCAGGTGCTACAGGTCCAACTGGCCCTACAGGTGCAACAGGTCCTGCCGGTGCAACAGGTGTTACTGGCCCAACAGGTCCAGTTGGTGCAACAGGTCCTACAGGTGGAACTGGTCCTGCAGGTGCAACAGGTCCTACTGGTGCAACAGGTGCAGGCGGTGTTGAGGCAGTAAATGCACAAGTTGGCACAACATATACTTTTGTTTTAACAGATCGAGATGATTTAGTTACTGCATCAAATTCTTCATCTCAAACTTACACAATTCCCCTTAATTCAAGCGTGGCATTTCCAACAGGATCACTTGTAAACCTTATCCAAATCGGTACAGGCCAAGTAACAGTAGTTGGAGCAGGTGGCGTAACACTTAACTCAACAGGTGCTACTTCAGCGCAGCCAAAGACTAGAGCGCGTTATTCTGTAATGACTTTGATTAAAGCCGGAACCGATACCTGGTACGCAACGGGAGATGTGAGCTAAATGCCTATTCTTGGGGTTGTTGCATCTAGTACGACAAATTGGATCGCTCTTGCTAATTTTGAATACTTAGTTGTTGCAGGTGGTGGACCAAACGGAGCCGGGCGTTTTGGCGGTGGCGGTGGTGCAGGCGGATATTTAACAAGCACATCTTTTGCTACGCCAACAAGTCCATTTACAATAACTGTTGGTGCAGGTGGTGCAGGTGGCAATAATACAAATGGCGCAAACTCTGTATTAGCAACGATTACCGCTTATGGTGGTGGATATTCTGGAACTAATGGTGGAACACCTGGAAATTCAGGTGGATCTGGCGGTGGTGGATCTGGATACGCGGCAACATCAGGTGGATCTGCAACACCTTCGGGCCAAGGTAATGCCGGCGGTAATGGAGCAACAAATTATCGTAATGGTGGCGGTGGCGGTGGCGCTGGCGCTATTGGTATGAACGCAGCATCTTCCTATGGTGGAAATGGTGGAAATGGTCTTTCCAATTCAATTACAGGTATTGCTACTTATTACGCTGGTGGCGGCGGTGGTGGATGTAATCTTGGAAATCCAGGTGATCCTGGATACACTGCAGGATATGGCCTAGGTGGATTAGGTGGCGGTGGTAATGGTGGCGCTGGAAATAATGGTGGTGGCTCACAAAATCTCCAAACAGAAACACCAGGTGCTACAAATACCGGCGGTGGCGGTGGCGGAAATGAACAGGGAGCAACTTCAGGTTCTCAAGGAAATGGTGGTTCAGGTGTTGTGATTATTGCTTATCCTTCAACATACCCACCAATTTCCTCTATTGGAGCAGGATTAACATATTCAGTATCTACAACATCTCGTTCTGGTTATCGTGTTTATACATTTACTGCAGGAACAGGATCGGTAACTATCTAATGGCACATTATGCGTTTCTTGATGAAAATAACATTGTAACCGAGGTCATCCCAGGGCGAAATGAAGATGAAGTTGTTGATGGAATCAGTGACTGGGAAAAGTGGTATGGCGATTTTCGCGGGCAGGTATGCAAGCGCACATCATATAACGGCAATTATCGCAAGAATTATGCGGGAATTGGTTTTTACTTTGATGAGGCACGCGATGCCTTTATTGCCCCAAAGCCGTTTGAATCTTGGGTTTTAAATGAAGAAACTTGCCGTTGGGAAGCGCCTACACCAATGCCTACAGATGGCAAACTTTATACTTGGGATGAAGCAACACTTGCTTGGGTAGAGATACCTACCGAATAACGCACCAACCAGGGGGAATAATGCGGTTTCATATTGTAGCTTTGCCTCATACTCAAGTAACAAAAGAGTATGCAGGATGTGCCTTTACTGAAAAGGTACGCCGTTTTGTAATGA
>ERZ869925.1344-NODE-1344-length-11468-cov-3.707001_pt1 | contig 11468 bp, 12 predicted proteins | sample MGYA00579311_ERZ869925 | MGnify/ENA primary metagenome ERZ869925 (study PRJEB32216, sample SAMN09231817) | wastewater metagenome | place: USA: Maryland | collected 2016-07-30 | study: EMG produced TPA metagenomics assembly of the PRJNA472060 data set (Reclaimed...
ACGATCAATGGCCCGGCCCTCAGTTGATTGGGGACTGTGTGAGTATGGGCTTCGGTGGTGGTGTTGAAGACTTACAGATTGGATTAATTCTCAATCTTCTCAAGGAACAAAAGTTCTTTGAACAGTATCCTGAACACCTGCACTTCAGTAATCCTATTCCACTGCTGCAAGTACCAGATGTCCAAGACATTCTGAAAGCAAGTGGGTACATCTTCAAAGAGATTGCGACCGAAAGTATCTACGGTTTTAGCCGTTGTGAGATTGGTGGCCAGTGGAACAGCAACGATGATGGTTCTGTTGGTGCTTGGGCCGCGGACGCAATCGTTAAATTTGGTGTCCTTAATCGGGACGTGGTTGGTCCATACTCCGGCGACCGTGCTAAGAAGTGGGGAGCGAAAGGCGTCCCTGATGATCTTGAGCCGACTGCCAAGAACAACATTGTCGAAGTGACTAGTAAGATTACTAGCTTCGACGCGGCTGCAACTGCTATTCAAGGCTGGAAACCAGTCATGGTTTGCAGCAACTACGGTTTCAGTCTTAATCGTGATAATCAGGGTTTCTGCCGTGCTCAAGGCACGTGGAATCACTGTATGCGATTCATGGGCGTTCGGTGGGATCGTCCGGGTCTGTTGTGCTTCCAGCGATGGGGTGCGACTAATCCTAATGGTCCTCTGGCATTAAATCAACCTCGTAATACGTTTTGGGTTGACGCTGACGTTGCTGACCGTATGTTACGCCAAGGTGATAGTTTCACTATTGACCGATTCAAAGCGTATAAAAACGATAACTTCATCGATTGGAGTTTCTAGGAGATTAAAACATGGCGACTCGCGTTACTGCAAGTCCTGCAACATTGGGTAGTGCGGTCGTCGTGCTCCCTGACACTCGGATCGGGACTTCAGCTATTCTGCGTCTCGACCCGGATTCCGTAGGACGTGTTCATATTTCCCTCAATAAGGAACCATCCACCACGGTGGGTGATTACGTCCTTGATGAGGGTGAATCGATTGAATTCGAAGACGGAAAAATCAAACAGGGTGATGAAATTTTTGTAGTCAAAGTGAGTGGGACTCCCATTCTGTATTTTGGATTAAAGTAGGAGAACCAAATGGCTTACGCTAGAGGTTATCCTTCTTGTTACAACAAACATCAATCATTGATGTCAGGTTCTTCTCCGCCGCCACCCCCACCCCCACCGTCAACACCTAATCCACCTGATATTGTAAGCGATACTCTTAATTTTGATGGGCTTCCGGGTGCAATAGGTATTGATTTTGTTGCAGACAGCGACAATCAAACTACTACGGTGTTTGATCCACTTCTCTATTACATGCAGTATTCTGAAACATCAGGTTCAGGCTTCACAACTTTTGGTGACGCTTGGACGTTACCTGTTGATGAAAGAACTGTGACCTTAATTGGATTACAATTTAACACAACGTATTATATGCGTTCAGCTGTGGATTATGATAATGGTGGCACACAAACTGAATATAGTGAAGAATATGTAGTCACAACGCCTGCTCCGCCGCCCGGACCAGCACCTGAACCATATTTTGGAACTTTCTCTCCAGTTTTTAACAATACTGAAGGGACGTTCCAAGTGCAAGGTGTCGGGACTTACGATCCAACTTGGTACACTACTTTTTATCTTAATGAATCTTTAGATACAACAATAGCTGAAAACGTGGGTGATGGCACCTATGAATATAATCTTGCTGGCACTTTTGATCAGAATTTTGTATTCAGAATGGAGTCAAAATTAGTTGCATCACCTGATGCAATCTACGGTGCTTGTGATTTTTACACAACAGAAACAAATTACACTTTACCTGGACAACTTTTTGCCGTAGATCATAATGCCTTTAGCGATGCCTATGATCTAGGCGTTGTTCCTCTCTCTGATCCTAGAAAGCTTTATGGAAGCTTTGGTGGTAAAGCGATATGGATTAAAGTCACATGCCCAAGTGAATTGTCAAATTACACAATAACTACAACAGGTGATGAAAACATTACAGTTCGGGATGAGTCTCTAGGCATCCTATATGGGCCTAACACATCACCTGTTGTTGCAACAAACTTAGTAGCTGATAGTATAATCTACATCGTGATTGAACCGGCGTCCTTTGAATATTTTGAATTCCAAATTACTTGAGGCTTTTATGTTTTGGTGGCTCTTTTGGTGGCTTGACCACAAGCCACCTACCAAACCTGTCTCACCTAAGGTGAGGCGTATGCAGGAGATTACAATGATTCTTACGACCTTTGATCTTCAGCCAGTTGTTGATGCTGCTGGTGACTTCAAGGAGCGTGTTGTTACTTGGAAGATTGATAATGGCACTGAAGGTGGTCCTCTCACTTATGTGAAGGAAGCTCTTAATGCTGTGGACGGTGACGGTAATCCGACGCCTGTTCAGATTGAAATTGCTGCTCCGCGTCAAGCTATCATCATAATCACTCAAGAGGATTATGATAATAGTGGCAACTTCTCTACCGACGTGTTTTCTTACACTGTCATTGACAATATTGCTCCTGCTGCTCCTCTCAGCCCTGTTCCGAGCAAGATTGTTGAAGTTCCAGATTAATTTGTTAAAAAGCCCTGTGGCTATGTTGCCACAGGGCTCACAATCGCTTTACATACAAAGGTGTTCTCGTGGCTGTTACGTTTCCGAATGAGTTTCCGGCTCTTGAATTGAAGCAACTTGTCAAGTTCATTTCAAAGCAAGACACGGACCATGCTAAGGTTGCTCTCGCAGCCTATGGAATTCTTGGCTATGCTGGTTATCAGGTGTACGGTCAACCGACTCTACAGCTTGCTAATCAGGGCACGATTGCTGCCGGCGGTCTGGCTGCCAATGCTGCTCCGAAGGTTGAAGATGTCGTCATTCCAAGCGAAATAAGCGACAAAGAAATCGTTGAGACTGTTCAACGATTGAATGATGTCATTAATGACGGCAAACTTAAAGGTGCCTCTGCTGGTGTCCAAGACATTCCGAAGTGGGTCTTCGACATCCTTTTCCAGATTCTGGAGACTTTCCTGAATCGGATTAAGGGCGTCCAAGTCTAAAGACCCAAATCAGCCAGTCCTCGAAAGAGGGCTGGCTTTCTTCGGTAGGTGAAAGATGGATAACAAATACGAGCGGATTGAAGACGAAAACGATCCAGATCGTTGCCAATCTAATAATGCTGGGGAACAATGTTCCTACAAAGTGATTAGAACGGCAGGTGGAGAGAAAAGTAAATACTGTCCTCGCCACAGTTCTGGTTCGGTAACTAACAAAACAAACTATAGGTTCAACGCTCAATTTCTTCCTCGAATCAACAATTTTGCTGATAATCCTAAGTTGAAAAACCTAGGAGAAGAAATCGGATTGATGCGAACGGTATTAGAAGTCATTGTCAATAGATGTCAGAACGACATGGAATTGTCGATGGAAGCCGACCGTATCGCAAAAATGGTCCGGGAGATTAATCAGCTTGTTGTGAGTTGTCATAAGCTTGAGGAAGCGACTGGACAGGTTCTTAACAAGACGATTGTGGTCAACATCGGTTCGATGATGGTCTCAATCTTGTCTAAATACGTGCCTGACAAGTCCATCCTTGATCGCGTTGGGGAAGAAATCTATGCAGCAATTGAGACATGTGCTAGCCCAACGCTTAATGACGGGCCTATCCCGCAACTCAATAACTGACCCAGCAAGATGGGCGGAAAAATATAGAGTAATGGGTAGCGGCTCATTCGTTGGGCCGTGGAAGTTTGATTACCATCCTTGGCTGCGTGACATGCACATAAGTGACGCAGAAATGAATGTCGGACAGAAATCTGCTCAGATGGGATACACTGAAACGCTACTAAATGTTGTCTTTTATAAGATTGACATTGAAAAAACAGACTGTCTGTACTTGTTACCTGCGTCACACCCTGATGCTCGTGACTTTTCAGCTAGTCGTTTCGATCCCGCACTTGAGTCTTCCAATCATCTGAAATTGATGTTCAGTGATGTGAAAAACTTAGGTCATAAACGAGCAGGAACCACTAATCTTTACATTCGTGGTAGTCGTTCTAAGTCTGGATTGAAGTCTATTCCTGTTGGATTCATCGCTTTTGACGAAGTCGATGAAATGGAACAGGATAACATTCCTCTAGCTATGGAACGAACCGCAGGACAATTAAAGAAATCAGTTTGGATGATTTCTACGCCACGAATCGACAATAAAGGGATTAACAAGTATTATCGCCAAACGACACAAGAACACTTTTTCTTTAAGTGTCCACACTGTAGCAAGAGGATTGAACTTCTCTTTCCAGATTGCTTAAAGATTACAGGCGATCACTTGCTTGATCCTAAGATTTATGATTCTTTTTACTTCTGTACAGAATGCAAACATCCAATCACACAAGAAGAAAAGAGAATCGCTTTAGCTTTGTCAGGACATTGGATTCCTACTCATCCTGGCGTTAGAGCACGTGGCTTTCACGTTAATCAGCTTTATTCGCCGACGATTAAGCCATATGAAATTGCAGAAGCTTTCTTTAGAGCACAGCAAGATCAGGCTGATGAGCAGGAATTCTATAATAGTAAGTTAGGATTGACGCACGTTGTTGACGGTGCTCAGATCGACGAGACAATGATTGAAGCCTGTAAAGGCACTTTCAAACGTTGTTCTGAATTCAAGGACGGCCGGTTTTACGTTACAATGGGTGTTGACGTTGGTAAATGGTTGCATTACGAGATAGATATGTGGACAATCCCACAAAATGCCTCGGCAAACGATATCAATGCACACGCTCACTGTAAGGTGATTAACTATGGAAAGTGTGTCAACTTTACAGAATTAGACGACTTAATGCGGAAATTTAAGGTTAATTTCTGCGTTATTGACGCTAATCCTGAGAAGCGAAAGGCAGAAGAATTCGTCAAAAGACATTATGGACGCTCAAGAATGTGCTTCTATAGCAATAATGTCAAAGGACGAACTTTGATTGCCACACAGACGGTTGAGGACGCGGTCAGCGTAGATCGTGTTTCTTGGCTTGACCAGTCCCTTGGTCGGATTAAGGCTGGCAAGGACCGGATTAGTCTTCCTGTAGACCTCGACATGGAATATCGAAACCATATGCAAGCATTGGTTCGTATCTATGAGAAGGATGCAGATGGTAATCCGCTGGGTAAGTACATCAATGGATCAAGTGCAGACCACTATGCTCACGCGAGAAATTATGCGGAAATCGCATTGCCGCTCGCTATCGGACAGGGTGTTTCGCACAACATCAAGAGTGTCATTTAAGGAGATTAAAGATGAAGACGTTCATGACGACGATTGTTCTTCTGCTTTCCGCTGCTTCTGTCGAAGCATGTGGTTGGTATCCCGGCAAGTTCATTAGTGGCTTCCGTAATGTTACCAAAGGTGGTAGCTGCGGAAGTTGTAGTTCTGCTCCTGCCACTACGACTGTAGGTGCTGGTTGTTCTTGTGGTGCAACATGCGTTTGCACGCCGGGCAACAGTTGCAACAGTCCCGGCTGTCCTACTACTGAATGTCCGAATGGCAAGTGCCCACTCCAGCCGGGTTTTGTTAATCCGCCTGCGGTAACTGTTCCGAAAGTTGCACCTGCTCCAATGCCTGCCCCAAAGAAAATCGATTTCAAGATTAATGCGGTGCAGTTCGATTTCTAGGAGTTAAAATGGAAATTTGGAACATCCAACATCCGTGGTACAAGAAATACCTTGATGATTGGTTGAAGTACCGACTGACGTATGAAGGTGGACAACGATTCATCCAAGAATATCTGAAGACTTTCTCCAAACGTGAGGAAGAGGAAGAATTCAAAATACGGAAGTCGATTACTTATTGTCCTGCGTTCGCAGCATCGGCAATCAATGACATCAAGAACAGCATCTATCAACGGATGTCTGAAATTTCTCGTATTGATGGTTCCAAAGATTACCAAGCTGCGATTGTGGGCCTTGATGGTGGTGTTGACCTCGAAGGTGCCACCATGAACAATTTCATTGGGCAAACGGTTCTGCCAGAATTGCTTGTTATGGGTAAAGTCGGCGTGTTCGTCGATATGCCTCAATTAACAGGTACAACTATGGCAGAAACGTTAGGTGAACATCCTTACCTTTATATTTACACAGCCGAGCAGATTCCAAGCTGGAGTTGTGTGACATACCAAGGCGAAAGGATTATTACTACGTTGATGCTCCATGAAACTGTCATGCTTAAAGACTCTGTCAGCAATTTAACCTACGGAAGCGAAGAACAGATTCGCGTTCTTAAGTTGCTGGATGAAGGTGTCCAAGTAACATTCTACGGTCGATATCATCCCGAAACTGCGGAGATTAATCCACCGAAATATAAAGAGATTGAAACGACTTTGATTCGCGGAATGAAAAGGATTCCTTTCCATATCGCGGAACTTAATCATTCTCTCTTGAAGAATGTTGCTGACTATCAAATCGCACTACTCAATATGGAATCTGCTGACGTAAGTTATATCTTACGTGGTAATTTCCCGTTCTACGTGGAACCTTATGATCCTCGTAGTACGTCACCGTTCATTACACCTGCACCTAGTGGCGAAACGATTGACGCTGCGGAAGGTGTCAATTCGACTTCTGAAGTTGCAAGACAGAATGAAGTACGAGTTGGTGCTGTTTCTGGTCGTCGGTATCCTTTCGGTGTTGGTGCTCCCTCGTTCATTAATCCTTCTTCTGAACCGTTGAAAGCCTCAATGGATAAAGAAGCACAGATGAAGAGTGATATTCGTCACTTGGTCAATCTAGCTCTCACGGCTGTTGAGCCTAAGTTTGCTAGTGCTGAATCAAAGTCGATGGATGATCGCTCTCTCGAAGCTGGATTAAGTTATATTGGTCTCGAACTTGAGCGTCTCGAAAGAGACGTTGGAAAGTCTTGGTCGTTCTATGTCAGAAACGAAAGTTATCCGACAATCAAATATCCTCGCAAGTATTCACTTAAGAGCGATAAAGAACGACGTGAAGAAGCAAAAGAGTTCGTGGACTTAACTGCTAAGATTCCTTCTCGAACCTGTCAGAAGGAAGTTGCGAAAACAGTAACTTCAATCCTTCTTGAACAGAAAGTAAATAAGGAAACCCTTGATAAGATATACAGCGAGATTGATAAAGCTGATTATCTTACAAGCGACTTCCAAGCTGTTAAATCTGATGTCGAATTGGGTCTTGTTAGCATGGTAACTGCGTCAACAGCACGAGGTTACGATGGAGAAAAAGAAATCCCAATCGCAAAGCAAGAGCATACGGAACGTCTTGCTGAAATTGCTGCTGCTCAAGCTCCTGCTGGTGGAAGCGGAGATTCAAGCTCGAATGGCGTCAAAGACCAACAAACAAACCCGGATAAATCCAAACAAGAAAAAGTAGGTAAGCCACAACGTGGTCCTGATGTCAATAAGAGGGTCACATAATGGCTACAGAAAAATTTGCTAACTTTGCTGAAACAACGTTAAATACTTCAATCAACAACAGTACAACTACTGTTGTTGTCGTTGACGGTTCTGTGTTTCCATCTTCTGGTGACTTCAGAATTGTGATTGAAGATGAGATTATGGTTTGTACTGCTCGAAGTACAAACACATTAACTGTGACGCGAGGGGCAGAAAGCACAACTGCTGCTTCCCACACAAGTGGTGTTGTTGTTAAAAGTCCTTTGACCGCGGCTTCAATCAAGAAACTGGTTGAAGACAACATTCAAAATGGTGCTGCTTCGAGTAGACCTGCTGTAAGTCAAGTTGGAAGATTATATTTTCCAGATGACGCACCTTTTGTTCTTAGAGACAACGGCAGTAGTTGGATTCCATTTGGTCCAATAAGACAAATGAAGAATCCAAATGATTACAGTTCATGGTCTTATGGACGCAATTATGGTGGCGGTGGCACAAGCTGGACTACTCAGGAATTCACGCAAACAATCAGAGCAACGAGTGTTGGATCAGGTGGTGTTGGATTTGAAACGGTAAAACGTGCAGCACCTTCAGCACCATTTAAGATTACCGCTTGTCTCTTAGGACACAATACAAACGCACAATACAAACAATTTGGAATCGGTTTCCGTCAGAACAGTGACGACAAAGTTTCATTTATTCGTTACACAAATGATGGAAACAAATTCATCAGAACAACAGCTAACGGATGGGATGAAAGTAGTGAAAACAATCAAGATTACGGTAACACAATACCATTTAATCCGATTTGGTTTCAGATTGAAGACAATAATACAGATCATTTTTTCAGATTTTCAGTAGACGGAATTAACTGGAACCTAATTAGACAAGAAAGTAGAACAACTGTCTTTTCAGGTTCCTCAACTCATGTGTGGTGGGGCACACAACTTTTTGGCAGTGGTGAAATACAAGGTGTCACCTTGTTAAGCTGGCTTGAAGAATAAGGAGAACAACCATGTCACTAGGACTTCTGGGATTAGTTGTTCTCGGTTCTGGTGACGAACCACCAGATGATCCGCTAAATCAGTTTGTAACAAGCACAGTTACAATTACTCAGGATTTGTCTCTTAACATTGTAAGTAAGAATGTTTTCACTTCATTGACACCAACACAAAGTGTCAATGTTGAGAAAGTCCTTAATCGCAGTGTTACGAGTACAGTAACGCCAACACAAGTATTGAAACGAATTATTGATATCTCTGTCAGTAACACAGTATCAGTAACTCAATCTGTAGTGGCAAGCAGGATTAAACCTGTTGTTAGCACAGTTACAATTACTCAGTCTGTTGTCGTTAACAAAGTCATCAATCGTTCAATCCTTCATGCAGTTATTCCACAGCAAGTCATGACACGAAATATCGTGTCTAATCCTTCTGTGGTCAGTAACGTAACAGTAACACAAAGCAACACAAGAATCCCTGTTAAGTTTCTGTCTGCTGACAGCACTGTGACTATTACTCAAGAGTTAATTCGGGAACGAATTGAACAGGCAAGTAATAGCTTAGTAACGCTCAGTCACTCAGTTGCTTTGAGTAAAGTCTACAATATCTCAATTGCACAAACAATACATCCAACAGACTTAGTATCACGAAACATAGTTATTAATCGCTCTATCACTGACCAGATTACTTTCTCAAACTTTAGAATTGTACCTTATCGAATTGGTGGAATAATTGAAGTTCTGCTTCCTTCTCTTACAGCAACTAAAGTACATCCAAAATATATGGTGATGTCTGTCGGTAGTCGAGCAATCACCCTGCCTGCTCCAGAATTTGGAGATAGAATCGGGAACACTGATTTGTTCACTATGTCGATGTCAAAAACTGGAAGAATCTATACAACGATTAAGAGAAGCCCAAGCAAGAACTTGAACTACGAATTTGATTTGTTCTCTGCTAAAGCAGAGGAACTCAAAGAGTTTCTTTGGGAGTTCAATTCTGAAGCCATTAAGATTGAAAACTGGAAAGGTGAAATCTGGTATGCAAGATTGCTCACCAACCCAATCGATTTTCGCGAATCTGTCGAACATCGAGATTGGTGTGGTGGTAAAGTAAATGTTGCATTGGACTTTGAAGGTCTAAGAATCCACTAGGAGAAGTAATGGCAGAAATCCTAGTATCGGTTTCCAGCACGATTTACGTAACGCATTCTTGTCCTGTGGATAACAAGAAAACAGTTCCATATTATGGCACAGTAGCTGATGCAGACAATTACTTTGTTCTGCATGAGAAATACGACGTGTGGAACTGTTTCACCAGAGAACAGAAAGTGCGGTTCTTAACGTCTGCAAGCCGACGAATTGACAGATTGAATTTCATCGGTCAGAAAGCGGATTCTGGCCAATTTCTACAGTTTCCTCGAACGGATGATACGGTTGTTCCGTATCAGATTGAACAAGCGACATATGAAGTTGCCTTGCGTCTTGGCGAGGGTGTTGATCCTGATACTGAAGCCGACAATCTTAGTCGAACTTCAGATGGTTATGGATTAACGAAAGTAACATATGATCGAAGCTTTGTTCCAGATTACACGCGAGCAGGGATACCATCCCAAACTGCGTGGCATCTACTTTATCCGTTCCTTCGAAACGTCCTTAACGTTGATATTGTTAGGAGCAGTTGATGTCTACTTACCGAGCATTCGGGATTAACCGTATTGTGCGTGGCGTGTACAATCCGGGTGAAGGTGCTGGTGCAGGTGCTGGAGCCGGTGACGGTTCTGGTGCAGGCGAGCAAAAGCCACAAGTTTTCACTCAAGAACAAGTCAATCAGTTCATTGCGGCTGAAAAACGCAAGGAACAAGAAAAGACCAAGAAGCTTGTTGAGGAGCTTAACACTCTCAAACAGGCTTCTGGCAATAGCACTCAACGTGTGGAAGAACTCGAAGGGGCGATTAAAACCCTCGAAGCCACATACTTGACCAAAGAGGAACTCGCAAAACGAGACCTCGACAAAGCACAGAAAGAAGCCAAGGCTGCGGCTGAGAAGCTTCAATCTGAAAATGAATTCTGGAAGAATCGGTTCACTGGTCAACTGGTTTCTACGGCCCTCACACAAGCCGCGGTTGCCAATGATGCCTATGCTCCAGAACAAATCTTGACCCTACTTGGCGGGCAGTCCAAGGTACAAAAAGTGATTAAAGATGGGAAGGAGACAGGCGACTTCGAAGTCAAGATCGTATTCAACGATCAAGACAAAGATGGTAACGCTTTGACTCTTGAGCTCACACCGGACGCTGCTCTAAAGCGGATGAAAGAACTGCCAAAGCGGTTCGGCAATCTGTTCAAGGGTGCCGTGTCGGGCCTCGGTGGTGATAACAATGGGCCAGACGGTACAACGGGTAATCAGTCTCTTAGTGCTATCGCTAAGAAGAACGATCCTGTTGCGTATCGTGAAGCTCGTAAAAACAACAAACAGTAGGGTTAATCAAATGACGAAGTTTCGTAGCATGAAGGGTGTGTACGCCAATAACGTTGACGCCCTCATTCCTGAGTTTTGGGCTCAGGAGTCTCTGGCAATCCTTGAAGAAAACATGGTCATCGGGCCACTTGTTCACAAAGACTTTTCCAGTGCTGTCGCCAAGATGGGTGATACGGTGCACACTCGGCGTCCTGCCGAACTGGTGTCGTACCGAAAGGGTGTTAACGACGATGTGACTGTGCAGGATGTCAACAGCACTGACGTTGCTGTTGTGCTCAATCAGCACTTCCACGTTAGCTTCCTAATCCGCGACGGTGAAGAGTCGATGGCGATGCAGGAACTGGTCGCAACGTACATGAAGCCGAGTATGCTGGCTAATGCACGTGCTATGGACCGCGTTCTGCTCGGCCAGTACCCTCAGTTCCTTCAGAACGTGACGGGTAAGATTGGTGACTTCAGCGGCAACAGTGTCAAGAATTACATCATCGACACCCGTGAGAAGCTGAACAACAACAAGGCTTATGTTGAAGGTCGTAACTTCATCCTGAGCAGCAAGACTGAATCCAATG
>ERZ869925.1346-NODE-1346-length-11458-cov-5.618960_pt1 | contig 11458 bp, 24 predicted proteins | sample MGYA00579311_ERZ869925 | MGnify/ENA primary metagenome ERZ869925 (study PRJEB32216, sample SAMN09231817) | wastewater metagenome | place: USA: Maryland | collected 2016-07-30 | study: EMG produced TPA metagenomics assembly of the PRJNA472060 data set (Reclaimed...
ATGAAGAAGGCGAACACCGCCTGAAAGACAAAGATAATAAGTTTGAGGCATACTGATATGTGTTTACTGACAATTAAGCACCACGAATTTATATAAAGTTAATAATACCATCAAAATTTATTTTTCAGTCCACCTTGCAAGGGCTATCCCAATTATTGAAGAAATGGTAGGAATAGCTAAAGATATAGGTATTGCCCATGCCCCGTATTGTTTCCATTGAATAGCTATGAGTATTGAAAATAACGTTACCAATACAATAATCAGCTTAATCGTTTGTCTTTTCATTTTTATTATTTTTCAGAATTAAAACTTGAATTAGCCCCGGAGCTTGGTGTTGTGCCTGATAGTGGTTGGGCGGCTGAAACTAACTCTAAAACTTCATTAATGCAATCAGTCCAACCATAGCTGTATTTTTGGCCGAGTTCTTTGTAGGTGGTTTTATCTATCCTCAATTCACCAATCTTTTCACGAAGCCACGAAACGCTTATCCACTCATCTGGTTTATTTAATTCTTCCATGATTGCTGTTATTTCAGAATCATTTTTAACATCTTCAATTAGTTTTTTGTCTGAAATATCTTCCTCATCTGGCTTACTCTCTACTGCTGGTATAGGAATGGCTGTTATTTTCCATTCGGCAATTGTTGAAATTTTAATCATATCATACCTAAGTTTAAAATGGATATTTTCTTGAACCAATTTTCCATCTTCCCAATCAGGTATGGGGCTTACTGGGTAAGAGGGGCGGGTGTTGTAGGACTTCATTGCCCCAGTGTACAGATAGTATTGTGCTTGCCCTAATCCGAAGTCTAAAAGATGAGGTTCTGGAATATCCAACCATATCCTTCCCTCTTGTTGGTTGTATTTGTATTGAGTCATGGTTGCGGGTTTTTAATTGGAAGTTTTGCTACCATCGTTCCGTCAAATACTTTTCTCACTTCGTCGAATTTGCTTAAATGTCGTGGCAATTCTTCTCGCAGGGTTTTAAATAGTGACCGCATAGCTATTTCGTGGGGCTTTAAATAATGCTTTCCTAAGTTGGCATAAAACCACTTTACGAATGTTTCAGGCCCGTATCCAACTATTGCATCTAAAGCCCTTGCTTCTTCTTCAGTGAGTTGAATCACAACCTTACCCTCTATTTTTGCCACCGAACGAACAATATTCTTTTCCATAATTTTATTTTTTACTCATGGTTGAGGTGTTTTGTTTTCGTTATTGAACCATTGGATGAACTTGGAATCGCTTTTACAATAGAGGGGGTGCTTTGGTGAACCATTTTTATTTATGTGCAGGGCTTTGGCATTGGGGAACATTTCTGATAATTCCTTATCCCTGCCGGTTTCTTTTACTACATCAAAATTTCCCCAGGAAAAAATTATGTCTTGACATTTGCTGGCGATAACGGTAAGGGTATTATTATTCCATTCATCTGACATAGGATTGCGCTTTAATAGCTTCGGGTCAGTTGATACATAGGCAAAGCAATTCATCATATACACCCCACCATAACCATTGTTCTTTGCTATCCTGCATACGCTCTTTATTGTGGGGTCGTTATCCGTTTCGTTGGCTGTGGAAGGATTTAACCCTATAAACATTACAAGCGGCAAGGACTTATCCCAAATGCGCCACAGGGCATACCTGTAATTTCTGCATTCTGAAAACTCTGCTCCGGCTATTTCTGTACTCATACGCCTTAAAATTTTTATTTCGTAAAGGATTGTTTGTTTTTGTTAGCCAGCTTCGGTTTTTCATGGCATCTTCGTTGCGTCGCACTCTTGTGCTTCCTGTTCGCTACTCAGCCATCCAATGCCATTTGCCAACTCTTCTTTAAGAATCTTCTGCAATGGCGGTAATATTTTCACAGCGAAGCGGTCACACGCCTTTTCTATTTTTTTACTAAAGGCTATGTATGACATCCCGGTGTATAACTTTGTTCCGAAATATCCAGTATTAAGATCACAAATAAATTCCCTGAAATCGCTTGACCCCGTATGCCGCCAGCAATAAGATAAATTCCCGTAATCAGTAACAGATGCGAACATACCATCGGAAGTAAGCACTACTTGTCCGAGCCATTGCCCGGATTCCGTTCTAAGCGTATAGCTTTTTGAATAAACAGTCTGCATATAATTAATTTTATTTTTCTTTACGTAATATCAAACAAGTATCTTTTTCAAATCCATTAGATGAGAGTAACGATAAGCCGGAGAGTGTTGCTGTTGCCAATAGGTCAATACGGTCTGATTTTTCGTATTGATCATCGCTCATGTAATGTTCATAACCATCACCATACTGTTCCACTATCCCCTTCCATTGTTCCTCTGTTAAATCTTTTGCTATACCTACTATTGAGTATTGGCCGGGAGGAATTTCAATTCTAAATGACAAAGGGCTTAGATAAATCCATTTCCCTGTAATATTCCAATCAACGGTCAACGAATCTTCCGGCACTTCCACCAAAAGCCATTCACCAGTAGATAAAGAGACTGTTTTCATCCCTTCTGTTGTTTAGATTTTTAATTTCAACTCCCTTACATAACAAAGGCTTGTTCCATCGGTAGAAGTAAACCCGCCAACCATTCGCTCATCGTTTTCATCGCAAGGAATAAATGCTATTATTGTCTCATCTTTTTGTACAGGTGATTCATTTTCGGCTTTTACTTCCTTTGGTTGGGAGGATGGTAAATATGATTGTTTAAAAATTGCAATCAGGTCTTGGTACTCTTCAATAACAGCATTTCTTTTTGCCCGTTCTGCATCAGTTTTATCGTCATTATAAAAACCTGCAATTTGAGCTTGATAATTTTCAACAAGAACATCTAAAAAAATTTTCCCTTTTACATCCTTATCTCCGTCTTGTGTAGTAGGTGGAGACGGATTTTTAATTTTATCAACCAACTCCTGCCAAACCTCTTTTAAATACGCCTCTGTTTTCCCATTAGCCAGCTCGTAACCCAACGATTCTATACTATCATCATCGAAACCAAACAAAAAATTAGCTCTGTATTCTTGTGTAGTAGGGGTGGTGGTTGCCAGATTGTATCCGAATATTGCACCCTTCTCAAAACATTCAGACCGTTCCGAATTTATTTCATAAAGCATCATAGTGCTATACCCTTCTCTTGTTCCGCTTCCATACTTGCGTGGATATATTTCTTCTTTGAGTGCGGCATCTTCAATTATTTTTTTTATACTTTCTTCCATAAGTAGTTATTTTAAAGTTTGTTTCTGGCAAGCGTCAAGTAATTCAGACTCGGTGCTATATTTAATTTTTGCTTCATCCATGTTGCCAATGCAATACTTAGTACCCCGATTGCTTCCATGCTTTTCAACTCTAACTCCGTTTATTTCAGCTTTATAGTACCTATCGAATGAGCGACCAGAAGTGCCACCGAAAAAATATTTCCAATCAATCTGTTCTTGTTTAGTGTTATCCATTGGTTTTATTTTTTTAGTTTTATTGCTCTAAAATTTTCACATTACCAACGCATCTGAAACCGGCTGTTATTTCATACAAATCTTTTTCTTCATCGCTTTCTTCCATTCCCCATCCTTTAGAACCAAGATGCTTCTGAATTTCTTTATGCAATTCTCTGGTGGAATTAACTTCCACTTCTCTGTTAACATTACCCCTTCCGAGGTTAATAAACTTTGCTTTAATTTTTTTAGTGTTATCCATTACGGGTAATGAGTTTAGAGTTTGAGTTTCGATTTTAACGATTTGACTTTCGGGGTGTACTCTGCGATGATTTGACGGATTTCTTCACGGGTTGGCTTATAGACTAATAACGATTCTTCTCTTAATATTTCCGTTATACCGGGAGATTCAAATTCCAATTCTTCGGTAAATACTTTCAAGTTACCATGCTCATGCTCATTACAAAATTGATCTTGTGGGCGGCAGTTCCTTTCATCATAACGTAAAAATAAATGCTTTCTACTAATATAATGCCCGCATTGCATCATTGTCCAGTGCTTATATGTAACGCAAGTATAACACGTAAGATAGCCTCTTCTGTCTGCATATTTTAGTCGAATGAATTGCGAGAATACGGCATCGGCATCCGCTATCAAATCCCCTAAATCTTCCTCTTGAATAACCTTTTCATTCTCTTGCTCCATTCTTTTCATGGTGTCCTCAATTCTTGCACAATCTTGACAACGCTGTTTTGAGAACCAATAACAAGGTTTCCCACATGACTTGCATGGTTTTAATTTCTTACCAATTGTACTGTTATAACCAAAATTCATTACTCTTTTTTACTTTTTAAATCTCTCCATGTATTGCACAGAGGCGTTTATTCTTTTTCATGGTGGTTATTTTTTCAAAGTTGCGTTAAGTGAATCAACCATCTTAATGGCATCCCAATAGGTGATGCTTCTGTCCAATGGTATTTTTGAATCTTCATACCAAGCGATTTCTTTTACAATTACAACGCTGTTTTCGTCGGTGTCTAACGAATATCTAATTACCTTCTTATCGCTTAACACGTAAGCCCCAAATAGAGTTATTAAAGAGAGGCAAACAACAAGTAGCAGAGATAGAAAAGTATCTTCCCAATCCCAATTTTTTAAAATTTCAAGTTTCATATTTTAAATTTTTTAGTTCCCCGATGGAGCAAATGTAAAGAAAGTTTTATGAATGAAACAAATTTATTTTGAAAGAATATTTTGCAGCAATCCTAAAACACTTATATTTGCCTCCATGAAGTTTGAATATGACGGGGAAAAACTTTCAAAAGCGGTAAGAACAAAGAGGCTGATTGAATTAAAACTGGATATTAGGAAGGCCGCTACCGAAATAGGAATTTCACCCGCTACACTTTCCCGCATTGAAAATAAGAAAACTCCTGATATAGTGGTGTTGGCCTCCGTGTGTAATTGGGTTTCCTTGCCGATGGATGGATTTTTTGTTCAAAAACGATCATAAAACATTAACAACCAATGTATAAACCCAACTCCAAGAGATATAGATTGCTAAGAGAACTAATTATCGGCGGGTTAGATAATGAATTAATCGTTCCTATTGGTACAGAGTTTTACCCAATTGATGGCAGATATGAATCAGTCGAAATGTTTAATAAAAAACCTTGTTTGGGCAGAAAATTAGTTGAAAATAATCCAATATTTTTTGAAGAAATAAAAGAGAAAGAGAGAATAGAGGTTCAGATTTTTAGTACTGGGTTTGCAGGAGAATCGGTTTCAATACGTACAAAAAATGGTAAGTGGAAAATCCCAGAAGAAAAGAGTGAATCAATCAAACAAGCCATTGAATCCATTTTAAACAACGAACAACCAAAAGAAGTAACATTCAATATCAGAAACAATGAGCCACTTCCAAAATCAGGTGAATATGTTACTCTTGAAGAATGTGAAAGAAGGGAGGAAGCGGCTTGGTATGCTGCAAGAGAGAAATTTGCGATAGACCGGAATCCTTTGGATAAACAGTATAGGTATATTTCCTTTCAATATTACAAACAATCCATAAATAAAACCCACCAATGACACACGCATTAAAAACTTATCCAGAATATTTCAAAGCCATTGAATCAGGAGATAAAACCTTTGAACTAAGGAAGGACGACCGACCATTTAAAGTTGGCGATACAATCCTGCTTCAAGAATACGATCCAGAAAAAAAAACCTACACCGGAAAAGAAATATCAATGGCTATCGGGTATATCCTTCGAGATGCTGTTAAATTTGGGTTGAAAGCTGGATTCTGTATCATTGGATTAAAAGAACAAATGCACTCCAACTAATTGATTATCAAAATTTAAAGAAACGATTAAGAAACAATAGAATGGAAGGAAGGAAGTATTTACCCAGCTTTGCGGAATTATGCGATCGGCTTTCGATATTGGTTATGAAAATAGCCTATGCAGAAGATAAAGAGATGCTTCTTTCTTTTATTGAGGAAAGGGATTTTATAACCCATGATATTGATTTGTTCATAAATGAAGGAGTGGTGACGGATGGTGAAATGGCGTACTATTTACAAGGATTGCAGTTCATCAATTCAAAAATTTGGCATAACGAAACAGAACAGCGTGGGGAAACAAAAGAAGTTGAAATTGATTGGAAAGATAAGTATGAAAAGTTAGTCCAAAGTCACAAATGGAATGCAGATAGGGCAAAGCTGAAGCGTTCCATACAAGAAAAAATAGGTGGCAGAATTGACCATAAGTTAAACTATATCGAAGGAAGCATTGATTTGAAATTATGAATCACGTAGTAACTGGATGCCTCACCTGTCCTTTGTACTTTTATAAAGTCAATGATTCTTTTCAAATAACATCAATATGCAAACATCCAAAATCAACCATTGTGAAAATAGATAGAGTGTTCAATGAGGGGCATATCGGAGCAGTACCTATAACGCCAGAAAACGAATGTCCCCTAAATTTAGATTCTATCACTATAAGTAAACAATAAGGTATGTGCCAAAACGCAGTTATACAAAACGGGAAACTTCAACCATATAATTCAAAAGATGTTGAAAAGTATTGGGAGGTAGTAAGTACTTGCAAGATTAAGTATAAGGGGGTGAAAAAACGTGTGAAGTTTATTTATTCGGTTAAAAAATTAAGCGATGGGGATGTGTTTACTCTGGGTGATACAATTGCATTAACATGGTATGAAACATTTAGTACGCCTCATATAATAAAGGAGTTTATCGTTGAAGGAGATGAAATATATTTAAGGTATGACGAAACATCTATGTGGGTTCTTTGTAATACCAGAAAGGTAGGCGCAAAAGAAATAAGTAACGCCATAGACGATCATTGTCAGAAACAAAAATAATCACTATAAGTAAAACTAAAGATGGAGTTCAGTAAAATAAATAAAGCCTGTTACCCAGAAGTAAAAGATTGGAGCGAGTATGATTATTTATTTGATTTAATCGTGGTAGAAAAGAACAACCCATATACTCAAGGCCACCATCCATTAGAAGATGCCTATCCTTTTTTAAAATTGATTGCCAAGAGTGGAATAAAGGAGCAAACAATAAGAAACAGTCTTATCGAATTGTTAGAAAATGAAAATCAATAAGTAAAACTAAAGACAATGAATAGGGGAGGATTTTTAAAATCACTTTTTACGTTAGCAGTTGCGCCAAAGGTTATTCTTGAGATAAGCGAAAAGTTGGCTACTAAAAATATTTTAACAGTAGGTTCGGGTATAACCAGAAGTTTGATTTCAAATTTGCAATTATTAACACCAGAATATTATAAAAAATATGTTGAAAAATATGGTCAAGAGAGTTATGTCCTATGGAACGAATGGATAAGTGGTTCTTATGAAAACCTATCATTAAATACAGAAGTTAAAATTGAAAATAAGTGACTATAACCCAACTCTCAAAGCAATCAGGGATTAAATACAACACTCTTTATAGAAGACTTAAAATATTAAAGTGGGATGAAAAGATTGCTTTAACTACACCTATTTCAAGACCAAGAGACTATAAGAAAATACTTAAAAGATTACAAAAGAATGCCCGTAAAATCAGCTTGTAAGTCAGGGTTATTGGATGCCCCAACTCTTAATCTATTGAAAGAGGTAAATGTCGAAATCCCGATAGTGCAAATCAACGCATTTAGTAATTATGAATTTGATGAAAAACTATATGAACTTGACCAATGGGTATTAGCTGATTTTATAGAACTGGGGGCTAATGATTGGAATAGACAAGAGACTTTAGTATGGGGTTATAACTCTCAAAAATTCCCCAAAGCACAAGCGGCAGAATGGCAAAAGTTTGACAAGTTTGTTCAGGATAAGCCACCGGTTCTAACATTAAAAAGAGAGTTTTTAGCAAAGGATAGTCTTTGGAGAAACATTTATCCGGTTGACTTTCCTTGTTTTTTACCGGCAGAGCCTATTCAAACCAAAGAGGAATTTGATGCACGACCAATAGAGGTGTTTAACTTTTGGGGACATAGCCACGAATCCAGAAGGGCTTTACAAGGAAACATTTTCATCAATTCAACTAAGAGTGGGTATGGTGTCATGGATAATTTCTACAACATCGAGCAAGCCATAAAGGATTACAAAAGACTTTGGGTAACGATACAAGTACCCCACTATGCGAGGATACCTATGGGGCACGTTATATTCATCAATGGTCATTCTAAGCTATCAGTATCATTGCCGGGAGCAGGTGCGAAATGTTTTCGCATGGCTGAATCTCCAATCAATTCCATCATGGTAATGCAAGAGGATAAAATGCAGTACGCCTATCCGTGGATTCATGGTTTCAACTGCATAAAAATACCATTGAGTGATGACCCCGAAGAAATAAGAGGGCTAAAGAATCAATGGCAGGCAATTGAAACAATTGAAGCTGCATTACAACGAAATGACCTTTATGATATTTATCTTCGTGGTGTCGAAAACTGCAACAAATACATGGTAGATAACTACGTCTCAAATTATATTGAACCCCTAATCAAACAACACTTATGAAATATTACCCGTTCACAAAAAGTTGGGGCAAAATAAAGCCGCACTTGAATGATGCAACAGTTCAAAAAGTACTAGTAAGAGATATGAATAGGTTTACTTATGGTAGGTGGCGAACTAAGTTTACAGAAGGGATGTTGCCGGAACAGGTAGAAAGTTGTGATTGGCGTTGGGGTAACGGGAGGCGTGGGCGGATGCCAGCATATTGGTCTTATGTAAAACACGCAGCTTGCCATTGGCTTGTAAATTTTAATCTTGAACTGGCTAAACTTGTAGAACCACAAAAGGAGTGGCGGATATTATCAGGGGCTTGCCATTCAACCGTATGGGACGGGCATGAAACATTGTTTGACATGAATTTTAGTGCATTAGGCATTGACCCCGATGAAGCCTTTGATTTAGCTAATGAAGAACATTTCCCTATAGGCAAGAGGATGATTGTGTATTACGCTGACCACTATTCAAAAGAAAAACCAAATAGTATAAAAAAATGATAACATCAGAACATATTGAGTTGAGTATTAAAAAAGCTACTGATGGCGAATCATATTTAAGCCAGTCAATCTATAATATACGTGGGTTTAGTACCAGATACATGAGAAATCTATTTCATCATATTTGCAATGTTGAAGGCGGCTGCACCTATTTAGAAATAGGTCTTTTTTGCGGCGGTACATTCGTTAGTTCATTTAATAAAAATACTATTTCAATAGGCATAGAAAACCATTCACAAGATTTTTCAGAAGGCTTTGAATTGGTAAAAAAAGAACTAAAAGAAAACATTGATAACCATTCGGAGTTGTCAAAAGAAATTCATGTTCACTACGAAGATTGTTTCAAAATTGATAAATCAAAACTACCCGACAATATAGATATATTCTGTTATGATGGACACCATGATGAAATGTACCAAGAAGCAGCACTACCACACTTCATTGAGAAAATGGCTAATACGTTTGTAATGATAGTTGATGATTGGTCATGGGATAGTGTTTTTAATGGAACGAACAAAGCAATATCGTCCTTATCAGATAAAATAAACGTAGAACAATTTTGGGCATTGAGAGGGTATAGTTTACACAATGACCCTGTTTGGCATAATTCTATTGGAATATTTTTAATCAATAAAAAGTGAGAAATAGGTCAGATATATTGCAATATAAGGAGGGGTATATCCGAAAGATATTAAGATATACATCAGGGAAAGAAAAGCGTGTCTGGGTTAAAGATTTAACTGGGTTAAAAGAAGGACGACTTACGGTCATTTCTTTAGTAGATAATTGTGAAGACAGAATTGAAGGCAAGCCAATTAGGTGGAGTTGGCTTTGCAAATGTGAGTGTGGTAAAGAGTCGAAAATGTTTGCTAATAATATAGGGAGAGGACATTCTTATTCTTGCGGGTGTCTTGGGCGTGAAAACGCAACTAAAAGTGTAACAAAACACGGTCTTGGCAAGACTCCTGAATATTATACATGGTTTGGCATGATGAGTCGATGCTATGATCCTAATCACATAAAAAGAAAAAATTACTTAGATAGAGGAATAACCGTTTGTGATAGGTGGAAAGATTTTGAATCTTTTTATTCAGATATTCCACGAAAGCCAAAAGGGCTTACTTGGGATAGAATTGATAATGATTTAGGATATAATTGTGGCAAATGCGAATACTGTATTAAAAATGAATATATCTTAAATGCAAGATGGGCAACTTGGGCGGTACAATCTAGAAATAAAAGTAATAATCGAAAAGTTAAATATAATGGAGAAATGGTTTTAGTTTTCGATTTAGCAAAAAAGTTTAATGTCAGTTGTACTACTTTGTGGAATAGGATTTCTAAAGGTATAGACATTCATACAGCACTTTCTATGAAATCATTAAGAGGCAAGAGTATAAAAAAATTAAAACAAGATGCCGCTAATTAGTTGCTGCATCAATGCAGATTCAAGACAAGGGTATAAAGACGAACATACCAAAGTAGGTAAGTTCAACAATAATCCTTTGAACGGAACAAGGTCAGAAGATTTTTTGGTAGAGGGCTTGAAAAATAAAATGAGTTACTTCCGTGGCTACGATTGCCAATGTATCATGTACATAGATCAGCATGAAGAATTATCAGACCAATTATTCATGGAAATTGATGGAATAGTAAAGTCATACGGGAATAATTCAAAGTTAATTTGCAAGCCACACAATAGAACAAAAGGAAGATGGTATGACTATATTACTCTTGAAGCATTGAGATTAGCAGAAGGCAATTATGTAGTCCATTTTGATAATGATAGTAACGCATTTAGAAGCGACGAAAGCGACATAATAGAACAATACTTTAGGTGGTTGGATAGCGGATATAAGTATGTTTGCTCCCCCGTTCCAGAAGGGCATCCGGGTTTTTACTGGTCAACTACCCAATTTTTTATTTGCAAAAGAGAAACATTAAACTTTAACCAAATTGAACTATGTTTTGACAATGATTGGTTGTTACAATGTTATGGAAGAATGCACTGGAATCCGTACCCATGTTGCCTTGAACACACGCTTGGACTGATGGTTAAAGAAGGAGAAGTTCTATATCCAATAAGAGATACTGATTCATACGCTATATTCTGTTGGTGGGAGTATAGAAAAGGACTTTTGAAACAGTTAAACGAACTACCATACAAAGAAGCATTTGAAATAATTAAAACTTGTGGTTTAACTCAAACTGGTTGGTAATATGAAAGCTATTAATGCAGGCTGCGGGCCTTGTTATATGGATGGATGGATTAATATTGACATTTCACCGTCACACAAGACGGACGTTTGCGGTGACTTATTAACTCTTGATTTCACTGATGTTGATTACATTTTGTCCACACACTGCTTTGAGCATCTCTCATATCCAACTGATGCAGTAAAAGCGTTATCGTTATTTTACAAATGGCTAAAGCCCGGAGGTATATTAAGACTTGTTGTTCCTGATTTAGAGTTGGGTGTATATGGATATTAC
>ERZ869925.1347-NODE-1347-length-11439-cov-6.267481_pt1 | contig 11439 bp, 23 predicted proteins | sample MGYA00579311_ERZ869925 | MGnify/ENA primary metagenome ERZ869925 (study PRJEB32216, sample SAMN09231817) | wastewater metagenome | place: USA: Maryland | collected 2016-07-30 | study: EMG produced TPA metagenomics assembly of the PRJNA472060 data set (Reclaimed...
CTGTATAACGATTCTTTGTGGTATATTTGTAGTCAAAGGGGTTTTCTGTTAGTAACTTTTGAGCGCATTTTTCTAGGTTAAAAACTCAGGTTACTTAAAACCCTAATAATCAATAAATTAACGTAGTTACTAACAAAAAAACGTAAAAAATGAGTGAAAATTTTGATGATAAGCGGTTCGGATTAGGGGAAACCCCATCAGAAACCCCTAAAGGGGACAAAGAAAACATGATAGAGTGGATTAACAAGGTCGCTCTTGAAGATGTAAGTATTATAAAGCCAGCAAATATGCTGTTAGCAGTAGAATTAAGGGATAAACTGGTTGCTTACAAGAAATGGGCTATATTACAAATAGAGCATAAAGCATTATAAATCAATAAAATAGATAATTATGACAAGTGATGAAATTCTAAAAATTATAGCAGATAATTTTTTAACAGTTAGAAGGCTACCATTTAAGACCATTTCGTTTCTTACTTACAGGGATGGAGATGAGATGCTTAAATATGTGGATGTAAATGGCAATCCGATAGAAGCAAAAAGGACAGTTATTATACAGGATTTCGATTTAGAGCATTTTAAAAATACTCCCCCTCCTGAATGGTCTAAAAATTTAACACCCGAACAAAGGTATGAACGATATAAAAAGGCTAACCCAAACGGTAGAAAGCTTCTTAGAGAAGAGAAAACAGTTAAAAACGGAGGTTGGTATTATGTTACAAAAGCCCAAACGAGTAGTAAAGTTGACTTTAGCGATATAGATGTATTCAAAGCACCAACACTTGAAGGGGCGATTGAATTATATATTAAAAGTAAAAATTAACAAATAAAATAAACAATTATGAAAGCAAAAATCGAGTTAGTAAAAGAAACAAGAATTGACAAGATTCTTTATTGGGTAAAAGTGGATGGTAGCTGGTCTCATGTATTCATGACTCTTGAAGAAGCAGAAGAAAAGTATGAGCAGCTATTAACGCAAACATCATTTGAGCCATCAATGGAAGTACTAAAATCAACAACTATTTAAAAACCATAAAAAACAAACAGTATGAAAAACGGAAAAACAATTCAGGAATTAGCAGTAGAAATCCAAAGACAACAAGAGGCTAAACGAGATTTTTTAATCCCAGTTAACAGGGTTAGTGCTTTTGTTCACGACAAAAATGTAGAACTAGGGTTCCCTATTAAGGACAATAATCAAGAGTTATTTACCGGCGGGTTAACTAGCAATGGCCACATTCAATTAGGCTCATTTTGTGATATTCCTAAAAAGTATTATGATTTGATGATGCCACACCCTGAGTTATTGGCCAATAATATAAACCATTGGCTATCTCACTCTAATAGTAAGAGAATGATTAGGACTTTGGATGGAAAGGTAAGGGCGGTTCTTTCCGAGAAATATCGCAGACTAGATAATTTTGATTTAGCTAAAAATGTACTACCTATGCTAAATGAGGCAAATGCAACTATAGAGAGCTGCGAGATTACAGATAGTAAGCTATATATTAAGGCTATTACCCACAAGGTACAAGCAGAAGTAAAGCCCGGTGATGTTGTTAGCTCTGGTCTTATTATTAGTAATTCTGAAACAGGACATGGAAGTCTAAGTGTAAAGCCTTTGGTCTATAGACTAGTTTGCTCTAATGGGGCTATAGTTGATGACTATGCTATGCGAAAATATCATGCTGGTAAAGCCACCGACATGATGCAGATTGAGTTTTCAAATGAAACCCTCAGGGCAGAAGATAAGGCCTTTTGGCTAACAGTTAGGGATTTAGTTAAATATACACTAAGCGAAACCACCTTTGATAAGATTGTGGAAAGTATGCGAGAGAGCACCCAGAGGAAAATCGAAGAACCAGAAAAGGCTATTGAACTAGTCACAAAAAAGTACTCTTTTTCTGATTTTGAAAAGGACAATGTTATTTCTCATTTAATTAAAGGAGGCGATTTGAGTTCTTGGGGGTTGGGTAATGCAGTTACAAGAATGGCTCAGGACGTAAAAAGCTATGATAGGTCTACAGATTTAGAGGCTATCGGTTATCAAATTATGCAGACATATTGGAACTAATTCGTATTTAGCGGGTGCAATACAGCGCCCGCTTTTCTTAAATTTTTTATGATAGCAAAAGAAATAAAAGAATCTAATGAGATAATAGCCAAGTTCATAGGGTTTGAACAATCAGAAATTGAACCAGACTATTGGTATTGTAAAGAATATGGCATTTCTTTGTTGAAGTTTCACGAAAGTTGGGAGTGGCTTATGTATGCGGTTGTTAAAATACAAGTTGCATATAAATATAAACTTCAAATAGTTCCTTATGACACTTATACAGAGAGTATGTTATTATCAAAGTATTTATCTAAAATAAATACCAATATAAAAATGGAACGAATATACTATGAAGAAAAAGGTATAAGTTTTAAAATAAACAAATGAATATGCTTGAGCTAATTACACTACATACTTTAGACATGATTTTTGAAGGGTCTGAATACAGATTATCCCCTAAAGCAAAGATGATGTACATAAATTGCTTAATGCATCATTTTCGGGAAAAGGAGGCAACGGTAGTAAATGCTACAGCGTTTGAATTGTTTGAGGAGGATTTTGGGAATTTTGAAAAATACAGGGTTACCATGCAAGAACTTCATAAGTCTGGACTTGTTGAAATGAATTATGGTAAAGTAATATTCCATAATAAATGGGGTCAGCACATAGATAGGGCTAAATTGGACGACCCCGGTATAGAACAAAAAACAAATGGATTCTCATTCAATGGAGTGGAAATGTATGAAGCCGAGCTAAAAGCTAGTGAAAGCCTTATTGAACTTGCTATGATGAGAAATAAAGTAGCTAGGCAGGATGTTTTTAATTTAATGGATTTGTTTATAAAAGAACAAAAAGCCTTTGGAAAGAAATATAGCAACTTCTCAGATTGCGCTAAGCATTTCACTTATTGGGCTCAGCCAAAATCAAATCAAATGCCTAAAGAAACAAGTAAGCAGGTTAAATCAAATGGTAAAATATTAGGATTATGAATAAAAGACAACAGAAGAAAGAGGTAAAAATAGTCTTAGAAGACCAAGTTTTGCCATCAGATAGCGCTTTAGAACAAAGCGTATTGGGGAGTATAATTATAGATGGGGCTACAATAAATCAAATAATTCAAGATTTTTCTCCAGAGTTATTTTACGATGCTAGTAATAAACTTATAGCGGAGTCTATTTTGGCGCTATATAAACAGAATAAGCCAATTGATGTACTAACCATTATTCAGCATTTAAAAAGCCTGAGCAAACTCGAAGAAGCAGGTGGCGCTTACTATGTTTCTACAATTACCAATAAGAGCATAGGAAATATAAACGTTCAATTCCATGTAAAGCTACTGCAGCAAAAAAGCCTTGAAAGGAACTTAATACACATCGCCAACAAGGCGGTGGTTAGTATTGTGAATTATAAAGATGATGTTTTTGATGTGTATGCTAAAACACAGTCCGAAATCGAGGCTTCCTTAAAGAACATTCTACGATTCGAGATAAAGTCAATTCACGATATTCACCATGATATTTTGGAGCGGAATATAAACATTATTGAAAAAGGTATTAAAAGCGGAGTTCCTTCTGGATTTAGAAACGTAGATAATGTAACCAATGGATGGCAGAAATCTGACCTTATTATTCTGGCTGGTCGGCCTTCAATGGGAAAAGCCCTTAGAAACTCAAGCGTTGTTTACACTCCAAATGGTTTTAGTCAAATTGGCAATGTAAAGGCTGGAGAAGAAATTATTGGAAGTGATGGACAAGTTTATTTAATACAAGGGGTTTATCCACAGGGGGAAAAACAAATTTACAGGGTAAAGTTTGACGATGGAACTTTTGTCGATTGTTGTGAAGAACACTTGTGGTCTGTTTCAACAAGAAATGATAGAAAGTATGGGAAAAAAAGAGCGGGAAGGCAATCTATATTAACAACCGCACAAATGTTTGATAATGTTACTTGTTCCGATGGAAGAAATAACTATTCGATAAATTTTTGTAAACCAATCAATTTTTCAGAAAAAGAAATAACAATAGACCCATATTTGTTAGGGGTTTTTATTGGGGACGGACATTCTAATTTGAATAAAAACAGCCATACTTTAAGAATTTCAAATTCTGAAATAGACATAATAGATAAAATAAAGTCTAAACTTCCAGATTCAGATGAGCTATTTTATCAGTCCAAATATAATTATTTTATAAAGCGAAAGGTAAGAAATAATCAAGTTAGCGACACTTGCAAAGAAATAATCAATATTGGATTGTTTAATAAAAAGTCGTTTGAAAAGTTTATACCTAAAAACTATTTATATAATAGTGTCAATATAAGAGTGGCGCTCCTTCAGGGGCTTATTGATACGGATGGATTTATTGCTACCAATGGAAGGAATGCTATTGAATATTCTACTACTTCAAAACAACTTTGTGAGGATGTTTTAGAGCTTGTTCGTGGGCTTGGCGGTAAAGCAACTTACAAAACAAAGCAAGGTTCTTATACAAAAAATGGGGAAAGGTTTAAAGCAAGAGAATATTATAGAATGTACCTGTCTTTGCCTAAAGAAATAACCCCGGTTAGCTCAAAAAAACACCTTCTTAAATATGAAAATAAAAAACAATGTCATTGTAAATACATAACGGAAATAATAAAAACAGAAGAGTTTGATGAAATGACTTGTATTTCTGTTAGTTCTCCAGATAGGCTATTTATAACAGATGGTTACACCCTGACTCATAATACAGCTGCAGCGGTATCGCTAATCATTCACCCTGTTTTAGAAAAAAACATTCCAGTGGCTATTTTTAGCTTAGAGATGTCTAGTTTCCAAATTGGTAGTAGGATTCAGTCATTCATAAGTGATATAAATGTGAGTAAAATTGTAAAAGGGCAAATAACAATGGAGGAGGCTAGATATATAAATGCCTCTTGTGAGCCATTGAATAAAGCACCTCTTTACATTGACGATACACCAAACATTAGTTTAATCGAATTAAAGTCTAAAGCCAGAAAATTGGTAGAAGATAAAAAGGTAGAACTAATTGTAATAGATTATCTGCAGCTAATGAGGAGCGGCTTAGATATTGGTAGTAGGGAGCAAGAGATTGCCGAAATATCAAGAGGGCTAAAGGCTTTAGCTAAAGAACTCAATATTCCAGTTATTGCCCTAAGCCAGTTAAGCCGATTGGTAGAAGCAAGAAGTGATAAAAAGCCAATGCTAAGCGATTTGAGGGAATCTGGTCAAATAGAACAGGATGCCGATATGGTCGTGTTTTGTTATAGGCCGGAGTATTATGGAATAGAGCAATATGAGATTGGAAATCAAGTGTTTCCTAGTTTCGGCTTAATGATGCTGATAATTGCCAAGCATAGAAATGGGGAGCTCGGAGAGATTCCTCTAAGATTCATACATGAACAGGCTAAATTAAGTAATTACAATGTACTACAAAGTACCACAGAAAATAATAATTCACAAAGTGTATCTGATTCAAATAAAAATAGTACATTTGTAGCAAACGAGGTGAGTAGTAAGCTAGAGAACAATTCAAGTTTTTTAAATCAAAAGAATGATAAGGATTTACCGTTTTAAAAGTATGGATAATATAGTAAAGGATTCTGTTATTAGCAACATGGACAGAAGTGTTAATTTTATTAAGGATGTGGTTTGTTCTTATTATAATTTTGATAACGAAATTTATACAAATAGGTCGAGGCGCTCTGACATTATAAAGGCCAAACACATTGCTGTTTTCCTCGCTAAAAAGCAACTTTCATTAACTCTAACTGATATAGGAAAGTACTTTAAGTTTGACCATAGCAACATTGTTTACATTGAAAAAAAGATAGAAGGCTACATTCAGTTTGACCCTAAATTGAGGAAGGAGATAGACGAAATCCAAAACATTCTAAGATTCAAGGCCATAGAGGCGCTTAGACTAGAGCAAGAATATTATTACATTCCTCTTAACGAATTTAGTTCTATTAAGCATGATGATAAAGCGGTTCTTTTTAAAGGATTTTCACAAGAAGAACTTAACTCTATTGTCATTGTCGATAAGAGGACTGGTAAACCTTTTTTCAAAAAAGAGGCAGAAAGAAGAAAACACTCCAATCAGAATTTCTATGTTTTAGAGAAGTTAAAGGGGGAGTCAGAAAAAGAAGTAAATCAAGAAAAAGCAATAACTGAATAAATAAAATTAGAAATGGAAAAAGTAGGCTCGAAAAAAAGCAAAGAAAAAATTTACGGTAATAGAATTAAGGCAATTTTACAATTAAAGCAGATGAGCCAGCAAGAACTTGCTGACATAAGTGGATTGGAGGTTAGTCATTTGAGCAAGATTATTTTAGGCAAAAGAATGTGCATAAGCCTTCCAATTGCCTTTAAAATATCGACTTCATTAGAATTGCCAATAGAAGAAATATTTATTTTCAAAAGACCATTGAAAGCAGTTAATCCAGAGGAAGGGGATTAAAGATTAAACCATCAAAAAACAAAAACAACATGAAAAAGAAAAACAAGTCAGAGCTAATCCTTGCGGCTTTAAAGGCGGGAAAAAAGGTATCTAACAAACTCATCAAATTTCCTAATCCAAATTCTTTGAGTTCTCAAATTTCAAAGTTTAGAAAAAAAGGAATGGCCATTGTTTGTAGCAATGGAGTGTACCAAATAATATTTAAGAAGAAAAAGTAAAAAAGAACCCTCTTGCTTAAACGAGGCAAGGGGGTTTTTAGTTTTTTGGTAGTAATAATATATAGAACACATGGTAAAAGATATGAAATTCGTAAAAGATACTTTCTCAGAGTATTTAGGTAAAAAAGACCACATTAGTTCTTCTGACATAAAAAACGTCCTTAAAAGCCCAAAATATTATTTTTGGAATAAATACCAAAAGGTAGAAAAAGAGGATGGTCGACACTTTGCCATTGGCTCAGCATTACATGAGCTAATAATGGAACCCCATCTATTCAAATCAAACTACATTGTTTTCCCGAAAGTTGACAAGAGGACTAAAGAGGGCAAGGCCGCTTATGAAAGTTTCATGGCTGAGGCTGCAGGAAAAACAATCATAAATGAAGAGGAAATGGAAATGATAGTTCAAATGGCTCAAAATGCATCTGAAAATGAAATTCTATTATCGTTCTTAAAAGATAGCTACCGAGAGGTTAGCGCTTATACAACAGACGAAAAAACAGGCCTAAAGCTAAAAATGCGGCCAGACATTCTATGCACCAATAAGAGCACAATCGTAGACATAAAGAGTTGCGTAGATAGTAGCCCTAAAAAGTTTAAAGGAGATGTTTATTCTTATGGATATTCTTTATCTGCAGCGTTTTATTGTGATAATCTGAATCGTGAAAACTACATTTTTGCAGCCATAGAAAAATCCCAGCCTTATCAGACTAGCCTGTTTTCCCTAAATGATGAAATGATTGAATATGGTAGAACTCAATATCGCTTGGGGCTTGATATTCTTAAATGGAGTTACGACAATAATTACTGGTGTGATTATAACGAGTTAGAAATCCTTAAAGAGTGTTTTGAACTTGGCAACGAAGATGAGTTTTTAAAGATTAAAAACGATTCAGTAAGAATAACCATTTTATGAAAACTGCAGTTAAAACTACAATTACCATAGAGGTAGAAGTCGAGGTTTCTGGCCACTACGAAAAGGAGGTCAGGGGCGATTACACTACGGAGCACTTTCCGGCAGCCTTCCATGTAGAAAAAGTTGAATTTAAAGGAATAGACCTAACAACCTTATTGAATAAATCAGATTTTGATTGGTCAAGTTTAGAAGATGAGTGTTTAGAAAAAATAAAATATGAAAGATAAAAAGGATAAAATAGATTTTGAAAATTTCATAATACTATCTGCTTTAGCGTTAACTGGCCTAATGATATTAAAAAGATTAGGAGATACAGACAGTTCTGAGTTGTATCAAGAGTTGAAAGAGGCAGAAGAAAAAGAGGACTATGAAAAATGCGCTATTATTCGAGATAAAATTAAAGCCTTAGAAAATGGAAGATGAAATTAAAGAACTAGAGATTGAACTTGATGATTTAAAAGAAGAACTCGAAATCATTCAGGGAATGTTTAAAAAAGGAATGGATGGCAAAAAGTTTAGGATTTTAATGGCTCAGAAAAACGAAGTTGAAAAGTTTATCGCTGAGATAGAAGTAGAAATTGAAATATTAAAGGGAAAACAATCTAAAATTTAAAAAGTATGGAAAATCAATTACAGGTAAAAGAATCTCCTATTGCTACCTTTCAGGCAACACTAGGAAAGTATGAAAAAACAGTCGTAGACTTATTGGGGACTAAGTATGGTATTACCCCTCAAGAGTTTATGGTTAAAGTAACAAACGCTGTTAAAAAGACCCCTAATTTGTTGAAATGTACTCCTCAGTCCCTGTTTGGTAGCATTTTGTACTTCGCAGAAATAGGACTGCCATTTAACACTCCAGAGGGTTTTGGTTATATTTTACCTTTCTCAAATAAAGGGAAAATGGAAGCGACACCTATTATTGGCTATAAAGGATTGATAGAAATGGCTTATAGAAATCCAAAGGTTAAGTCCATTAGAATCCAGTCGGTTTATGAAAATGATTCATTTGAGTATGAATATGGAACAAACGAATATGTTAAGCATAAGCCTACCATGAAGGGGGACAGAGGCAACTTAACTGCGGTTTACGCTATTGCTAAAATAGATGGAATAGACCCATTATTTGTGGTTGTTCATAAGCCAGAGTTAGATAGAATTCAAAAGATGAGCAAATCTGCAAATAGCTCTAGTAGTCCTTACAATAGCGGAATAGATGTTTTCAACATTATGCAGGCAAAAGTGGCAATTAAACTGCTTTTCAAAACCCTTCCAAAAAGCGATAATGAGGCTTTAATCAAGACTTTGGAAATAGACAATAAGTTTGATTATCAAAGGAATGTAAAGATAGTTGGAGAAGAAACAGGGTACGACATCATTGAAGAAGAGCCTAAAGTTGGCGCTTTAGAGGAAAAGGAAATGGACAAAATAGAGATTGAGGTTACTGATGATTTTAACCAATTAAACAAAGAAAAGTAAGTTTTTTTTGATATTGTGTTACATTGTGCTACATTTGAAATTAAAAAAAATGGCTACACAAAAAACCAAAACAAAAACCTATCGGTTAAAGATTTCTACTTTGGATGAGATTGACCAATTGTGCAAGAAAACAGACAGAAAGCACAACTGGTACGTTCAAAAGATTTTAGACAACTATTTGGATAATTTAAAAAAGATGCAATCAAAATGAACATTAGTAAATCTAAGCACTTAGAGGCCTTAATTAAGAAAGCGCACCAAGAGAATGAGAAGACCAATAATAACTTAGATTTACTTTGTGGCTACATTTGGCGATACGAAGGACTATCAGACGAAACGACTTTTGAAGAATTCTTTGTAGGGTTATTGGAAGGCCAATTCAGTAATCAAATTATAATTTCTAAGGTTCAAAAACAGATTAAAAAAGGTTTTAAATAAAGTATGGAATTAAATCAATTAAGGTTTGGTAATTATGTAAAGGGTAATGTTGTTTACCGTGAAAGGCAATATGTAACATTTGAGCGGATGAGAGATGGTTTAGAGGTGGCCTTTTTCTCTGACGGTAGTATGCACGGCATTGGTGAGTATTTAAAAGATTTATCTCCCATCCCACTAACAGAAGAATGGTTGTTTAAGTTTGGGTTTATTTCTAATCCTTACGAAGACAGGTATGAGAAAGGATTATTACATATTGAGTGTAACAAGACAAGAGGCGTGTTAGAATTTTGGATTGAGCGACTTCCTTTTAGCTTAACTATCAAATACGTCCATTCACTTCAAAACCTCTATTTCGCTCTTACAGGAGAAGAATTAACAATTAAACAAGACTAAAATGGGAGAAGGTTTAGGACAAGCAATAGGTTTTTTAGTAACAATAGCTATTGCAGCAATAATAGGAGTATTTTTACTTGGTAGTTACGTAACATTTGATTTTTTTTCAGGTGATATAGTAAAGTCATCAAAAAGAATAAATCCGGAAATAGAACTCACTACTGATGGTAAAAAAGTAGACACACTGTTTATTTATAGAATTAACAAACAAGACTAAGATGAAAATATGATAAACAAGAAAAAAATTTACATCAGTGGCCAGATTAGCGGAATTGAAGAACAAGCCCCTAAACTATTCCAAGAGGCTGAAAATCTTTTAGTAAATAGCGGCTATGACGTTATAAACCCAATGAAACTCCAACACGACCATGATAAGTCTTGGGAATCCTACATGAGAGAAGATATTAAGGCTTTAATGGATTGCGATGAGATTTATATGTTGAAAGGTTGGTCTTCCAGCAGGGGCGCAAGAGTTGAATTTGATTTAGCGTATTCCTTGGGAATTAAAGTGAAATACCAATGACAAAAGAGGAACAAAATATTTGTATTAGGCTTGGAAATGTCAGGTGCTTGCCTGCTACTTTTGACAAACGATTTACTCGTAACATGGCGGGAATAGCCAAAAGTAATCCTGAAAAAGACCTTACTGAATCCCAAAAAGAAATTATGTACAGGCTCTTGTACAAGTATAGAAAGCAGTTGCCTAAAACGTACAATCTATTTAAAAATCATCCACATTGCAGCAAAAAAATATGATAAAAGAGGTAGTTTATGAATTATTCAGCGGATGTCTTAAATGGGTAATCCTAATTTTAATGATAGTAGCCGCTGTTTCATTTTTAATTGGATATTTAATATGAAAAGAGTAATAATATTTCAATTTACGATAGAGGGGCATTGTATCGCTGAAATAACAAAAAAGTATAAGAAAATGACTAATTTAGAAAAAGAAAGGCTAAAAAAAGAACTGTTTATTTTCGCTAAAAGAATAAAAATAAAGTGAAGAAATCCTTTAAAGACTGGCTCACCCATGAGGACAGGGAACATATTCAGGTCGTTAACTTTTTAAAAGATAAATTGCCCAATATTATTGCTTTTCATGTGCCGAATGAGGGGAAGAAATCGCCATTCGAGCGTTATAAATCCTCTTTGATGGGAATTCTTAAAGGATGTCCAGATTTCATTATTTTACATCCAAAACACTCTGAAATAAAGAAAGACTCAAACGGATTAGAATACCGAGAATTGCTTTACAATGGCCTTATGATTGAATTAAAAGCACCTGAGCACAATAGAATTGTTGCTACGGGCAAAAATGAGGGCAAGGTGGTAAAAACAAAGGGAAAGCTAAGCCCAGAGCAAAAAGAAGTCCTAGAAAGGCTCAATAAAGCTAAATACCGGGCAGTCTGCTGTTTTGGAGCAGAAGAGGCAGTTTCAGAAATAAAATCATACTTTTCAATAAAGTAGTGGTATATTTGTGCAAGTG
>ERZ869925.1349-NODE-1349-length-11390-cov-3.762594_pt1 | contig 11390 bp, 12 predicted proteins | sample MGYA00579311_ERZ869925 | MGnify/ENA primary metagenome ERZ869925 (study PRJEB32216, sample SAMN09231817) | wastewater metagenome | place: USA: Maryland | collected 2016-07-30 | study: EMG produced TPA metagenomics assembly of the PRJNA472060 data set (Reclaimed...
TGTTGGATCCGCGGCGAATTGGCAACCAGAGGAAGTGAAGAACGGCGACCATCTTGAATGGGTGAAATTCCCGAAAGCATTTGCAGAGTGCCAGGCGTGGATGGGATGGCTCAAGGGTCAGCCGATGCCTGGGCCTGATGATCTCGCTCGAGCAAAGCAGATTAGCGGCGAGCTCCACTCCCTGGCTGATGGAAACCGCTGGATGGTGCCGATTGCAAAGCAGTTCACTGAGGACAATGGATTTACAAGCAATCTGCCAATGGCTTATGGACTGGATGAGGAAACTGGTGACTGGATCATTGATTCGGTAGTCCCGCAGTATCGAGCGATCTGGAAACATGCCACGGATTACCTTGCCAGCATGATGGATGGGATAGCTAAGCCAGATGCTGAGGGAAATGTATCTTGGGTGATTCCAGATGGTGAAAGGCTGGTTGTCGATGCGATGCAAGTGAATTACCGGGTGTCAGCCAGGGAGTTGGCGACGCTCGGCGTTTTGGTGTCCGGGATCTTTCAAACCGTTGCCGATGTGCTGATTGACTCGAAGGGTTTTTCGGGGATTAAAAAAAAAGCGGTAGCAGATACTGGGCCTGGGTGATGTGGGTTGGCAAGATTCGCGGCGGGACGGATTCGCGATATGCTCCCTCCCTGGCTGACTATCGAGCGTTAGAAGAGATTGAGGCGTAACAAATGGCAGCATCAGTAACGGTGGTAATGAGTGGCGATGATACCCGGCTGATTGCTGCCAATAATCGTTTGCTGGCTGCTCAGCAAAAGGCGCTAGACAATTATCAGAAGGCGATTAATAAGGGGAGGGAAGCCCAGCAAGAAAACACTAAAGGTAGCTCAATTCTCGAAAACGCTAACGACAAGTTAGTTAAGTATGCGTCTAGCATGGGTGTTGCTGCTGCTGGAGCTGCTGCCCTTCGTGCTGTCTGGCAGCAAATCAACAAAGAGCAAGAGCAGGGGTTAAATGCTTTGAAGCAAACTCAACCTTCAGACAGTCGGTTATTGCAAATATCCAGCAGTCCAGAAGAGTTTCGCAAGCTGCGAAGTGAATCTGATTCTCTATCCGCTCAGACTGGAGTTGATAGAAATGTTGTACGGGAGGTAATGTTTTCTGGTATCTCTGAAGGTTTCAAGGATGTAGTTCCTGAGATCATAAAAGCTAATCAGGTGTTGAATCCAAAGGCCGCGGCGAGTGTTGCCGGTCAAGTGCCATCTCTGTTTCAAGGTAAGATTGGCGCTCTTGAATCAGTTGATTTAACCTTAAGGGCTGCGAAAGAGTCTAGGTTGAATTTTGAAGACTTGGCCAAGGCTTTGCCAAGTGCTGCTGAAGGTGGGGCGATTGCTAAGGCATCACCTGAAGAAACACTGGCAACGCTGTCTGTGCTTGCTTCGCGATTCAAATCAGGTGACGTGGCAGCAGATCGCATCAAGGCGTTTGGTGCGGTAGCAGGTATCGATTCTGGCGGAATGACTGCTGAGCAAAAAGCAACTGAGCAAAAGAAGGTTGATTCTGCACAGAAGGAATTGAGATCGAAAGAGGAAAGAGTTGCTGACATTCAACGCAAGTTAGACGACAAGAACACCAAAAAGGAAGCTAGGCCAGAATTAGAGCTTCGGCTTTCTCGCGCGAAACGCGACGTGAGTGAATTTGATCAGTCACGGCTGAAGATGCCAGAGCAGCGCCAGGAATTTGCAGGCCAAGGTATCGTTCAAGTTGTTAAGCGATTGCAATCTATGAGTGAAGGCGATCGACAGAATTTTCTTGGTAGCAGTCAGGAGTTGAATGTTGCTTTTACGGTTCTCAAAGAAGAATTGCCAGCCATTGAAAAACGTCTTGCCGACCTGAAGGGTGAACGCACAAAATTTGCTGAGGGCGGCGGTATTCTTCGTGATCAGGTTGCGATCGCAAACAAAGATGAGGAAATGACAGCGATTCGTAATGAACAAATTGCACAGCGAAAACTTGAGATTAATAATGCCGATAAGTTTGGGATTTCAGGTGCAGCAGCTAGCGGTGCAACGGCTGATGCAACTGCTTCATTAACGGATGATGGTTTAGTCACTCGAACTGTTGGCGGCATGATTGCAAAACCTGCTGCAACTGCCGCCGCTGCTTTTGGCGCAGATCAAAGTACTGCTGCGGGGTTTGCTTCGGGACTTACCCGCGGGGTTACTAATTCATTTTTTGGCGGTGGTGCAGTATCTCCATATCAAAAAAACACAATTGTTACTGGTAATCCACCAGGAAGTGATCAGTCAGCAGCAATTGCACCTACCATTGATGCCAGCGGATTGAATGCAGCAGCCGACAAGATGCAAGAGGCCGCGAAATTAAACCTTGAGGCTGCTAAACTTCGGGCCAGTCAATCACCACCTTCGATTAGTGGGGCAGCCCGTGCTCAAGCCGCCACAGTCGGGGGCTACTAATGCCAGCCTATCAAATCGGAACATTCGGATTTGTGAAGTGGGAAGGCCAGCCACCGCAGCTAGTCCGCAACCACTTGGCGAAATTTATCAAAACAGGGCAATCCGGCCTTGCCGCTCAGCTCCTCGGCGTCCACGGCAATTCATTTGATGTCACGCTAACCGCAGCATTTGAAACGCAGGATCAAGGCATAGTGTGCGAAAATGGCTATCGTTTTTTGGTTGGCGCTGGCACGCAGGGTATTTTGTACAACGGTGTCAACTACTTCACCACTTTCGCACACTCATACTTAATCGAATCGGTCGATACAGTTTCATTCAGTCGCCATCCATTGCTGATCGGTCCCGGCTACGTTTATTACGGCGGTTGGCTATTGAAATCGCGTTGGGTGATGACTCCGATTGTCGCTGGCTAATTCAAAATTTTCACAGGATTAAAATAACATGACCGCAATCACAACTCAGATCGAAATTCCAAACGCCTCCCTCCCTGGTAGCGCATTGGCCGCCGCCGCTGAAATCACACCAATGCAACTTGCTCAGCGTGCCAACCAAGCAACGCCAATCGCATTTACCTCCATGCGAGTCTGGGATGCCATTGCCTCCATGGTTGTCGGTACGCCTGCCGCTGACGATCTCGGCTTAGTTACTGGCACGCCAGGCACTCATCAGCCAAAGTTGAGCAGCGGCGACGTGAAGGCCGCTGGTGCCGTATCGCGTAAAGTTGCTTTCGAATTGGAAGTGCCAGCCAATTATGACGATGGCGAATCATTTGCTGTGCGATTTTCTGCCGGAATGGAAACAACCGTAGCTGATGTCAGTGCAACGATTGACCTACAGGCCTACAAGCCAAGCGGCACAGGTACAGTAGGCTCCGATCTGGTGACAACCGCCGCTCAGTCAATCAACTCACTGACTGCCGCCGACAAAGATTTTGTTATCGATGCAACGGGGATCGATCCCGGTGACAAGCTGATTTGCGTACTGACGATCGCAACGAATGATGCGGCCACGGCGACCGCTGTTACTGCTTGCGTTTACTCCGCGCTGCGCCGCTGTGACACACGAGGCTAATTGAGGCTAATTTTCTGCAATGGCTGTTATCAACTGGGGAACATCGGCATTAACCTTCACAGGCGCTCAGCGTGTCTACGTGCGTCAGCGTTGGGTCGATGATTGGGAATTGCAGCCGCAACTCTGGTGCGAAGAGGCAACGTGGTCACTCCTACCCGCCATGCCATCTGCCATGCTTTCCCTTCGCTACGGTCGCGTCATTCAACATGGAGCAACTGAATGGAGTACCCAAAGCAAACTCGCAATCGGTGGCTGGTATGTAAAAATCGAGTTCGATGCTGCCGATGGAATGCTAACTTGGGTAGGCTTCATCGATCAATTGGCCGACGAACAGGGCGGCATCACAGCAGGAATCGCGACAGGCACGCAGCGATTCGTTGCCCAGTCGATGGCACAGATTCTGGCCTATGAGTTTATGACGCGCAGCAAGTGGCACGATGAACCGAACACTGAACTACGTTGGTCGGGATCAGCAATCACTTTCAACCAGGGAGGGAAGCCCAATCGCACCGATGCCGCCGATGCTGAAGATGCCGAAAGCTACGTCTTTTGTCCAACCGTTCCAAAAAACTGGTCCACTGCAACACCATGGACCAAGGCAAAATTCTGGACCTCGCGCAACATCGCCGAATATTTGATTGCTTATGCTACGCCGGTCGATTCCGAAGACGAAAAGCTGATCCCGTTTCGCATCGACAACATTGAATCGATTCCCGACTGGGACAGGCCGACGCTTGAAACAGAGGGCAAGTCGATTCTTGCGATACTCGAGGAGCTGGTGAACGCATCGCGATTGCTACAGTTCTCCACCCTGGTTGACGAAAGCGAATCGCCCGCGGTGGTTGTGCTCAAGGTGCATTCGCTGAGCGCCACAGCACTATCCCTGCCAGATTCAGAAACTCACCCGGCCAACAATCAGCCGCTGCAGTTAATCACAGTTGCCGCTCACGATACCAACATCACAACGCAGGCTTCGGTCACTTCATTGGTCAACCAGGTGGTAGTCAAGGGATCGAAGCGAGAGACCTGCTTTACTGCACAGGTTGCCAAAACTGCTCAATGCCTCCTCCCTGGCTGGAATACGACCGAGGAAGATGCCTACAACGATGCCGCCAGTGGCGAAGCTGGTTACGGGGCACTCTCAACCACCGAACAAAAGCGATTGAATCAAGTAGTCAGGTCAAGGCAAAAACTGAACGATGTGTTCAAAACTTTCGTTATCAACCCTGCTTGGGATTTTGTCGTCAGCACGTACAAAGTTTTTGAGAACACAGACACAACGCGATACTTCCCCTGGTGGAATGACATTACCGTTTCGCCATCGCTCCCGCTCAAAGAGGGCATTCAGTATGAGGTTGCAGACGTTGTTGAAGCGGATCATCGGGCGACTGTAGAGTACCGCCCACCTTATGTCCTATTCAAGCGGCCAGCAACCTCGCAGTATTTGCAAGCTGAGAAAATGGCCGATGGAGTTGACCCAAAATTTGCCGTGTCGGTCGGCCTAGCCAAGGATAACAACGGCATCACTCTGGATGTGAACGGTGAGCGGCAGGACGCAATTGCAACAGTCGATTTCATTCCACTGGCGGTCGATGATGATAAAGGCTGGAACTACTACGACGCCAAGCTGACAATCTCATTGACCGAAGATCGATTCATTGAGTACGCCTATCCAACCTCCGACGACTTGCCGGGCACTATCGATGCGATTCGCCGAAAGATTTTCTACGCTGGCGATGCTTATAAGAAAATCATTGTGTTGCCAGACACCGCAGTCGATGTGGACAATGCCGGGGCAATCGAGGGAATTGACATTAGCAATATCGAGTCAGGCGGATTCGGTACCAACACGCTAATTGACGATTCAGACAAGCTAGAATCGATTGGCAAGATTGCCGCTGCGTGGTATCTGGTCCCGCGTCAAATCCTTCGCCTGTCATCTGCCCGGCCAACTGCAGCGGCTGCCGTAGGGATGCTCATTCAGTCAATCAACGCTTCAACCGCGCACGCTGCCACGATCAACACAGTCGTGAGCGAGATTCGCTTGTCCACTCCCCTGGCTGATCGTGCGGTGCCAGTCAGCTTTTCATTGACAACTGCCATGGGCGAACTTGACCCGTTGCAATTCTTGCCACCAGCTCCAATTGCCAAGATTGCGAAGGTGTAAGCATGGGGCAGGATAAAATCATTCAGCTTGAGCGGAGAGTTGCCGACCTTGAGCGACTGGTAAAGCAACTGCTCGCACCAAAGAGCAAGGCCAGATTGGTTGCTGAACCACGGCTAGACATTTATCTGTTTACGCTCACATCGACGCTGACCTCTGGCGTTGCAGCAACTGCAGACATCAGGACGATTGACGATTCCGAACTATTCACTGACGATGTGCCGGTCAACGATCCGCTTGGGCATTTCGAAGGGTTGACCTCTGGTTATCGCGGTTGGTGCATTGCTTGGGATGGTGAATATTACGCACTTGGCCCATACGTTACGCAAGTTCGTTGGGACGATCCAGATTTGGAATACTCTCGCGATGGCTCGACAACCTGGATCAACATTGACACTGCAGAGGATTGCTAAATGGGGCATCTGCAAAAAACTAGCGGTCACTTACTGAAGACTTCAGGCGGGCACCTATCATTGACGTGCGGTAGTCCGTCTAATTGCTGTGCGGTATGGACTACAATTTCATCGGTAACAATCGGTAGTGCCGGATCGCTTTGCTGTGCACCATTCGCCGGAACATGGGCCGTTACAAGCAGCGGTAGTTGTGCGTGGGCAGCGAGCTACACATTTACGTTTACTCCATGCACTTCGCCATGTTGGACGAATGGAGTTGGAGCGATTCACGCCAAGGCGCTCGGTATCACAATCGGTGCAAGTACAACCAACATGAATATTTCAGTATCGTTGACGCTCGACTGGGATGAGCATTTGGTTGGCGGCGGGTGCTCATTCTTCCGCTCGTATCGCAATTCAGTGACGTATACAAGCACCGATTGCGGATCGACGTGGACTGCAAGTTCAAACGGTGCACAGTTGACCAATGCCGCTATCGTTGGCTCTCCTCGCTGCGAGCTTGGCTTTACAATTGGGTTGTCAGCATAATGAGGGTGTCCATCATGAAATTCCAAACCACAATTTGCATCTGCAGTCAGCGAATCAATTGGATTCATCCAGTGGTATTGGAGTGTCCAAAGTGCGGACGCAAGCACAATTGCGGGGGAGACCCATTCCCGCTTGGGCTAGGTGATTCAATCGCGGTAGTAGTGAATCTGTGTGGCGGGCGGTCGATTAAACGAATTTGGAAGTGGTGGACTGGCAAGGAGTGTGGGTGTGCCAGTAGGCAGAAGTGGATCAATCGAAAGTTTGGGTGGGTTGCTGATTGGCTTCGCGTGGCTTCAAAATAGCAACCAGGGAAGGGGCCAGCGAAGCGTTCAGAATTTCAAGCATTGCCAACCGTTCTTGATCTGGCATCTGAATGAGCTGCTCATGCCAGTTTTTCTGGCGGCGGCGTATCCGCTCCCGACTTCTCCGGCCATCGCCGATGTACTGGTAATCGTGCAATTTCACTGGCTTCTGATAGTTCATCCAAATCCTTTCTTCCTGCAGGCCACCGCGCGTCGGAACGCGATGGTCGATCGAGAACCAACCGTCGGCATTGCCGCTGTCTTTGGCGGCGGGATCCAGTGACGCGTATAAATTGCACGCGTAACCACAAACCATTGCACGGTACCGGGACGCATCCAGTCGCGTCACGGTACCAATAAATCGCTGGTGATCTGCGTCCGTCAACTCGCATTCGTAGATTCGCCCGCCAGATCGCTCGCTGAGGACGTAAGGCGGATCGGCGAAAATGAAGGCCTCTGCCATTGTTTCCGGCGACGGTCGACCGCCCCACGATTCAGTGGCAACAGCTGGCGCCACCATTTCCAGCGACACTCGAGCATCGCCTAATTGAGCGTCGGTGGCCATCGACACCGAATTCTGCGATATGCGATCGCGAAAGTCGCCCATCACCAGGCGCCGATCTGATCGGCAACGGCCGGTGACGCTGGATTCTTCGGCACATCCAGGAAGAGCAAACCGGCTGCCGGAGCCGCTCGATCGCCCGTCGCCGCCGGCCGCGTCGCGACCAGGTGCGGCGGAGTACTTCGTGCAGCCCAGCGAATACCGCAACCAATCAATACCGTCGCAGTTATGTATCTCGATGTCCCGCCCGCGTTTTGATCGGCGCCAGCTGGCCCACCATTCGCAAACCGCTGGATTTTGATCAATAACGATCGTATGTTCCGCAGGTCGAATATTTCTAACCGGGCGGCGCTCTGCCAGTTGAGCTACCGGTTCAAAATCGCTATCGCGGATCGTCTGGACGTACCGGTGCGATACTTGGACCTCCAGTGCCGTATGCCCTCCCGGGTACGATCTCGTTGGCACGATTATTGGAACGATCGAGTGGTACATTCAAATGCAATACGCTTGGATCAGGTACAACAACTTGTGCTGATACCAGTTCAACTTGATGTGCGTCGAATGTCTCTCCTTTTGGATAACCGCCATCCTCTTTCAGTTTGCGTGGCTGAATTGAAATGCGGACACATCCGTTTAACCAAGTTGTGATCGCAACAACGACACCTTCGTACCCGGTAATACGATCACGAGCCAAATCGCCAAGATTTACGCCCAAAATAAAACTCCTTCTTTTTAGAACAAACGAACCCTAAACCAATTCCAACAATTCTCTCGCTGTCAACTTACCACCACTCGCCGCCTTACCCCTCGCGCTCACCCTCGCACTCACCTCCAAATTCTTCTCCCACCAGCGATGCAAAAACCAATACGCTGAATGCTCGGCCAACTCTCGACTACCAGCAAACAACCAAGGCACTTTGTAATCTTGCTGATATGCCAACACTGACCTGAACAATATTTTGGCATTCACCTTCGCTGGCTTCATTCCCCATTCGGGAGCATTCACCAGCAGATCATCAAGCGAGCATTCAACCAGCACAATTGCAGATTCAAGCTTGCTCAAATTCTCCAGCTCACTTTCAAATCTCGCTCTGTGACCATCATTGAAGCCGAGTATCGTACTGTGGGCATCGTTCATTGACTTGCGTTCGATTGCACATCGGCCAACGCCACCGACTAGGGAATAATCTCCCAGTGAATTTGGGTGGCGACCGAGGCTGACCAGATCATCGTTCAGCGTCGGGCGACCGAGGCAGCGGCGATCGATGGAAACGGCGGCGCGGGTGTAATCCTTATCGGAATCGTTACGGATGGTGGAGAAGGAGAATGGGTGTTGCTCTGCCGTATCAATAATTATCGTGAATTCCATTTGTCTGCATCCATTTTGGCAGATGAGTAATTTGAATTTTGAGCGTCATTTTGGATAACCTGCTTCGGCATTCCAATCAGCGGTAGAACCGGAATCGTAATCACATCGTTTCTGTATCCACAACTGCACCTGATCGGAAGGTTATCATCGATTTCCTTGTTACCCGTTCCACCAACAGTAACCAAAATAGCTTTGCACTTTGGGCATCTAAACATTCGCCAGCGCCCTCCTTGCCCTACCACTCAAAATCAACTCTTTCAAAAACGTCTTTCGATGCCAAATCTTGCTCACCCGGCACATCCGATCCGCTATCCGCTTTTCGCCAACAATAAAGCACTTGCTCTTGGCCCGACTGATCGCTGTGTATAACCACGCCCGATCACAAACCATCTTTGCACCTGGATAGTTGTCAATAACAACAATCACCCATGGCCAATCGCTGCCTTGAGATTTATGAACGCTCAACGCATAGCCAAGTTCCCATGTGTTGCCCTCGGAATAGAGCGGGGCAACAATTCGTCGCTTCGGTGCCTCAAGTTCAAGAATCAATTCCGAACGGCTCACGCTGACGACTTTGGCCAATTCACCATTGGCAACGTAATGCTCATCTGCCAACTCGCCTTCAAAATCATCCAGGGAGAGGGACTTGAAAGTAGCATTCTTTGTGTTGACCAATTTATCGCCAACTCGAAACGGGACGCCCTCTATCCCTGGTTGCTTATTCAGAAACGCTTGCAGCTTTCTGTTTAGCTCCACTCTGCCGAGTTGTGATTTTTCATTTACCGCGGTGACAATCTGAACGTCCCAAACAGGGTCAATTCCAGCGGCCCTGGCATCATTCAGCAGCCATTCAATTTCGCCCAGATGGTTATCCTTCGTCTCAACTAATTGCAGATTGTCACCGCCGCTCCAACCCTTCTGATCGCGAATAGCCGCACACGTTTCTACAATCCCACCACTGTTCCGCATGATCTCAGTCAGCTCGCCATACGCTACACCAGCAGCAATCAGATCGCGAAGCGGTGCGCCAGTGCCAACCGGAGGTAACTGGTGTACGTCACCTACTAGCAGCAACTTTGCATTGGCAGGTCGTGCCCGCATGATATTGGCCACAGATTGCAAATCGCTCATCGATGATTCATCGCCACCGATCACCGCAGCGTTGAAGTAACGTAAGGATTCTCGCTCCAACTGCATTTGGAAGCTGGCCCATGTGCGGGCGCGTAGGTCAATACCTTTTGCAACTAAATTCTCAGTGACTCGCACCGATGCTTTCCCGGTTGGACAGCCAATCATTATTTGACTCAGCCCAACTTGCTCAGCCAGCGACTTGACCAGCTCGGCCACCGTCCAGGTTTTGCCAGTGCCAGGCGACCCGCCAAGAATTGCAATCGATGAACGCAATGCAGACTGCAACTTTTCCTTTTGGTGCTGTGTGATGTTCAGCCCATCCAAACTTGGCCAGTCAGCTTGCTCGCCCTCAGCAGTCAGCACGGCATCGGCAATGTCACGCTCGTTTTTCGCATTCTCATACAGCGCATACCAACAGCATTCCCCCCTGGCTGACATTGGGCCACTTTCGCCATCGGTGCGAATCTCAGCTAGCAGCTTCGCTCTGACAGCCAGGGAGAGGGCTTTCCGCAAATCGTATCCAGAAACATTCGCCTGTAAAAACGCATCGGGTGTTTTCCAGTTGAACCACGTATGACCGTCAGTATCCCGCTCGATGCTGTACCAAGCGCACAATGCCTGCCGCTTCAACCTCGCTGGATTCAGCCCGAGATCGATCCACATCGCATCACATCGCTTGAACCCACACGATTTGAATTTCAGTAGTTTGAACGGATCGCGGCGAATGATGTTGGCCGCTTTATTCCCCCACTTCGCAATCACAATATCAGTCAGCGATTTTGGAAAGCCACGACCATCAAGCAGCGTAATCAGATCGAGCTTGATCGCTTCAGTCGAATACTCTTCCTGCAACGATCGCTGGAGCATTACCGCCTTTCCTGGCTGATAGTAGAGGCGAGCTGCTGACAATGCCTCACTAACCCTATCTGGATCGGTGCGAGCGACCTCAACGGCATCAACGCCGAAAGCGTCGTAGAGTGCAGCAGCCCTCACCTTGCCGATCCCGCCGCAAATCCTCCCGTGATGACAGAGGTAGGCAATAATTGCTTCACGGCCAACAGGAGCCACGCGCACGAATGAATTGAAGTGAAACTGCTTTTCGGTCTTTCCGGTGCGAGCGTTCTTGTAGTTCGACCACTTGCCGAAGAAACGATATTGCATGTTGGAAGTGAGTTCATCGACGTTTGCCCGACCTTTGATTGTTGTCTCGCCATCAGTGCCATCGATGTGGATGTCTGCAATGATGGTGTCATATTCTGACGGATCGCGAGACTCGAAGCGGAATCGCTCGGCAATGAATCTGCCGGTGATTTCAACCAGGGAGGGGGCAATCTTTGCTGGGGATGCTACGCTCACGATTTACGATTTATCCTGGGAATTGCTTCGCACAAACTTTTGAATCGTCCTTATGCCA
>ERZ869925.1353-NODE-1353-length-11337-cov-6.309963_pt1 | contig 11337 bp, 18 predicted proteins | sample MGYA00579311_ERZ869925 | MGnify/ENA primary metagenome ERZ869925 (study PRJEB32216, sample SAMN09231817) | wastewater metagenome | place: USA: Maryland | collected 2016-07-30 | study: EMG produced TPA metagenomics assembly of the PRJNA472060 data set (Reclaimed...
ATGATCGCCCTGTCCTGCGGCGTGCACGAAGCTCGACGGCGCATCCCGTGCCCCATCTGCCCGCGCGTCCTCGCGGAGCTGCGTGCGGAGGTCGTCGAGGTGCAGCAGTTGTTCACGCCCATAGGCAAGGGCAAGCACCGCCGTCGTCGATCTGACGCGAAGGCCGACGCGATCAAGCTCGTGCAGTCCGGCAAGACGCCGCGCGAGGTCGCCGAAACGCTCGGACTCAGCGTCGGGACCGTGAAGGTCTACGCGAGCGGCCACCTGGCGCGATACGCGTCGAAGCGCGTGGACGCTGCCGAGGTCATCCGCCGCGCGCAGTCGGGCCAGTACGCGGCCGAGATCGCTCGCGCGCTCGGCTGCAGCGACACGACGGTCTGGAAGCTCGGCAAAGGCCACTTCGTCCCGCGCGTGAAGCCGTGCGGACGCAAGGGGCAGAGGCTCACGCACGAGCAAGACGCGAGGCTGCGCGCGCTGTTCGCACGCGGCGCTTCGGTGTCATGCGCTGCGAGGCTCGCGGGAGTGGGCTGGGACACGGCGCGTCGATGGCGCAACAACAACACGGGGGCAGCATGACCCCGCGCGAACGAACGCTGACCGAGCACATGCTCGCGCTGCAGAACGAGCTCGACGCCGAGCGTGTGCGCCGCTGGGCCGAGACGCAGCGCGCGGACCGCGAGCGGGCGCGACGGCTCGCCGAGGCGCCGTGCGCGTCCGACGGGGGCGAGGCGATGCTGCTGCGGTCGGTGCGCGTCGCGCTCGGGTTGCCGCCGATGTTCACGGGCGTCGCTGGTGACGAGCCCGTCCTCGATGCGGTGCGGCGGCTGCGGGACGACGCGGGGCGGTGTGACGTCTGCGCGAAAGAGGGCGTGACGCTCGCGATTTGCGGAGAGTGTTCAGTGGCGGACCACGCCAAGAAAGCGAGCGGGCGATGACCGACCACGAAGACATCCGGAAGGCGCTCGACGCGCTGAACGAGACCGAGTTCACGGCTCGCTGTCACGCTGTCGACCACCTGACGCGGCACGCCCCCCAATGGCTCGCGGGGCTGCTGGCGGAGTGCGAGGCGTTGACGGTCAAACGCGACCGCTACTTGCACGCGCTAGAACTCGTCGCGCCGGATGGCCGCGGACTTCAGTTGTTCCTCGGCGAAGGCCCAGCGCCTGGCATGCCGATGTACGGGTCGGTCTGCACCGAGTCGCCGTACCTGATCGCGACGAAGCCGGAGGGCCCAGACGCGTCGTTCGCGGGTGCTCGCGAGGTCTACCAGTACACGTACGACGAGGACACGCAGCACGAAGCGGAGCGCTGCGCCGTGGGCTACTTCGTGACCGAGGACTGGCTCTGCGAACGCGACGAGGGCGCGGAGGAGAAATACGACGAAGCCCTCGCCCGCGCCGAACTCGCCGAGACGAAGCACGCATCATGCGAGGCGCATTTGCGACTCGTCACCGAGGAGCGCGAACGGTTCGCAGAGCAACGCGAAGACTGGCGTGCCCGTAGTATCGCGAACGAGGAACGCGCCGAGCAGGCCGAGAAGGAGCGGGACGCGCTGAAGCTCATCGCGAGCGACCTCGCGCGGCGCGCCGTCGAAGCGAACGAGGAGAAGCGCGACTCCCTCCTCGCCGAAAACGCGAGGCTGCGGGCTGAGGCGTCGTCTGCGCGACGCGATGCGGAGACGGCCGACGAGTCGTGGAGTGAGGCGCAGCGGGAACGCGACTCGGCCCGCGATCTAGCCGTCCACCGTGGCGAGCAGATCCAGCGGCTACAGGGGGAGATCGCTCAGCACCTCGCATTCCGTGCCGAGGTCAACGACGCGCTACCGAGGCCGTTCGGCGTGACCGTCATCGGGGCGATCAAGGCGCTGCGGGAGGAGCGGGATGCGAGGCCGACGATCACGCGGGAGGATGCGGCGGCGTTCGTGCGTGGTGCATTCGTGAAGTTTCGCGACCAAGTGCACCGCGATAGCGACGACGGGCGTGCCGTAGTTGCCATCGAAGAGGCCCTCCGTGCCCACGCCTCGCAGCCGAAGGGCGACGCGCGTGAGTGACCGCCCCGTTGACCTCGCCGTGCATCCTGTCGTCGCGAACGTCAGCGGCGGGAAGGACTCGACCGCGCTTTCGCTCTGGCTCACGGAGCAAGGGATCGAACACGTCCGCATCTTCGCGGACACCGGATGGGAGCATCCGGACACGTACCGATACCTCGACTACCTGGACACCGTGCTCGGGGAGATCGAGCGCGTGCGCCCGAAACTCGGGATGCGCGACCTCATCGTCAAAAAGGGCATGTTCCCGGGACGGATGCACCGCTACTGCACCAGCGAGCTGAAGGTCATCCCGATCAACGCATGGATGGACCGTCACGACCCCGAATGCGAGGGCATTGTGGCTCTCGGTATTCGCGCGGACGAGTCTGCTGCGCGGGCCGAACTGCCGGAGTGGGAGCTTGGCGGCGCTGGTGTCGACCGCGTGACGTGGCGTCCGCTCATCGGCTGGACGCTGGACGACGTGATCGCGATCCATCGTCGGCATGCAGTTCGTCCGAATCCGCTCTATCTGCAAGGCGCGTCGCGCGTCGGGTGCTGGCCGTGCATCCAATCGTCGAAGGCCGACATTCGCCTAGTGGCCGACACCGACCCGGCACGCATTGCGTTGATCGGCGACCTAGAGCGCTCGCTGAAGACGCGGCGGCTGCTCCGGATGGTCGAAGATCCCGAGTATGCAGCGAAGGCGATCGAGAAGCGATTCCGCGATCCAACGTTCTTCGCGGGCAAGAAGCGGAATCTGCCGATCGCTGAAGCCGTCGAATGGTCGCGCACTGCTCACGGCGGGAAACAGTTCGACATGTTCGGCCCCGATCCCGATGCTGGGTGCATGCGCTGGGGCTTGTGCGACACGACGCAGCCGAAGGGCGATGGGGGTTCCGATGTCTGACGTGTGCCGTACGTGCGGGCGGCCGAAGGCGCACCGCGCATCGCAGCGAAGCAAGACCGCATTCTGCGCGGACGATTCGACGCGTTGCGTGGAGTACCGCGATGGCGTTTCAGCGGGACGCGCCGAGACGTCCGCCACCGACCGCGAAATCGTGCGCGTCGTGCGTGAGTGGTACGCGGACCACGATTCGGCGATCCCGCTCGCGATAGAGCTCGAAGAGTTGCTGGAGAAGGAAGGCGAGGGGACGCGATGAAGATGGAAACCGCCCAGGCGCTCATCGACCGAGCAAACGAGCGCTTCCGGAAGGACTGGCATGCAGCGGGGCGCCTCGGCTTCGCTGCGCTCGCTCCGCTATTCGTGGGCTCGTGCGCGCAGGACTGTGGAGCGCGAGCTACTGGTCGCGTCATCGAAGGCATCGGATGCGCGCTAGTCTTCTGCGCCTTCCTTGGCGCATGGTGGAGCGTCCGCGCGCTCCGAGTCGCCATGCGCGGCATGCGATCGTATCGAACGACGCTCTACGTGGACGGTGAAGGCGACTCGCGCGTCTACGTCCGTGGCGCCGATGAACACGACCTCGGCGGCGCGTTCGCCGCGTTCTTCGCCCTCGTGCGAACCGTGGAGATTCGTCGACTCCGCGCCCGCATGGAGCACTACAAGCGCGCGTGCATCACCACGTCCAACGAGGTCACTCGCGTACTCGGCGAGGCGCTGTACGGGCCGAACCCGGACGCGTGGTCAACGCACACGCCGGAAGCGATCGCGGATGAGGCGGCGGAGGAGATCGGGAGGCTCCGCGCCGAGATCCAGCGGATGCGCGGCGAGATCATCACCTACCAGGATGCGCACACGACGGGCACGGAGATCATCGACGAACTCCGCGCCAAGGTCGAGGCGTTGGAGGCGGCGATACATCATCTCCAGCACCGCCCCGATCGGTGTCCGGATTGTGGCGTCGAATACGCGGCGCGAAAGGGAGGCGAGTGATGCGCGACTTCTACGCATGGACTGATGACCTGGGCGTTGACGACGCGCGGCGCGTTGCGGCTCACGATCCTGGCGACGCGGCCGAGAGGTTCGCGGAACAGGACGACTACCGATCGTGCGACTACACGTTCGCGAAGGGATCGGACGAGGTCGTCTACGTGCGCGACGAGTCTGGCGCCGTCCACCGATTCACGATCTACAGCGAGACGCGTCCGACGTATCGAGCGGTTCGCGTGAAGGGAGGTTCCGATGGTGAGTAGGGAGCAGCTTGAAGCGATGCTATCCCGTGTCCGAACGTCGATCTCGCACTTCGGCCCAAGCGACTACGGATCGAAGCTACGCGAGGACGAGACGATCCTGACGCTATCACTGAAGGCCCTCGACACCGAGCGCGATGCGGCGTTGGGGGCTGCTGTTCGCGCACACCTTCCGCGTCACGTCAAAGGCGACGCCTACGAGCGACCCGAGAGCATCGTAGGCGAAGCGGTCAGGTGGCTGAAGTTTGGCGTTCCTGCGCTTGGCGACGGGTGGATCGTGAAGATGCTGGAGGCGATCGCCGCCCACCTCCGCGACGAGCAGAAGGGAGGTGGGTGATGGCGATGCAGCGCGCATGCGACATCCCCGGTTACGAATACTTCTCCGACATGTTCGCGGTCGACGATGTGCGACGGCTTGGCGCGGTGAAGTCGCCGACGATTCGGACGCCCGTCGAAGACATGATGGACCTGATGCTCGGCGTGGCGTTGGCCTCGTTCTTCGCGGATGTGTCGCGATGGCATGCCGTGCGGACGCTGTCCGAGCCGTGCGTCTGGCGCGAGGACGAAGACGGCATCCACCACACGGGATGCGGCGAGATGTTCTGCTTCGACGGGCCGCTCGTCGACCACAAGCAGCGTTTCTGCGGCTACTGCGGCGCGGCGATTCGCGAGGTGAGGTACGTGGAGGTGGAGCCTTGACCAAGTACCCAAAGCTGCGGATCGCGTCGGTGGACATCTGGTACCCGCGCGTGGACGGCGACGAATGCACCAACACGATCGACGTTGGGCTGATGGATGTGCGCGCGGCGGACGACATCCGCATTCAGTACGACTTCGACCGCGATGGATACTCCATCACGCGGGAGAATACGATCGATCGTGGAGGCGCCATGGAATGCACTGACGAGTGGATCGAAATAGCGTTCATTCCGGCGTGGTCCGACGAGTGCGTGACGAAGGATGCCGACGATGGACTGTGAGCGATGCAAGCGCCCTCGGAAGCGTCAAGGAATGGGCGCGGAGTTGCCTCCGGACGACCCATACGAACACTGCGTGACGACGGGTGACGCCGTGTGCCAGATCGCCGCCGCCTCGTACAAGCGCGGGGTGCGTGACGGGAAGGATCGCATGTGGTCGGGCGTGATGGAGCAAGGCGGCTACGTCTGCGACCTGAACCGACGCAAGGTGGACGGCTGGATGCGGGAGCACGTCGACTCGGAGCGGCGCGAGGGGTGAGCCATCCGAGAAGACGCAGTCTCGATCGGTCTACTTCATCGCTGGCGGAGACCGGCCGAACCTGGCGCCTCCGCGACTACCAGTGCGGGCAGTGGTGATCCCTCGAGGATCGTCACATTGCGCGCGTCACCGATCCTTGACCATGATCGCGATACTCCGCTCGTCGATCCGTCCGGCCGTCGTCGTGACCTGACACGTCGCGGTGTAGCGCGTCCCAACCGTCCCGCCTGATAGCCACACGGTAGCGACACCGGCGGCCAGACTCGGGGCCGGGGAGGACTCCACGGTGAGGCCCGTGGTCGCGGTCCACGTCGCGGTATCGATCGTGTCGCCACTTGGGAGCCATGCCGACCAATCGATCGAGTAGTCCAGCGTGGCGCCCGGATCCTTGTCGTACGTCGCGATCATACTCGTGCTCCTCGTTGCTCTCGCGTGACTCGCGCGATCCGTGGCTCGGCCCGCTCGACGCTGGCTCGCTCCTCGCGGCCGATGCTGGTAGACCGCGACTCGACGGTGACTCTCGACGCTCGACGCTCGCGGACGACCACGACCGAGCGCATCTCCGCCGCGACCATCGCAGGCCGACGCCTGGAGACGGCTACGGGCGGGGCAACGCCTCGGACGACCACGCGCCTCGACTCACGAGCCGGTGACGCCACGCGCGACTCTCGAGCGACGGTGGACCGTCTACGCTCGGCCGCGACCTGGGCAGTGCGCGCAGGGTCACGCGCCACCGGGACGAGCGCCCCTAGGCCGATGGCATTGAGCCCGCGAGCGATTAGGCCGCCGAGGGTATTCAGGCCCCACGAGATCACGTTGGCGCCCCCCTCGTCGTCTGCACTCCGGCCGCCGTCGCGATGGCCTCGCCGCCGTCCGTGCCGAGTGCCCACACCCGGAGCTCGGTGACGCCGTCGTCATCGTAGAGCACGAGCCGCTGGCCGGTGATGTCGACCTCGAGGCGGTTGTCCGAGATCTGCCGGATGAGTTCGACGGCCGCGACGAGCGAGAGCGCGGACCCGTGAGCCCAGACTGCAGCGGCGATGGCGTCGGGGCTCACCTCGGTGGTGTCCTGCCCGAGCGCCGCCTCCATGTTGGCCTGGGCGTAGAGCGACACGGCGAGCGCCCCGGTGCCCACGAGCGACGCGGCGACGCTGGCCGGAGCGGTGAGCGTGACTGCGACGGTGCCCGCGCCCGTGAGTCCAGCGGACGCGAGGAACGCGCCGATCGCATCGGCCGCCACGGAGCCCGATCCAGCGAGCGCGCTCACGAGGATCGCCGCGCCGACACCATCGGCGCCGAGCGTGCCCGTGCCAGTTAGTGCCGAGACCATCGCGACCGACGCCGACGCCGAGCCGGAGAGGTCGCCCGCTCCCGTGATCGATGCCGCGAGTCCGGCCGCCGCGGCGAGCGTGGACGTGACGTCACCCGAGCCCACGAGGTCCGCGTCGACGTTGGCGAGCGCCGTGATCGTGACGACGAGCGCACCCGTCCCGGTGATCGAGACGCTGGCGAGGTACGCGCCCGTGAGCCCAGCCGCGATCGAGCCCGACCCGTCGAGCGGCGCCGTCATCGGGTAGCCCGCCTGGCCGACTGGCGAGAGCGTGCCCTCGCCGTTGATCAAGAACCGCGACGCCATCCCGCCGCCCTTGATCGGCATCGACCACGATCGGGGGTGCAGGTAGCCGCCTGGCCGCCCGTTGCGATCGGAGATCGACGCGCCGCCGATGACCGTAGCCTCGCCCGCGTGGAGGTTGATCATCGCCCCTTGTTGGCCCCACTTCGCGCGCTCGACGGACGCCGCAGTGACGCCGCCGAAAAATCGCTGCGGACCTCCGCCGTCGCGCACGCCCGCGTTGACGAGCATCAGCCGCCCCAGCCGAAGTCGATGGCTGACGTGATCGGGCTGGCGGTCGTCGTCGCACCGGTGCCGAACAGCATCCAGACGAGGCACGCGCCGTCTTCGACCTTCGGCAACGATGGAAGCTGATTTACGAGGTCACGCTCGCTCCACATGCCGGTGACGGGCACGGAAATGTCGAGCAGTGGACGCATGATGCAGAGCGCGACGACGCCGCTTCCCGTGTACGCCACGCCGCCCGACCAAGTGAACGACTGCACCGACGCGATGCCCGTGTCGCCGCCGGCAAGCGGGAGGAACGGCCCGTATCGTCCGGCCGCGTTGCCCGAGTGAAGCACGCGGCCCGCGTACGCGTCGGCAGCCGCGCCCATCGTCGGCGAGCCGGTGAACGCGCGGCCCGCCGTGCCTGCCGAGTTGGTGTAGCTGGACGCGGAGAGGTTCGGTCCGCCCGCCGTGGGAGCCGTGCCGACCACGAATGCGGCCTGGCACCCGACACCGTTCGCGTAGCGCGGCATTTGGATCGTGAGCGTGTGCGTGCCCGTGCCGCCGTCCGTGTACGCGACGACGGTACCGGCGACGTAGTTCGCGTAGCTCGTGGCGACGCGCGCCGTGGTCGACGAGACGCGGACGAGCCAGTAGTCGGTCGCGAGCGAGAGGCCCGTTGGTAGCGTGGTCGTCGTCGTGAAACGGACCTTCGTGCCCGATGCGAAGTCGTTCGTGAACGTGAGCAGGAGGCCCGACGAAGACGACGCCGTGAACGTGTTCGTGTTGATGAGCGTGCGCGAACCCGTGCCCGTGACGTCGGTCGTGGCGAGGCGGTAGTAGCCCTGCAAGTCGACGAGCTTGAGTTGCCACGGCGCACCGGCCGCCGCGACGATCGAAGCGCCGACGTTCAGGATGTGCTTCGTAGCCGTGCCGCCTGGAGCGCCGCCGTTGTTGATCCCGAGCAGATTCGTCCCGTCGCCGGTGTTCTCGTCGCAACCCTGCCAGAGCAACGACGTGCCCGGGAACGTCGACGCGACGGGGTTGCCTGCGAGCCCCATCGTCGAATGCCAGCCGCCCGCCGTATGCACCGGCGACGTGAGCTTCGCGGAGTCGCGACGGAGGTATTTCCCGTTGGCGGATATCTGCGTGACGAGGTCATCAAGACTTGTGAATCCCATGGTCATTCGCTCCAGACAAAAGTGCAGAATCCGGCGAGCGTGGCTGCGGCGATCGTCGCGGCGCAGTTCACGATCAAGCCGAGGTAAGCGCCGTCGTAGATGCGCGGCGGCGCGGGGTGCTGAATCAGGAAGTGACGTTCGGCCATCGTGTTGATCTCGCGGATGGCGAGGTCTGCGAGGGGCCGCACAAGGACGAGCGAGACGAGTCCGCCATTCGCCACGAGGTGCCGCACGGAGACGATCGAGCGCACGCCGGTGTCACCCGATGCGAGCGCGAGGAACGGTCCGCCAGGCATACCCGCCACGGCTTGCTGCGAGGTGACGATCGACGTGATGCCCGAGGCCGTCGTCGAGCACACCTGCGTCGGCGACGTGCGCGTCACGCCGTCCTGGTTGACGTACGTGAACGTGAACGATCCGCCGCCCGTCGAAGGCGCGACGCACACGGCCATGACCTGCACGCCCGCGCCGTCCTCGTAGCGAGGGAGCGCGACGTCGTTCACCATCGTCTGCACGTCGAGATCGTCGCCGTCGACGAAGGGGTAATAAAGCAGGTAGTCGAGCAGCATGTAGCGCCCAACGAACCCGGCGGTCGGCGTCACGAGTCCGAGTTTCGCGAGATGCATCACGCTCGGAGACTTGTCCGCGCCGTGGAAGATCCCGCGCTCCCCGTCGAGCACTGCGGCCTCCAGTGGCGAGGCTGCGTAGTAGTTCGGCACGGGGTTGCCCGACGTCATCGACAGGTCGACCCACCATCCCGCAACGGTGGCCTGCGACGGCACCTTGCGGAACGAGCAGAAGTGCTCGCGCCCCGCTGCGTACGCGTCCGCCCATGCGCCGACTGTGCCGAAGCCCGCCATCAGTCCATCGTCATCGTGAGCGAGCCCGCCTCGAACTGCGGCCGAATGCCGGTCGAAACGGGGATGCTCGACGAGAGAGCGCCCGACGCGATGATCTGCGTGGATGCGCGCGGCGTGATCGAGACGTGCGTGATCGTGTTGCTGCCCGACGAGCACTGGTCGAACTGCATCAGGATCGCGTTCGTCGCGGTGTTGCCGGAGACGGTCCAGTCGCCCGAGTCGCGATCGGTCTGGACGAGCGCATAACCTCCGTAGGTCGCCTCGCTCGTGCTCGACGTGCCCGCCTCGCCGGGGTCCGCAGTGTGCAGGTGAAGGTCGAGCTTCGTGACCGCGTTCCATGACAACGCGGTGGCGTTGAAGATGAGCGCGAGAAGGTCGGTTTCGGTGGTGTTGCCAAGACTCATGGTGTGTTCCCTTGCGGCGCTGCGCACGCCATCGACTGTCAGTATCCCGTTGAAGATCGCCGATCCCACACGCTCGGAATAGGCCTGCCGTCGCGGTCCGTCAGCGTGAGCAGCGGCGTGAGCCCGAGGACGCGTTCGCAGTGCTCGACGGCGACACGCTGCCAGATCGCCCAGCCCGGGTCAGCTCGTCGCGATGCCGCGTACTGCCGATGCGCGAGGACGTGCCGGATGCGCACGCCTTCCTTCGCCGCGAGCTCGACGACGGTCGTACACGCGAGGCGCGCGGCCTCGATGAGCGAGTCGGGCGGCTCGTTGCCGGGGATGCCTGGCAGCCCGTTGTAGAGCCCCTCGCACTCGATGCCGATGCTTCGGAGGTTCGCGCCGTTCCCGTGCCACACGTACGCCCGCAGCGGGTACGCGAGCACGACGGTCCCGTCCACGAACGCCGAGACGTGCGCATGGACGTTCATCGCCCTTCGGTGCCGCGCGAGGTCACGGTCGCCCTTCGCGGCCTGGACCTGATACGCGGCGGCCGGGAGCATGCACGCCATCTGGTGCAGGCAGATGGCGTCGATCGCGAGCGGCTCGCGCACGACGAGGCGACCGCCCACGATCTTGCCGGCGGGCTTCTCGCCGTGGGGGCCGGCCGGTAGCTGCTTGTCGCGCCAGTCGAGGATCGTCACTCCGGTTCCCTCCCCGTCGCACGTCGGACGGCTTCGATGTCGTCGCGCACTCGCCGCGCCTCGTTCGCTTCGGCCACGCGCGCCCACACGACGGCGATCGCGGCGGCGGCAAGGCCGATGCCGAGGAGCGCGACGAACACGACGAGCACGGCGATCACTCCCCGTTCCCCGCGTCTCGGATGATCGGCCGCGTCGGCTCGTCCTGCCGCGCGAACCGCTGGGCTGCGTTGTCGTCGCCGATCTGGCGTTCGATGGACGTGCGGAGATGCACCGGGAGGATGCGCTCGACCCGCTCGTAGTCCTTGCGGTGGATGGCATCGGCGATCCTGGTGCCGAGGTCGAGGATCAGCCGCAGCCACGCGAGAGCGTTCGTTCCGTTCATTGCGCACCTCCTGCCGGCGTCGCAGCTTCGGGCGGGTGGCACTCCCCGACGAACGCGCCGAGCGTGTCGACCGCCCGCGAGAGCGCCTGGGGTATCGGGACGTCGAGCGCGGAGAGCGCGCCGACGAGGTCCACGGCCGCCGTGTAGACGCAGGCGAGCACGCCCCGGGCGCCCGTGGCCCCGGCCGCGTCGAGGGCCGCCTCCGCGCTGTAGAGCGCCTGGACGACGGCACGGAAGGCAGCCTCGGCGCGGTCCCAGCGCCGCATCCGGTGGTGGTAGTCGTCGAGGTCGGTCGCGGCGTCGAGCTCGCGGTGGGCGGCGTCGGCGTACTCCCGCGCGACGAGGGCGTCAGCGGTGTCGACGGCGTGCGCGGTCACGTCGAGCGCGGTCCTGGTCGCCCGCTCGGCGCCGTGGCATCCGGAGAGCGCGAGGCATACGACGAGACAGCCGACGAACCAGCCGTTTTCCTCGGCGCGGCGGCGGTGCTGCTTCGCGAGTCGGGCATCGGCGGCACGTTGGGCACGCGCGAATCGCCAGCGCCAGAACGCGGCGGTGATGCGGTCGAAGAGGGTCA
>ERZ869925.1355-NODE-1355-length-11291-cov-5.143467_pt1 | contig 11291 bp, 19 predicted proteins | sample MGYA00579311_ERZ869925 | MGnify/ENA primary metagenome ERZ869925 (study PRJEB32216, sample SAMN09231817) | wastewater metagenome | place: USA: Maryland | collected 2016-07-30 | study: EMG produced TPA metagenomics assembly of the PRJNA472060 data set (Reclaimed...
GGCCGCATCGGTGGCCGCATCGGTGGCCGCATAGGTGGCCGCACCGGTGGCCGCACGGGTGGCGTCTCGCGCGCGGGAAACCTTGATACCTGAGGGGAAGCTCTTCCGAATTTCCCACACAGCAGCAGCGGTACCACAGACCAGCGCAGCCACCATCGGAGAATCGACAAAAACGATGCGCGGGCGCTTCAACTTCGCGGCGTCGTACATCCCGTTTACGGCCTCGATGCACTTATCCCGGTTGATGCGATCTGTGGACAACGCGAGCTTGTTCCACTTCTCATTCCACGCGGGAATCGCTGCCTTCTGTTGCTGCGTCAACGATGTAATCTTCTTCATAAATTACTCCTGCGGCCGCGCCGCGGTTAGAATCTCGGACTCGATGCTTTCCAGAACGCTCGGCTGAGCGCGGGCTGTTCGTCAGCGGGTTTCATTTCAATCCCCGCCGCTGGCTGTCGCCAACTGAAAAGCGGGTCGAAGGTAAACCCCCGGCTTCGCTTTCGCTTGCAGGGGGTGAGGTGTCGCCCGGAAGGGCTTCGGATCAGGCGGGGTGGTTCCATTGCAACCAGAATTGAACAAGCCACTTCTTGACCATGATCCGGTGCGCGTCCCGGTGCTTTCGCATCTTGGTCCAGTCGGGGCGATTGATTTCGGTGAACGCGCGGCGTTCGTTGTACCACTCACGCCGGGGTGATTTCGTCTTGATGAACGAGTCACCGATTAGGTATGCCACGCTTCGACGGCGAGGGCAGTATCCGGCCAGCGGGTTCTTCATCGCGGAACCGATCGGGCTGTGCTTTGATTCCTCGCCCGCGTTCGTGACAGCCAAGCCCATCCGCTTCCAGACCTTCGCCGGGTTGGAGTAGTTGCCGGGGTTGCCAAGCTCGCCAACGAGAGAGGCGACGGTCAACTCTGCGATACCACGCTCCGACTTGCACCAATTCCAGACGGGCAGGTTGCGAACCTCGGTCTTCAATATTCCTTCGACTCGCTTCATTTCGTCGTTGATCGGGGCGATTGAACGGGCAAAGACGGTCAGGAACGAGAGCAGGATCGCGGGCGCTTCAATCGCTTTTCCCGCCATCGCACGGTCCACAAGATCGCTGGCCGACTTCTTGATTGAGTCGGTCGTCTTGTCTCCCTTCTTCCAGCCGAGCGCGGATCGGGCGTAAGCCTTCGCCGAAAGTGTCGTGCGGCGGCGCTGTTCCAGCAGGTATCCACGCTGCTTGGAAAGGGCGCGGATGTGAGTCAGTGCCGACGAATCAGCTCTGCGGTGGGTTTCACATGGTGCATGGATTCGTTCGGCATTGGTCGGGGCGGGCGTCGCAAGCTCGGCTAGTGGTGCATCAGCGGATCGGCGACGCCGCGCCGGTTTTGGTGCCGGAGCGACAGCCAGAAAGTGGTCTTCATCGGGGGGTTGGTCGCTTCCGGCATTGGTCGAAGTCTCCGCGACAGGAGCTGCTTGGGTTCCATTCCTGAATAGGTCGCGGGAGACTTTGGATTGGGGCGCGGCGGCATAACTGAATGGGGCTTCGTGGGTAAGCTGGCCGCTCGCGCCTTTGGTTCGGTCCGCGCCGTCATCAAATGTATGGGCATCGGGGGGGCTATGGACGGTCGCGGACTTGTTCGATGGGGAGGGGCCTTTCGATGCTCCGGACTTCACGATACGAATGCGCGCCCTCCCCGTTTTCATCTTGGTAATCACGCCTTCACCGCCTTCTCTGCGGCACGTTCGGCGTCCCGGTGAATCTTCACGGCCTGCTCGTCGTTCAACACGGCGCGGACCTTCGTGGAGTCGTCCTTCAACATCGCAACGATGCGATCAAAGAACCATCGCTTCGTTCTCAGGCCCGTTTCCTGATTGCGAGCGATCGCCGATGCGTACACCAAATCCTGCCTGGTGCAATCGCCAAGCGCCTTCGCGCCCACGGTGTACTCGTCCAGCATCGAACGCACCACCCGTTCCTCTGCGGCGTTCGCGCTCTCGGGCGTAAGCCAAGACGCGCGGATCGTCGCGTCTCGGTTCTGGTGCCGACGACGGTGAACCATTTCCGAAACCGCGATGCGAGCGGTTTCGTTGTTCCACGCCTCCTGTTCGGGTGGCGAATTGCGCAGGCGGTCGACGATCCGCTTCACGGCCTTCTCGGGGTCATGGCATTTCTCCACAACCTGCGCCACGATTTCACCTACCGAGATTTTCATTGTGTCAATAGCCATTCGAGTCCTTTCGTTTGCCGAAACTCCGGTGTCCGCTGTCGCGTGCGCCGGTATGTGTGCGTCGATCGACCCTGATCCGTTTCCGGAACGCGCCCAAGTCGAAACCGCAATCCGGGCGGGCCTCTGTCGAAGCCCTGAAACCCGGCAACTAGGAAACGATGCTCTGTGAATCCCCCGCATTGATTTCCGTCAGTGCGGGAGTTGAGGGAGAGAGAGAAGCCGACGCGCCGCGGTTAGAATCTCGGACTCGATGCTTTCCAGAACGCTCGCGAACGGGCGGCCGAACAGGTCCGCCAGCCCCTTCGCCAACGTCGATATGTGCGGGTGGTTGATCGCCGCGATGACGCGCCGCTCCGCGCCCATGATGCTGCTGTGCCCCGTCTTCCCGATCCGCATGGCTATCTCTGGGTAACTCATCTCGGTCATGCGCCGGGCGTAGTAGGCGACGAGTGCCCGCGCGTCGGCAACGCTGCCGCGATTCCTGCCCGCGAGTTCGGACGGGTCAACGCCGAGTCGGTGGCAGACGGTGCGAGTGATCTGGTCGAACGCGACGGCGCGGATGGTGGTGGTAGTCATGCCGCACCCCCAAGTGCGTCACTCGCCACAAGCCGAACCACGCCCTGCGTCGGGCCGGGAACGTCCTTCGCCGCCGGCGTGAACGTCACCCCGCACGCGCGACCGACAAGCCGAATGAACCAGCCGATGAACTGCGGCCCGGTGATGTTGTGCGGGGCCAAGTCCTTCGCAACGTCCCGGAAGTTCGCACGCGCCCACTGGTTTGGAAGGAACCCCGGCAGGGCCATGTCGTGCCGAAGCTGGAGCTTCCACGAATCCATCATCTGACACCACTGCCGGTCTTCCTCGGTGTAGGGGCGGTTGTTGTACTCGTCGAGAAGTTGCCGCGCGTCCTTCACCTGGACCGCATGGCGCTGGCCTTCGCCCTTCAACCGGCGCACCATGTCCGCAATGTCCGGGTCGAACGCTCGGCCCCTTTCGGTCTTGTGCTGCCGGGATGCCGCGCGAATCTGCTCCTCGGTGAACGGGCGCATCAAGTCCTCGGCCCATTCGAGGATTTCCGCTGTCGCTTGCCACTTGGGGAACAGCCCTTGCACGATGTCAGACTTTGGGGTTTTCACGCTGATTCCCTTTCGCTGAGCTGCCGCTTGGCGCGGGCGTAGGCGCTTTCGTTTCGTGGTTGAACATCGCCCACGGCCTGCGCCTCGGGCGGCGATGCGGCTTCCCACGGTCGCTTGCGCAGCCACACAATCGGCGCGGGTATGAACTGCCCCCGGTCCTTCGCCCACTGCTCCGAAGCCTTCCACGCGCCAAGCGAGTGAACAATCTCGCTCGCCGCCGTGGAAAGCCCGTTCTCTCGCCAGTGCTTCACGCACTTGGACCTGCCGCCCTTGCGGAAATGCTGCGGCCACGCCTGCCAGAACTCCGAGAATCCGAGCGGGTCAACCTCACCTCCCCCGGCAGGGGGTAAGGGGGTTCTTACTTCCGAAGATGAAGATGAAGCAGAAGATGAAGAAGAAGGGGTTGCCTTTTGGTTGCAACTTTGGTTAACCAAAACTCCAACCTCGTGGTTAAGCAAATTCGGGTTTCCGCCAAGCTTTCCGGCCTCCCTCCGGACCGAAGACAACGCCTCGTCCCGAACCATGCGACGGGAATAAATCGCGCCGTCGTTTTCGCGGATCGAACAAACGCCGTTCATTTTCAGCTCGGCCAGAAGCGTTTTCGTGTTGGCCGGAGAAACCCCGGTCATTCGAGAAACATGCTTTTCGGTTGCTGGCATGTTGTTCACCAAGAGAACTCCCCTTTGCGTCGATTCAAACATCAGACAAACCATGTCGATCCACAATCCGCGAGCCGCCACACTGCACGCCCTGAGTGCTGGGTCTTTCATCCAATCGCCCGGATACATTTGAAAAGATGGAAGTTTGGTTGATGCCATTTCATTACGATAAACGATTTACATGCTCACTTCGTGGAGTCGGCAGGTTGTCCACATAGATTTCCAAAACTGTCGGTTCCGCATTCGGCATCTCATTTATGAACAAGCGTCTTTAACTTCTTTCGATTCACCAGATACCGCATCGCGTTCGTCTTCTTGCTCGGCATCGCGGTAAGCGTGCCGTTCTTGAGCAGGGCGAATAGGGCGCGGTTGGCGGTCGAGATCGAAGCGCCCATCAGGTTCGCGAGCTGTGCATTTGAAACGGTGTCGTTCTCGCACGGAGTCAGGGACACGACCGCGCATTTCAGCTGCGAGCCATTGATCCACTTACCGCCCCACACTTCCTCGCCGTCGAACCTGGCCCGTGCCGCGAGTTCGAGCGTCGTCATTTCCTTAGACATTGAGCCTCCTTGCAATCCCCGCCGCTGGCTGTCGCCAACTGAGAGCGGGGCCGTGTTTGGTGAGCGTGATTGCAGACACTCACCGAGAAACCCCCGGCTTCGCTTTCGCTGGCAGGGGGTGAGGTGTCGCCCGGAAGGGCTTCGGAAACCCCGCACGTTCGCGTTAGCGGAGTGCGGGTGGAACGGGAACGGATCAGAACGCTGACTATGCAATGACAACTGGATCGAGCGCGGCCTTGACCTCGGCAGCGCCAACGCCGAACGCTGTGCCGTATTGCCGCAAGAAATACTCCTTGCGGGTGTTGATCTGGTCGATCTCCAACTGCTTCGCTTGGATCGCTCGATTGAAGAATGTCAGGATCGTCTCGCGGTTCGGAACAACGTCGTCCTCGGCCATCGGGCAGATTTCAACGTCCTCGGCCTTCGCGTTCAGGTAGGCAAACTTCACCGCGCCGTCATTGCCGAACGCGCTTTCGACATAAGCAATCACGATGGTCGGAAGCTTATTAAATGCGTCAATTCCAACGATCACGCCGGGACTTGCGTTGTAGCCGCTGTACGACTTCCAAAGCACCTTCACCTTGTCGCCAACCTTGTACGTCTCAACCTTCTTGGCCGTCCGCATATCCACGTCGAACTTGAGTCCTCCAACTTCGATCGTCCGCATGTGCTCGTTCATAAACCATACCCTTCTGCGGCATCGCCGCGTTGATTTGAAACCCCGCCGAGTCCGGTAGAACTCGGCAGGTGGAGAGAGAGATCATTCAGGAAGGTGGTTGAACAGCCACCAGAACAGCCATGCGTAGATGCCAGCGCCGATCAAGCCGCCGAGCGCGGACCAAGCACACTGAGATTCCGAGAGGTGCTTTGATTCTGTGTATCCGCCTTCTGATCCTGCCATTGCAAGAACGCCCGCACCGAAAATTCGCACAATGACTTTCAATGCAAACAGAGCCAGTATGAACGTCTTCATTGAAACCTTTCGTTAAAACCGCCACGCCGCGTTTGGTCGGTCGTGACGGTGTGGGGGGCTAGAAGGGCACATCGAGTTCGTGTTCTGTGGTCGGCGCTGGCTTCGGACTGGCAGCTTTTCCGCTCTGCTGCGCGCCCTTCTTGCCGTCGTTATCCCACTCGATGGGCGGTCCAACAAGGAACGCGACGACGTACAGCTTGGAGCGATTCGCGCCCGTCGCCTTGTCCTGCCAAGTGTCCATCTTCAAGCGGCCTTCGACGGTGACGCCCTGGCCCTTCTTGTACTGCGTCAGCTTCTCGCCTAGCGCGTTCCACGCTTCGACTTCAACGAATGTGACTTCCTCGGACTTCTCGCCGCCTCGGTCGACCTTGCGATTGATTGCGATTGACGCCTTGGTGACAGTCGAGTTGCCCGCCTGCCGCGTTTCAGGATCGCGGGTCATGTTGCCGCACAGCCGTACCTCGTTTGTGAACTTGACGTTTCCCATTACTCGCTGCTCCCTTCGCTGTGCTGCGGGCGTACCCGAATGCACGAAACGGTGTCCTTGCCGAACTTGCACGTTGTCGGGTAAATCGTGATCTTCTTGCCGATCCACGCCTTTGCTTCCTGCCCGTGAATGTCCGCGATCGCAACGGCGTTGGTCTTGTTGCACACGAGCTTCTTTTGCTTTCCAGCGAACGCGATGAGGAAACTCTTTTTTTTCTTCCCGCCCTGGCACATCAGGTCGTCGATGCCGACCGACTCAATCGCCACGGTCGCGTCCTTGCCCTTCAAGTCCTCCGCGCACAGGAAGTTCGACGGGAAAAGAATCTGCCCTTCCAGAAGTGGTCGTGCCATTACTCGTCCTCCCCGAATACACCCTCGCCCCCGATTGTGATTGCTGCCGCCGCGTCCTTGTCGGCCATCCAGTCCGGCACGTTGATTGGGAGCAGGTCATCGCACTGGCCCGCGAATCGCCCGATCTTTACCGCGTGCTTGTACTGGTCAAGGATCGTCACCGTGTCGGTTTCGCCCATCGTCAGCACGTCGTCCATCAACTCCACGGCCACGCAGTCGTAAGGCTTCGTGCCTTCCACGCAGATGAGAACGAATCGGTCGCGGTTGAACAGCTTGCGGTAGATCGCGGCCTGGATGTGGTATCCGAACGAGAAGATCGTGTTGGTGATCGTGCGGGTATCGACTCCGCGCATCTTCTTGATGTCAACGATCATGTCATCGAGAAGAATGTCGGCCCGGCCTCGGACCTGGACGCCGTTGTAGGTGCCGACTGCGGACACTTCTGTCTTGACGCCAAGCCCGATGTTTGCCTGCACCCACTTGTTCGCGCGGATCGAGCGAGTCATGCTCACCATCTTCTCGTGCGCCTTCTGCGTGAGAATGGCCTTGCCCGCGTGCTTGCGCTTGAACTGCTCCCACTCGTCGCCACGCCTGACCTTCCCATCCCACAGGGCAACCTTCTCGTGCGACAGTTCGGGCTCAAGGAACGCCGTGTGAAGGGCCGAACCGAGAACCATGTCGTCGGTTGGCGGGCTGGTCAGTTCACCATCGAATGCGGCGCTGAGCTTCTTCATGCTGCCCTGCGGCGAGCGCCCGTACTTGATCGCGGAATAGGACAGGAGCGGCCACTTCAAGTATTCCGAAAAGGGCACGTTCGGGTAGATGCCCGGTGGTGGCGCTTTTACAAGTGCTGCGGGTAGTGCGGTCTTCACAGAATGTCCTCCCTCGCATCGCTCGGGTCGTCGAATTGAGACGCCCACAGGATGATGCACGCGACGATTGCGAGAACGATGAACGCACCAACAACCATGCCAGCGACGAAAGTTGTCATCCTGCCCGCTCCTCTCTCGCCCGAATCGCCATTTCAAGCCGATAATCCGAACGCGCGTCCGTGTCGCTGTACTCGTTCGTCCAGCAGCACTCGGAACATTCCTCGGTCCTCATCGCGCGGGCAATGTCACCGCGAACGATTTGCGGGTCGTTGTTGACGGCCACCTTTCCGCCGCACTTGGGGCAGGTTTTCACGCGACACCGCCCATCGCCTTGAGCAGCTTGGCCGACTCGCCCACGCCCCACGATGCACCGAACAGGACAGCCGTGTTGAGCAAGTACGCGAGCTGGTCCGGCTCGGCAACCATCGCCGCACCGATCACCATTCGCTGCTCGCCTTCGGGCGGGTAGATCGTCAGAACGTCGCCGTCGCGCGTCACGCCATAAGCCGGGCGCGGACTACGACGGTTCCGCACGAACTCGGCTGCGGCCTTGTTCTCTTGCGCGATCAACTCGTCGGCCTGCGCCCGATTGCTGGCGACTGGCTGGCCGGATTCGACTGCGCGAAGCAACGAAGACGGGAAACGATCTGTCATTTAGCAACTCCTAACCGAGTCCGTTTCGTCGGGCGCACTACCGCAGAAAATTGTGTGGCAACGGTCGTGCGGCCATGCGCCCGACGAACTGGACTGAGAATTGGAGTCAAGACCATTGCCACGTCAAGAGACTATCGACAATCGCGCCCGCGTTCTACAGCCTGACCGCCATATTTTCGTTTTCGGCAAAGGAAACGATCGCAAGCCTTGCGTTTTCGGGCACTTGCGGGCCGAAATTATTTTTACCCGTCACCTTCGCCACCGCCTCGGGCTTCACGCTCTTGTAGTATGTTCGCGCCACGCCCACCGTATGCCCGCTCCACTTCGCCGCAACGAACTCGCCCACCGTCTCGTCCCAATCCGTCGCACAACTCGCCCTGAGGGTCTGTAGCGGGTCCGGCCAGTCCTCACCAGCCAGCCGCATGATCTTCCGGGCGTGGTAGGCGTAATCGTTGGTCTTCACCCCCCAACAGACGAGCGATTCGCCATCGGGCATGGATTCGAGCGATTCGACGATGAGCGCCATGAGCCTCGGGCAGATGGGAACCTTGCGAGATCGCTGCTTGGTCGTCCGCCTGGACTCGCGCGGGAAGACAAACAGGGTCGCGTTCTCGATGTCAACGTGCCCACGTTCGAGCGCCATGGCCTCTTTCGCCCTCAATCCGGCGTACCGGGCAAGCCCGAACATGCACTTCCACCCGGCTCCGGGGCACTTCTCGATCACCTTCTCCACAAACTGAGCCGAAACGTACACGTTCTCCCCGTCCTTCTTGGGCTGGGCAATCCGCATCAGCCCGAACGGGTTCTTCGCCAGCCGCTCATCGGCCACGGCATCCGCGAAGATGCTCTTGGACAGGGTCAGAATCGACCACACCGAGAAGTCGCCAAGCAGGTCCACCTTCTTGTAGTTGGGCTGGCGCTCGCTCGGCAGGGCTTCCAGCCACAAACGGAAGTCGTTTGCCCCCCCCGGCGTGATGGATCGCAGCTTCCGATCAGCCCCGAAATGCTCTTGGAGCCGCCTGTGGGCCAGCTTGTACCGGGCAAGGGTCGTTTCGGCAAGGCTGCCCCTGAGCGCCATCTGCCGCCCTTCCCACGCCTCCAGCGTCATATCTGCCCCCGCCTCGCCCATGACGGTGACGGTCGCGGCCATCTCCTGACACTTGGCGAGTGCATCGCGGCGGGAGAGCTTGGCTTTACTGCCAATGCCCCGGCGCTGTTCCCTGCCGTACTCGTCCCGCCAAGAGGCTTGCCAGAATTTGCCGTTGCTGCGCAGGCGGACGGGTGCTTTGCGGGTCATATCACTATCCCCAGCTTCTTCGCCATCGCATCGACGGCCACGGCCAACGCGCCCATGCGGTCGACGGTGTACGGTTTGCCCTCGCTCAACTTTTGCGAAATTGCGTCCAACTTTCGCGGAATGAAGTCCTTGGGCCGCGCGGTCAGACGGTCATAATCGTATTTCCGTGCGGGCGCTGTTTGCGGGTTATCACTAACTGGCGTATCGTTCATCGGTTTCAACTCCTGGGCCGCGCCTCCAACTCGAAAGAGAATGGCGCGGCCCGCTTTATTTGCGAATCCGTCCCGGCGCATGGCTGCGGCGGGGCGGGTGGTGGTCAAGGTGTCGGGGCCGTGTATCCGGGCGCGTTCACCACAAGCCCGATAATGAGGCTGAGCGCCTCCTTGTATTTCGAGAAGTTCCGCATGAGGTTCTCGTGTGTCAACTCGGGGATGTACTCGGCGGCCTGGTCAACCATCGCATGCTCGGCCTTGCGAACAAGTTCTTCGGCCATGAGCGCGGGGCAGTATCCGGGCTGCACGTTGAACCCTGCCGCGCGTATGCGCTGGTCAAGCTTGGCGTAGAAGCCTGCCCATTGTGACTCTTCCATGAGGTAGAGCAGGCGGGGCTCAGTGATGGGCTCGCCGTCCTCGGTCGTGGGCTTCTCGTCGGCAATGAGCGCCCGTTGTATCTTGTCCACTCGCTCGGCCATGACTCCGTGGTGGGCGCGTGCCAAAAGTACCGTGTTCACGATTGGCATAAGCGCGGTACTCATTGCTCTAGCCTGCTGCGTAAGCGTTGCCATGTTCAACTCCTGCCCTCGCGGGCGCTCCAACCTGCAATCCGGTTGGCCGATAAACCTTCCCGTGCCGGGTGGGGCGCGGGAGGGGAAGGGGTTAGGGCTGATTGCAGCGAAGTTCCTGCCTGCCTGCTATTGCCGTGAAGTCGTCGAGGACGTGTTGCGTCTGCACCCCGCATTCCCATTCGATAAGGGCGTGGGTTACGTCGTCGCCTAGTGCGTGGTTGTAGACGTGGGGAAGTTCGATCACCGTGCCGCGTTCTTCTCGCGCTATGACGTAGTCGTATTGGACAACGATTTGGCCGATCTTCATGCTGCACCCCCTTCGGCGCGGGCGATGGCCTTGCGGGCTGCTTCGATTCCGTGGTACGTGGTTCCGCTCATGGTTTCATCTCCTCGCAAGGCTTCCGGCCTGGCGAAATACCCTCGCTCGCGGTTAGGCGGGCGGGGATGTGGCTTACTGACAGCGCTCGTACTGGCGCGGGCCTCCGCGAACAAGCGCGGCGTATTCGTCTGCGATTGCGTCCAGGTCGGTGCCGAATACGTTTCGAGCTTCCCAGCGTTCGGGCGTCAAGCTCGGGTCTGTCTGCATGTGGGCGCGCTCTTCGCGTGGTGAGTAGATTCCGCCAATGCGCTTCCAGGTCGGACCAGGCTTATCGCCAATGCCGAGAACGTGCCAATTTGTATGGACGTCAGTGAAACGCGGAGAATGTGCGTTGGTATTGAAATACAGAACGTGGTCTGTATTGGTGATGGTGGCGAGGACGCGGGCCGCGTCGATGGCTGCTCCGCAATCGCGGTATGACCGATACAGCTGAGCGATACGTTCGTCGATGTTCATGATTCAATCTCCTTCGCCAACCTTCCGGGCGGGCGATACATGAATATATCGGCATTCGCCACCCTTTGCAAGTGGTTTGCCAAAGAATTGCCAAAGATTCACCACTTGAGACTGTTTCTCAATTGGTCGTGGTTGCGGGAAGGGTGGAGCCCAAGCCGCCGGAAGCCTTCCAAGCTTCGTACTGCTTCCGCTTCGCTGTCGGGTGGCGCGTGGCGGGTAATGAGCCTGGAACCTCTACGGCGGGCTGCTTGCCCTCCTGCGTGGCGTATCCACGATCTAGGGCACATTGCACGCAAAAGGCCCGTACCCGATGCTCCCCTCCCCAGCGAAGGACAATCAAGCCCCCCACCGGAAGGACAGCCAGACAGCCGACACAAGCCTGCTCGTACTTGGCAAGGCAAGCGCCCGAATGCTCCCGCTTCGTCTTCCCGGCGTACTTGAGCCCCAGGGCGGTAAATAGCTCGAAT
>ERZ869925.1356-NODE-1356-length-11287-cov-8.271189_pt1 | contig 11287 bp, 10 predicted proteins | sample MGYA00579311_ERZ869925 | MGnify/ENA primary metagenome ERZ869925 (study PRJEB32216, sample SAMN09231817) | wastewater metagenome | place: USA: Maryland | collected 2016-07-30 | study: EMG produced TPA metagenomics assembly of the PRJNA472060 data set (Reclaimed...
GAGAACTTGACTTAGGCTTGACCCTATTCGTATTATGAACTGATATTGCCATTATGATCTCCTATAAACCTGCTGTTGCGTTTGCTAGATACTGGCGCAACCTGTTATTGATCAATTAGATATGACTTCATACTACCACAAAAACAATGATTAATCGAGATAAAATTGATCTATTTTTTTGTCTAAAATGTACGAGATCTTTGAGGTTGAATATTTCTGCCATGATCGAAAGTGTTGATGTTTTTCGGCCCATCATATAGGTAATGTCCGGGCACCATTCCGCTTGCATCTTTGGAATTTTCCAGTATTGCTTTTTGGATTTCTATCTGTGATTTTTGGTTAGTTATGTAATGCAATCCTGTTGCCAATGCTCGAAAAGCGTCGCTTCCATGTGAGGCCCAATTATGATGAGGGTGACTTGCCCAACACCCTGCACGATCATTCCACTCTTTTTTGTAATTCTCTAATGCCTTAATTCCCTGGGCACACTTTCGTTCATCAAACCAACATCTAGGGAGGATATTTCTCACCTGATCAATGCCGGGGATTAGTTCGACCTTTTGAACTGGAAGAAGTGAGAAACCCATCTTGCGGGCTGAAGCTTGCCGAGTCATTCCGCTAGAGTATTCATGCACCATCACATCATGGGGTGCTAAGTGTTTGTCATAGATATAAGGTTTATTTTTAACAACACCTAACCAATGACTTAAAGATTCTCCTGATCCCTCAATGTAGTCGATAAGGTGAATTTCTTTCCCGGCAACCTGAAAAAACCAGATCGTAGTTGAGTCGTTATAGCCTAAATCCCAACTTGTGTGCACTGGGATACTTTCATCGTAAGGTATATTGCAGATTCGTTTTTCTGCCCGCGCCTGGCTAATCTGCTTTGCGTAATAAGTGCCTTCCGTTGAAGTTTCCCAAGCCTCGTCAGGGGTTGAAGGAAATTCACGTCGCATCGATTCTCCCTGAGTGGCATGACGAGCCGCGTACCAGAACTTTTGCTCGGGATCTAATTCAACACCTTGAGCGGAAAGTGAAATGAAATATTCGTGCATTTCCTCGGGCATGACCATCGGGGAGCCGATTCTGTAGCTCTGCTCTTTCCACCAAGGGAAAAAGTGAAATTTAAAGTCTAACTTTGATAGGTCCTTTCCTGCAATGGATTGAGCCTGTGCATGTTTGCAAATATCGTGAAAGAATCCATCTCTGCCCTCTGCTGTGCTTTCGATAAATACATACTGGCCCGGTGCAATGGTATTGAGAGACCCTGTAATTATTTCCTCGGCTTTATCAGGAAATTTCTGGCAAATTTTACCAAATTCAGAAATGTGCAAAAGCTGTAAGGTCGATCCACGCATAGAAGTACCCACACGCAAGCTTGAGCCGTTACTAAAGACCAATTCCCTCGCACTGTCTACAGTAGCAGGGCGGAGTGTTTTAATTTGATCTGGTAGAAAATCATAGGCTTTTTTAATTCGAGTGAATAACATTTCCGCATCTTCACGGGTGTGCGCGATAATTCCTGCTGAAAGATTACTATTGAATAGGCAGCGATCGAGAAATAAGAGACACACAAAGGTGCTAATGCCTAGCTGGCGTGCTTTCAAAATTATGTTGCAATACCACATTGAGTGGTACATCTCTTCTTGCGCCCAGTTCAGTTTAAAGCGAACCCTGCACCCTTGCTTATTGATGATGTCATATAGGTTATTAAGCCTCCAAAGTGGATCGCACAAAAGCTTTTCAGCTAAACCCATATCAAGTTTCTTCATCTATTAATTCCTTGCTTCCGCCATCGGCTCTATCGAAAATGAATTGGAGGGGACTAAGTACATCCCCTGAATGTTTTGTTTCTGTCTTGTCAGCCCAACCACAAACATTTCCCATAACAAACTTGCAAAATCCAGAGTTAAACTCACTTGTAAGTCCTCCCTCAGTCAAGCGTATCTCTTGCCATTCTTTGGCTCTCGAGTAAACTTCTGAAAACCTTTCATTTTGTTCGGCAAATTCACTTAATCTTTGAGCTGAATAACCTCTATCAAAAGAGAAGCGTTTGAAATAAATACTTCCAGGTAACTTCATCCATTCTTCAAATGCATCGGCTTCTTTCTCTATAAACTCAACCGTATATTTTAAAGGACGGCCCCCTTCGCCATCTAAATTATAAGCTGGATGTCCTTTAGGCGCTCCCATGTTCAAATTCCTCTGTTCCAAAGTGTTCAAAAAAGGATATGATCATGTCCTCGTTAGCCCAAAAATCCTCAGACAAGTAATCCATCCCGTCGGTCTCTTTTCTTCGTTTCTCTAGCCGATTATTTACAAGTAAAGGCACATATCCGATCTTTCGGATGATTTCAACACACAAACAGGCGTGCTTTTTGGCTATTTCATAGGACGCGATTTTAGCTGCCCAACATTCTTCCTGCGCCCTCTCTAATTCCTTAAGAAGATTCGGCAATCTATCCTCGTTCATTTTCACCTCTCTATTCTATTTTTTCATTATAGTGAAATTGATATAAATATCTAACTCTATTTGACTTGCAGTCAGACTACCTCTTTTTCCTTACTCAAATTCAGTATCATTTTAGATGTTTCAATCAAACTGTCAATTTCACCAGGACAATATCTAGCAATATACTTACTGAATTCGTCATATTCTGATTTACGTAAATACATAAACAGAACATTTGTTAACCTGCGGTAATGTTGAGAGATATTCATGGCCATCATTGCGTTTGAAGCCAGGTTTATTTTTCCAAGCTGCTCAAAGATATCAACGAGATCTGATGCTTTTTTCAAATCTCCTTCTAAAGGTGTGTTCAAATTCATCACTGAATCGAAAAGTTTATCAAATATGTCGAAATCGAGAACGTTCTTCAGACCGATCAGAATCAAAGAAAAATGGTTTAACTGCTCTACACTCAATAGATCAATAAGAGTCTCACATCTTTCTCTATCGTGTGCGCATAAAAGTATTTCTTTAAAGTTTGCAAGATCTCTAATAAGAACGTTGTTGTTATCGATAAATCCCCACTTTGTCTCACTATTGCCTTCAATCTGTTTCAAAATCTCCATCATCTTTTTCTTATCCAAAGGAGCAGTTAAAACAAGATCATCTTTCGCATGCTTGGAAAAATCAAATTTCTCTACCATTTAAACCCTGCTTTTTAACTTTGAGATTGCTTGAATTGCTCCATGCTTTGTCATGCCATTTGTGTTGATCCCATGAGTTTTTAATAAATACTTTTGCTTATCCGTAATGGGTTCGCCTATCAAAGCCCTTCGTTTCTTATTCTGCAAAGCGACAAGCTGCCTAATAGCCATTGATGCTTCTGTCTTATTCATTCCCTCTTTGAAGGCCCCGTGCTTGTCTAAATAATTGCGTTGCCCTTCTGTTGGAGGTGATGCAGTCTTCATCCATGCTGCATTTAAATCGGCGAAGGCAATCTTTAGATGTCGGCGGGCATAGTCTTCACAAACTCCGCTGCAATATTCAATAGGAATAGGCTGTTGAACAATTCCCCATGATTGCCCTTCAGGGAAGTAAAGAGTGGCGATATATCCTCCCTCTGATGGCTTCATTACAATCTCTCTCTTTGCATCGTCAAGAAGCGACCATTCGTCATCGCCAATGGGAACCCAAATAAAGCGAGCGGCCCCTAGAATATCAAACTCCCGATCGCATAATTCAATAGACTTAACCTTAGGCGTTCTATCAATTTCAACTTCTTCGTTTTCAACGCTTTCTTTATCATCTTCCAAGAAATGAACTGATTCACTCATTGTGCTGCTTAGGCTCATAATTGAATCTAGATTGTGCCCTTTATCCGTGAAATCCAAAACATAGCAATCTTGCTTTCCCGGCCACAAACGAAGGCCTCTTCCGACACATTGTACATATAACGACTGGCTTTTAGTTGGCCTCGCCATTAGTATGCAATCGCAAGAAGGCTCGTCATATCCCTCGGTTAGAATTCCGCATGAAGTCACAACCTGAATTTTGCTATTCTTTAGGTTTGCCAATATGCCTTTTCTCTCATCAGTCGGCATGTCTCCATAAACAGCTTCGGCTTTGATATCGAATTTTTTAAACGCCTCGGCTAAGTCTTTGCAATGTTGGACATCAACGCAAAAAGCAATTCCCTTTCTGTCATGGGCGTATTCTTGGAACTTTTTTACGATGAATTGGTTTCTTTCGGAGGTGTTAACAGCTTCGCTTAAGTCTTCAATGGCAAAGTCTCCGTTTCTTGTTCGGATCCTCTCAAAATTGAAGTTAGTGAGAATTCTTCGCCCAATCACAGGAGATAAATACCCTGCCTTGATCATTGTGCTAATTGATCGGGAAAATGTGATTTTTTCGAATACATTCCCTAAGCCCTGATCGTCCCCTCTTTTTACAGTCGCAGTTACGCCGATCAAAAGCTTGCCGGATCCGTTTGAAAAGCCAAGCTCATTGATAATGGATTGATAAGAGTTGGAAACGCCATGGTGGGCCTCATCGATCATCAGCAATTCAAAGCCCTGTTCTTTGAGGCGTTCAAGCCTCTGAGGCCTGCTGCATGTCTGAACTGATCCGATCACAATCTGCTGGTGGATTTCGTCCCGCTCAGCCTTGCAAATGCCGACGTTAGCATCGGGCCAGAATAGTTTGAGTTTATCCTCTGTCTGAGTTATTAACTCTTCACGATGCGCCAAGATAAGAGTTTTTTTATTAATCTCTTTAGCTACCGCGCTCATCAGGATTGTTTTCCCGCTACCAGTCGGCAAAGAAATAAGCTGCCGTTTTATGCCGGCAGCAGATTCATTTATAATGGTTTCCACGCATTCTTTTTGATAGTCCCGGAGCTCAATCGAATATGTCATATCATAGCCGTAAATAAATACTTAAACATGTGCGAATATAGTGATATTCGTAAATCATTATATTTACATATTCTTACATTTATTTAAAGATGTTTCTTGCTAAATTTCAAAGATTTATGACCAGATCCACAAAGCATGATATTCGATTTCATAAGCCCAATTTCATCGCTGCATTATTCTTCCATTTGTCCGCTTCCCGGATATATTTCTTAAGAGTGTCGCTTTTCTTGTGTCCCGTTTGAGCCATAATCGAATGTTCGGGAGCTCCGTTTAAAATAGCCTGAGTCACAAAGCCAGCTCTTAATGAATGGCCGCCAAAATCAGGCATCGGAATGTTTTGATCTACAGCTTTTTTTTCTCCAGTTTCCTTGATGATTTTCTGAATGTATCCATTGCGGTTAATGATAAGCACAACCGCTTTGCCTGATAAAGCTTCCGGCTGAATATGGCCATGCTTATTGATGGCTCTAAAGATTGGCCCCTCTTCAATGACAGCCTCCTTCATCCAAGACTGAAGAGAACGAACGGGACAAGTGCTATAATTAGATCCATAAGGGATGGTTACTTCCCTCATTCCCGTCTTTGACCAAGGCAATAGAATCTCGAATCCCTCTTTGACTAACTTAAGGTGTTCTCTTCGAATGTTGGCTAATTCTGATCGACGAAGGGCGCCAGTGAAACCAACGAGCAGTAAAGCTCTGTCTCTTTTTCCCGATAAAGTATCTGGCAGAGAATCAACCATCTTGCGAAGATCATCCATCAGCACGGGCGATTTCCTGTCTTCAATAATTCGGTGCGGTTGCTCCTTGCTCAACTCTTTTCTGATTCCGCTCAATGTTCGCTTGATCGCCGGATCCTTTCTATTTAGTTCATACCCGTTGTACTGGTGAATCTTTGTGATTGCGGTTAGCCTCCTTTCAAGACTATTCCATTTAAGAGGAGCCTTTTCTTTGAGTTGCCTTCCTTTCCCTGATATTCCAATCCATGAATTTCTTGCCCTATCCTCTAAGTAATCCGCCACGTCATGGGGATTAGTCGGCATGAGTTGCCGGGCGTTCTGCCTGCACCACATGCTAAAATCTTCCCAATCTGAAAAGTAAGCATCGATCGAGGAAGTTTCCATATCCTTTTCAGTGAAAGAATTTGTATATCGGACAGGTTGCCCATTCGTTGGGTTGAAGATTTCTGAATGTGTGATTGTCATCATTGCGGTTTCCATAATTCGACTCCTTGGTTTTCGATAAGGTTCTCATATCGGAAGTTAAGATATACGAATGTGTGTTTTATTGTAAATACCTATTTACGGAAATTCGTAAGTCGGTATATAATTACGTTTTTAAGTAATGACTTGCCAACATGTAAGAGGTTTGATATGTTTCAAATCTCACGCAAGGAGGCTAAGGAAAACGCATGAAAAATCCAATAACAATAAGCATCATCAATTTAAAGGGCGGAGCCAGCAAGACTTCAACGATTCTCAATCTCGGGGGAATACTAAAAGAAAGCGGTCACTCTCCTTTATTAATAGATTGTGACCTACAGCAATCAGCGACAAGATGGGCAGCTCAAGGGGGTAGTAAATTTCCCTTTCCAGTCGTACCAATCAAAATAACCAAGAATGCCAAGCAATTTAAGGATAAGCTGAATGAGATCACAAAGAAATATAAGGCGGACGTTATTTTATTCGACACCCCTCCGCAGTTGGAAGAAGAAGCCTTACTTACCGCCCTCCTATCCGATGTTATCCTGATTCCGATAAGTCCCAGCCCCCTAGATCTTTGGGCCGGCGAACAGGCAATTAAGACGGTTAGGGAAGCGCGCGAGGTTAGAAATAATGGTTTGCCAAAGATTATTCTAATCCCAAGCCGATTAATGCCGAATACATTGCTAGCCCGTGAAATCAGGGGAAGTCTTGAGCAATATAATGAACCAATTGCGCCATCAATTTCTATGCGGGTTAATATGGTTGAATCGTGCATTGCTGGCCTTCCTATTAACCTATATGCTCCCGGAAGTCCATCCCATAAAGAATTTAAGAACTTAATGAAGTTCGTATTTACAAATGTAAAGAAATAAACCAATCCTAACTTAAGGAATATCTTATATGTCTAAAAAAGCAACGTTGTCTCAGATGCAAAAACAAATAGACCCTCCAAAAGAGAAAGTCGAAAAGAAAACAAAGAGATCGCCGGCTCATAAAAAAGATGAGGAAAAGGGGAGTTTAGAAGCTCATGTACCTCGCGGGGAAAGAGCCAATTTCCTCAAGATAACCCTCACCATCCCAGCCGATTTACTCACTGAATTGCGCGCCCTAGGGATGAAACGAAAGGCTGATAAAATGAAGGATACTGACACAAGCTCCTTGATCAGAGAAGCTGTTATCGATTTTCTAAATAAGCATCGTGAGAATTAAAATAAAACACCCGTGAAAGGCTAAACATGTTTATCGAAAATATGGATGAAATTAGATCTGGATTAACCGCAGAAGGGGTCCTAGCTTTCATAGCTTACGCGAAAAGCAAGCCAGAACAAAACGGAAAAGAACTTAGAGACTATTGTCCTGTCCATGAAGGTGATAGTCAACGAAGTTTTTCATTTAACATTGATAAACGAGTTGGTCATTGCCATTCATGCGGGTTCAAAGGTGATCTTATTGAGTTATACAGAGCGTATATTAAAAAAAATGGGAGGGATATTGATTTTCAAGAAGCTACCACAACATTAGCCGATCATTTTGGAATCCCTGTGAAATATAAAATCCAAGAAAACTCCTATGGTAGTAATTCCACATCACCAAAAGAAATTTGGAATCGTTCCAGCACCACCGGTAGCCATCCATACTTTAAAACCAAGAAGGTTGAGTCGTGTGATGGCTTGAAGTATGGTAAAGACCTGAAGCAAAATCATTCAATCATTGTTCCATTTTATAATATCCATAAAATTGGGAATGAACTTAGACTCGAACTTCAAACAATTCAGTTTATCAATGAGTGGGGGAAGTTTTTTTTAACAGGTTTTCCGGCAAAAAACGGATTTTTCCCCATCGGCCAAATAAAAGACGGCGACACTATTTGGTTAGCAGAAGGTTTAGCAACCTCGTTAACCATTTGGGCAGCCTTGGGCAGAAACTCTACAGTTATTTCCTTCGGATCCGCTGGCAATATGACAAGGGTAATAGATTCGCTAAAAGAAAATTATCCCCACATCAAATTAATTGTATGTTTAGATAAAAATGCTGCGGCAGAGAATCAAGCAAAAAAAATAAATCCAAAATACAAATGCAGATTCCGCCAACCGTCTTTTGATGCATTTCCTAATCAAAATAATGAAGAATTAGCAGATTTCAACGACCTTGTTTCTAGATGCGGGCAATCTCTTGAAGTAGTCAAGGCTCAGCTTGAAAAGGAATTTGACATTTCCTCTATTACTATTAGCGAATTCTCAAAAGAAGAACACATGAACAAAATTGAAGAACAGAATGATCAAAGCTTACGAATTCCTATAGTTCCTATTAGCGATAGAATCAAATCGCACAAAGCTACTCTTGAAAAGTATAGGGGGAAAAAATATCTAGGGTTACGTGTAAAAACGATTACTGAATTCAATGAGAACATGTTAGGACTTCGAAAGTTAATTCTTTTAGCCGCTGCCCCAAATGTCGGTAAAACAGCTTTAACAATTCAATTAGCTAAAGAAGTTCTCTTAACGGAACCTAACGCTTGTCTAGTCTATTTATCTCTTGAAATGGATGCAGAAGAGATTTTTACTAGAATGAATCTTTATCATTCTGGATTAAATTTTGATACCTATGTTTTAGGAAACCAGCATATTGTAGATAAAAATGAGCGACAAGTTTTTTTTATAGAAGATGAATTAAGAAAAATAAATGGAGCCGAAAAAACTATTGAAGCAATCGGTAATAGGCTCCAGATTGTTGACGCATCCTCATTCAATCATTTAAATGCTGATACTATCATAGAATATGTCGAACGTCTCAAAATTGAGACAGGATGTAACCGTGCTATTGTGGTTATCGATTATCTGCAAGTATGGCCAACACCGCAAAATATGAGATTCACAAGCGATAACGAAGCCGATAAATGGCGCATCGGTGAAATAAAAAAGATCCGGGATGCATTAAACACGTCGAATCAAGACCCCGTAATTGTAATTTCAGAAGCGAGAAAACCATCCTCTAAAGATGAAGAATGGGGCGGAGATCTTTCCGATGTGATGGGGTCGGCAAGAGGGACATACACTCCTGATGCTGTTTTGCTTTTATCCCAACTTTCTTCCTCTCAATTAAATAAATTATGGGAAGATAAAGAATTTCCAGATCCAAAATATACAGAAAAGGGCAATGAGCTTGAAGATAAAAAAGATCCAAAAAATATCAAAAGTTTTCTGGCCCATAATGGGATAGCCCTATGCAATTTAAAAATGCCAAAAGGTCGCGATGGTATGAAAAAATTCAACATCTTGCTGGCTTTTCATTTCAATAAAAACAAATTCACTTCGATTGATTGGGATTACCTTCTGGGGCTTGCGATGGAGAATAAGAAGAAAGATCAATTTCATTCTTCAAATGTTAAAGAATATGACGAAAATGGAAACGAAATCATATGCAAATTATGATCATTATTAATGTTAATTTATCCTAATTATTGGTGCCACAATGTCTGAAGAAGAAAAAGAAAACATTAAAAGACAAGTTTGTGTGATGGGTGACAAGGAAAATAAATGGAAAAAATATCTCTATCTTGAGAATGGAGTTTTAGTTGGAGAAAGATTGGTAAAAATTGAAAACGGAATTGAAATTCCTTGTGAAGAGACTGGGTCAGCTAATTACACATTGACACTTCATCCAAATTTCGAAAACGAAAAAGAACTTAATGTTTTAAATAATATAACGGGAGAAACCTCACAAATTAAAGTCATCCAGCAACCTCAAAAGGTAGAATTCGTGAAATGGTATAACGAAACAAAAAATATCGGGGCAATAAATCGCCTTGAAAATGGCTTACATGTTAGCTGCCAATATTTCAGAGTTGAAAATAATCAAGAAGTAATTTGCGAACCACCAGAAGGCGACGGCAAATTTTACTTTGTCCCTCTTCCTGATGGCGTGCCTGATTTCTCTTCATACAATGGGGAAATTTCAATGTATGACCCTTCAACCAACACGATTGCAAGGACTATTCCAAAAGCAAAAATCATTCATGTCGATGGAAAAGTGGAAATAAAAATCAAAGAAGATGATTCAAAGGTCACTGAGGATTTAATCTCAAAAGTAAATGAATTGTCTTTAGATGACAAAGAAAGGCTTATTGAAAGCATTCAGAAAACATGCGAACCCGTGACAACTTTAGAAGGTAAGCAAGTCTCTATCTCAACTATTGATCAAGTCACTCAAACAATAGGAATGATTTTAACTAATGAATCAGATGAAATCCCTATTGATTTTTATAAAACCATTGATCCGAAAGAAGGTTTTGGAATTAGCAGAGTTGCAGAGGATAAAATTTATTATCTTCCACGATTATTAGAAAATGCGAAATTGGTAAGACAAGGCGACACAACAACTTACATTATCCAATCTGAAGTTAAAGATTCTTATAATAACTCAATACGATTAGAACATAGGCTACAAGCAACTTCGCCGCAAGAAGCAGAAAAAATTGCAAGATTAGTTTTGAAACGACTTAAAGGGATTCAAATTAAAATTTGGACAGCATGTTGGAAGATGGCTAACACCAAAAGTCGTTATACTTTTAACTGCCGGTTGTCGGAGTTAATGAAATACTGCAACCCTTTGCGCGAAGCACATTTTAATTCAGCCGAGAGAGCTGATTTTTATGAACATTTGAGAAGTTTAGAAAACACCAAATTTGTTTATACAAAGTCTTACAAAAAAAAAGGAAAAGACAAATACGACTCTTACGAAATTAGACTTTTGGAAATTCACAGACATAGCGGATACAAAGATGAAGAAGCCCCGCAAGAAATAACAATGACTATTCTAAATACATTAGCTCTTCAAAAGGAAAAAACTACTTTTGTTGGAGTAGAAATTAAAAATCGCACACTTGAACTGCATGCTGATGATGCTATGCTAGCTAATTTTATCCAAACGCGAAAAAATCAAAAAATGGAAGGTTCACATCTTAAACTAGAAAGAGATTCGTTAATGGAAATAGCCGGCTTGTCGCTCACCAATAAAACAAAAAAGGCCCATGCAAATAAACTTCTCTTAGAGAAACTAGGGCGATTGAAGGAAAAGGGTATAATTCTAAGCATTCCTAAGCGCATAAGTGACAGTATTTCATTGAAAATAAGATAGTTGAATGAGTTGGGGGTTTAAGTTACCAAAGTTGGGGGTTTAAGTTACCAAAGTTGGGGGTTTAAGTTACCAAAGTTGGGGGTT
>ERZ869925.1357-NODE-1357-length-11273-cov-7.445623_pt1 | contig 11273 bp, 17 predicted proteins | sample MGYA00579311_ERZ869925 | MGnify/ENA primary metagenome ERZ869925 (study PRJEB32216, sample SAMN09231817) | wastewater metagenome | place: USA: Maryland | collected 2016-07-30 | study: EMG produced TPA metagenomics assembly of the PRJNA472060 data set (Reclaimed...
TATTTCACAAGCCTTTCCCGCATAACGCGCAATGCTTCCGATAACGCGCCTTCTGAGAGCCTTGTGCGTTGAAGTCCCTCCACTGACCGATGCTTCAACTAACACATGTGTTGTCTCTATGGAGGATTTTCTCATGACTGATTTAGTGATTACCGCTGCGAGTGTCACGTGGGTTGGCGGCGTTCGTCCCATCGTCGGGCAGGGCGGCGAGGCGGGCACACCCGGCCAGCCGGTCTATCTCGACACGACCACCAACACCTATAAGCTGACTGACGGCGATCTGGACGCGGCCAGCGTTTGCGCGGGCATCCTGCTGGACACGATGGTCAGTGGCCGTCCCTGTCTGATCGCCCCACCCGGTGCCGTCATCAACATCGGTGCAACCGTCACGCTCGGCACGGTCTATGTCTGCTCATTGACAGCCGGTGGAGTCGCGCCTTGGGCTGATCTCAGCACCGGCGATTACACGACCATCCTCTTCATTGGTGCCACCAGCAACATTGTCGAGTTGATCTGCAAGCGCCAATATGCGGGCGTCCACGCCTAATTTAATGGTTGCCAACCGCCAGCCCGCTCCAAAGCAGGGCACCGTTCAGGATTTGATCAATGGGCTGCTCGACCGGGGTTATAACCGGGAAGTGCAGCCCGTTTTACGTGCCGTCGCCAAGTCGGTCAACAGCGGCTTGATCCAGACGCGCCTCGATCAACTGGATAAAGAAGTGCAGCGCCTCATGGAAGCCGGGGAAAAGCTCACGCCGGATAATCCCGTGCTACGGGCCTTGCTCGCCGATCTGGAAACCACCATGAAGACCAACGCCGCCGTGGTTGATGGTGCCGCTGAAGCCGTGCAGCAGACGGGCATCAACGCCGCCGCCACCATCCAGCGCCAGCTCGCACTGCCGGGCATGACCGACACACAGCTGGCCCGCATCGGCGTCGTCTGGAACCGTCCGGATCCCGCAGCCGTCGCCCGTGTCGTTCAGTATTCGCAGTCGGATCAGTGGGCATCGCTGCTCGCCAAGTACGGGCAGGGCATCGTGGACACCGTGAACAATCAGGCCATTCGCGGCATTGCCTCCGGATGGTCACCGCTGCGCACGGCCAGCAACATCCGCGCCTTGACCGAAAACCTCCCGGCGTCACAGGCCAACACCCTCATGCGCACGCTTCAGTTGACCAGTTACCGCGACGGAACGGCCATCCAGCAGACCGCGAATCAGGCCATCGCCTCGCAAATCATTCGAATAGCAGCCTTAGACGCTAGGACCTGTCTCTCCTGTATCGCCCTGCATGGCACGGTCATCTGGGACAGTGAAACTGACTCCGGAACACCGGTGCCGCGTGTCGATGATCATTGGAATGGCCGCTGCACCAGCGTGGTGCAGGTCAAAGGCCGCACGCTCAACGTTCAGACCGGCGCCGATTGGTTCAACAACCTGTCCGCCGAACGCCAGCAGCAGCAGGCCAGCTTCGCCGGTTCACCCGGCAAGTGGCAGGCCTTCCAGAACGGCGACGTCACGCTGCAAGACTTCGTGCATCAGCATCAGGACGACACCTTCGGCCAGATGGTCACTGAAGCCTCGTTAAGCGGGGCACTCAAGGGTAAATAACCTTTTCAGAAACACTCGGAAACACTGGAAACAGGAGAAACACTATGCAGGGCATTCGCCGTGATTATGGTGAGCACGATGGCATCCCATCAGCAGGGGAGTACGGCAAATTATCTGATGGTAGTTGGTATGGCATACCACCAGAACATCCTGAGTTACTAGCCGGATTGAGAAACCATAAAGTGACAGAACACGAAGACGGGACAATTACGGTTTCACCAAGTATTTTAGTTTGGTATGAAGGTGCAGATTATAGAGAACGCTGGCACGGCTACCTGGAACGTGGCATCTGGCGTGAAGTGTAAACAAAAAGATCAGGCCACGCGGGTCTGATCTTCTTGCGATGGTTTACCCGTACTCCATCAAACGCGCTGTAACCATACCCTCATGCTGTGCCAGCGAACGATCAACATGATTGGATGGAGTATTGCAGTTATCCATCTGAATTTCGCGCTGCCCGCTAGTCTTTCTCCGCTCAGACGGCGGGTGACGTAGGCATGAAGCCTAGTGTCACCTACAGTTTTGTGGTTCCCATCTTGGGATTGAGGCTGGTTACCGACGACAGCCTGTAACCTAATTAAGGTCTTCGCTCGCTCCATCCCGCTTCTTGTTGCCTCATGGCTCAGATTTGCCGAAGAGCTTTTTTCACAACCACCTCAGTTGTTAATGCCCACCATATTACCCGCGCGGTTCAAATGGTAACGCACATTGAGAAGATGTTTTATCAGTAGCTATTGCACCGAACTCGTCACATTAAAATTCAGCGGACTCATCGTCGGCACACTCAGATTACCGAACCCGTTGACGCCGCCCATCGCCTGATCGAGCTTGGATGCCACGTCCTTCGCCTTCTCGTCCATCATCCGCTTGATGTCATCCTCCGACCAGTTCGCCAGTCCCGACTGCGCCAGCGCCCGCAGCGCCGCCCGCTCGTAGCCGGCATCGTTCAGCAGTTGGAACAGCTTCAGCACGTCCGCATCGTTGCGCAGTTCTGCCGACTTCCAGCGCGTGTTGACTTCTTCCAGCGCCGGTGCAAAGCGGAAGCCGAACACGTTCTGCTGCGCGGCTGCCAGATAGATCACATCTTCCCAACTGTTGCCGATCTGCACCTGTGCGCGGGTGAGTTTCCCCAGCATGCCGATCTCCCTTTGCTTCAGCGATTCCCCACTGGACGAGTCGCCGCCCATCTGGCCGGGCAGGGGTGTACTGCTGATCACACCGATCTGAGTGATGATCGTGTCAATCCCGCTGATGATCTGCGACAGATCGCCGCCTTGGATGCGCTCCAGCTTGGACACTCCCAAATAGGCCGCTTGTGCCTGCGCCTCTTCAAGATTTTGCGGCATGAGAACTTGCTTTGTAGTGGAATCGATTACGTTCTTGAACACTGTCATGCCCGGTGTCAGCGCCTGCGGAACCTCGACATTCACGCCGAAGAAGATGCTGAAGGCCGTCAGCCGTCCGGCCATTACCAGATCGACGAGCTGCGAATTCAGCGAATCTTGCAGCGGGATGATGTTCACCAGTTCGCTAATGCCGCCCTTGTTGTAAAACGGGACAATGGGAACCCCGGGCGCTTTGCCTTCTAGGGGCGATGGTTCCTTGCCATCGTCATAAGGAGTCATTGCGCCGTCTCGAACCTCGTACTTATCCGTCCGATTCGGATAATAAACATTCACCCTCTTATATTTGGACGTATTCGTCTCGCCGTTCACCGTCTCTTCCGGCGTGGGCGGCACGTCGTACCAGATTTTCACGGCGGCGGCGATCTCACTGCTGCCGCGCTTGTAAACGACGATCACGCCCGTGTCACCGTCGTAGGCATCTTCCTGATAGAAGCATTCCCGCTTCAGCGCGTCGTCATAGTGAACGCTCACGAACGTCAGTCCATCCCGCAGATACGCCACGGCGATGTCACTTTGCAGCCCATCAAACCGGTTGTATTCCATCAGTTCATCGACCCATTCCTGCGCCGGATCAACCGCGTCACTTGTGTGCATTTCTTGCACAGAAGTATCTGGCATGGGATTCCCTTCCCCTGTTACTACGGGGGAGGGGTTAGGGGTAGGGGTAGACTTCGCCTCAAACTTGGCGACATTGAGCCGGTCAGCCATCCGGTCGATGATCAGTGCACAATAGTTGATGTTATACCGTTCCAGCCGCGTGTCACTGATGTTCAGCATCGCCTTCATTTCCGTCGTCAGCTGCATGCGGTGAAAGCCGTCATAATATTCACGGAACAATTTCACCAGATCACCCTGCTGCTGCACGTCCGTTTGCCACTGCGACGTCACCAAGCCCTGTGCCATTAATTTGGCTGCGATTTGCTCAAGCATAATGCCCCACTTTATCTTCGATATGCCAATCCAGACGCTTCTTCACCACCTGCACCGCAAAATAGCGGCTTGCATCCATCAAGTGGAAAGTGGCCTTGTCCTTAATATTCTTGGTCACTTCGCCGTTGCGGATCTCGCGTGAATAGCTCATAACCTCATCAATCCACTCGCGAAGGTCGTCCATCACAAACAGGCGATGCTGGCGAATCAACTGCGTCAGCCGGTCGATACCTTCTTCAACGTCCATTGTGTCCGGCTCGCGTACACCTGCCGCGCCTGCACTCTTATAATCCTCACGCCAGTATTTCTCCGACTTTGCACCCACAGCCCACCAGATAACGCGCTCACCGTTCTCGCGGGCGAATGTCACGTCATCTTTAGCATGTTCTTTGGCATCCCGACGCTTGCCGCCCTTCACCGCCCGGTACAGATAGAACACGTCGTCTTTGGGATCATGCGCCACCCATACCTTGCCCGGGTTCACGATGCCCGGATCAACCGCCACCATCCGCGGCCACTCACTGGGGATCACGAAGCGCTTCACCTTATGCCCGCCGTCTTCTTTCAGCGCGTCCACAAAGTCTTCGTAGATCGCTGCCGGTGGCCTGCCGAATTCCGCCTTGTAATCCATCGCGAATTGATAGGGCTGCATCGAGCGCTGCAAACTTTCATATTCCGCTTGGCTGAAGAATGGATTGACCGTTGAGACAAAGTTGATCACGTCAATTTCCGGATCGCCCTTCACCCACGTGTCATAGATCTGCTGCTTCAGCCAGCCCATGTCGTAAGGCGTCGTGGTGCCCAGTACCGGCCCCGCAGCCAGCGACACACGCCCGCGCACATCCTTCCACACCCGCGCGTCATATAAGCCGGGTTCGTCCATCCACGCCGCCTTCGCGCTGAAGGACTGCATGCCCGCCTCAGATTCCGCCGTTCGCAGGATGATGCGTCCCCACATCTTTTCATATTCATAGCCGTGCCCCGCGCCGAACTTGCCTGTCAGCGGATCGCACAATTCAAAGATGCGGTCACCCGGCCAGTATTTGGCGATGCCCAGATCATTCACGAAGTACTGCTTCAACGCGGGCAGCATCTTGGCGATAAACAGGTCATTTGTCGCGCTGATCGCCAGATAATCGCCTGCGCCGAACTCGCGAATCCACCGGTGCAGATGAACCGGACCATAAATGGTTTTTCCGCTTTGCTTTCCCGCCAGCATGAACACGAAACGCTTGGGGCTGTCCCATGCGCTGCGCTGCCCTTGGTGCAGGTACACGTCCACGATCTTGTCTTTTTTGTTGACCGTGTAAAGTGGATGTGTGCCATCCTGCTCGTGCAGCACCATGTCCCACTGTTTTGGGGCAGGCGGTTCCTTGCCGTAGATTTGACGATACAGTTGCGCCGCAAAAACGGCCTCAGGGGTTTGTTGCATCAGGTCTTAGAAGAGTTCGAATCTGTTGCGGGCTTTTCTCGCAGAGATACCATTAAATCAACAGCATCATCAATGAGTGTTTGAATTCCAAGCGCGGCGTCAATATATTTAAATGTAGCAACATGATCAACAAATTCTTCGAGCTTCTTGATGCGGCGGCGAAGATCATCGTTTTCTTCTTCTAAAATTTCAAATAAATCAGACATCATTTACTCCACAGAAGGAGACTTATCGGAAGTCATTTCGATTTCAACATCAACGAGCGAAGCGAAGATTGAACCCGGCGCACAACCAACTATGGTTGGATCAGCATTCGTATTCAGCGATTGATGCCATAATTCGCCCAATCGCTCAGGAGATATGCCGGCCTCTATTCCACGGTAATAATGTGGATCAACAAAGCGCCGTTGATATTCATTAACCATCTCCTGTGATCGCCGTTCCAAATAATGATTAATTATCGAAGTGCCAACAATAAAGAACATCATGAATGCAATAAATAGAATAGTTCCTGAGTCCATCTTCATCCCCCTAAATCCGCTTGACGCATCGCGATCAAATTGGTCAGCACTTCATTGATATTCAGATCAAGGTCTTTCATCTGCTTCAGCACGTCCGGCGACACATCCAGCAGCGCCGCCCCATCCGCGCCGGTGACTTCACTGCGCTCCACAAAGCCCTCATCTTTGGCCTGTGTCTTCAGCGCGTACATATACGCCCGCTGATGCCCCGGTGACGTGCGATCCTGTATGTCATCAATCAACGCGCCGGTTGCGATTCCCACCAGATGCGCCTTCGCCGTTGCCAGTTCTTCGACCAATTCCGGCCAGCGGTCCAGCGCATTTTCCACCGTCTGGCGGCTGCATCCCACCATCGACGCCACAGCCGACTTGACACCAAAGGACAGTTTGATCGCCTGTTCAAACGCCTCTTTCGGGAACTGCGGTTTATCCTCGACCGCCGTCCCCTTCGCCGCCTCATACGCCGCTTTTAGTTCCGGATACCGCTTCAGATAGCTGTACACCGTGCCCGTCGCGCAGTTCAGGTGCCTCGCGATGGCAGCCGGTGACGCGCCCGCCGCCTCAATCGCCAGCCGGAAGGCCGTCATCGTATACTTTCGCGGTGTTTTCTGGGTTGCTTTTGCCATCAAATGTCTAAACTCGTCAACTTGCCACGCAGTCGCGGCCCTGTTTTTGCACGACTCTAATCCACTATGCGAAGTCTCAATAATCCGTACAGTCTGACTCTATAATCGCCACGCCGGTTTCATCGCACGGTAGCGATTTATGCCCAACTGACAATCAACTCCGTCCCATGCGGCCACATTCCCCGATTCAGGCTGAAGCACAGCCGTTCCATCCGCGTCGGCAGTCGATAGCCCCGCCGTGCCCCGTGCCCACCGACACGCACCAACCGCCCCGCCTCATACATCGCCAGCATGTCACGCCGTAAGGATCCCTCTGCACGATACACCGGAAAACGCGACTGCAAATCCTTGGGCAGCACCCCCCGCCGCAGATCGCGCTGGGCCTTGCTCATCGCCGCCTCGATTTCTTCCCAAATCACTTCGGTATACTCGCTGATCTTCATGATACCCTTGAGATTGTGTTAAGTTTAGAACTATTGTACTGCACTTCCCGCAAACAGTCTTATAAAGTTTGTGTATTCTAACTTAACACACCCACGCTTTCACAAGGATTCACCCTTCAGAAGATGGGTTATCGGTAACAGTTCCAGCCTCGATTAATCCTGTAGGTGTAATTGTCCACGATGTGCCATCCGAATCATTACTCCACGTTTCAGCCGAACTGTCATCCTGCATCCATTCTCCAACAGTGACCCATTCCTTGGCACTTTCAAGAGATGTGAAGACGCCCAAAACATCATAATCATCAGGGTCTTCATAATGGCGTTCTTGGCGTGTCAGGACGTAGACGACCAGCCTGCCCATATATATCCACGATTTCAATTGACCGTGTTCAAATGTCAGCGTGCAGTTGCCCGACTCGCTGCCAACCATCTCAAATTGCCCCGTGTAATCGTCCGGCTGATAGTCGCCGGGGTATTCTCTTCGAAACAGTTTGCCGGTTTCATCAACCAGATATTCGCCCCACAGCGCCATATCCTTGGTTTGATAGTGCTCTTGTTCATGGTTGATATGCGGTATCGGATACCGAACGGTTACAAAATCCAACGCGCTCATTTCCAATCCTCAGCTTTCTCGGCCATGCCGATGCAGATCAATTCCCGCGCGTCTAGCCACTTCATATCCCCCGGTTGGTTGTAGCGCTCCCACCACCACACGAAATCTTTGCAGCTGGCCTCTGCATAAATCTCACACTGCTTTTCGTCGGATTTATTGAGCTGCGCCGCCCATGTCCGTGCTTTGGCCGCGTCGAACGTCACCCGCTCTTCGTACCAGCGCACCGGGTGAATCCCCATTTGACCGTTGCGAAACACCAACCGCTTGGCACAGCTTGCCCAGATCGTCGCTGCCGCACTGGCCGCCGCGCCCATCAGCCAGCCGTGTACATTCCCATCCCGCTGGATGATGCTGGCAATCGCTAATCCCGTCAGCGAATCGCCGCCGTCCGACCGGATATAAAGATGGATCGGCGCGGCTGCATCCTTCGCCCTCAGATAGTGGATCTGCGCTGCGACAATCTCCAGTGTCGCCTCTTCGATATTATCCACCAAATAGATAATCCGCTGCTCATTCAGGGGGTAATCGTTCTGCAAATCACTCAGGTTCATCCTGCTTTTCGCTTTCCGTTAAGGACGATCTCCGTCCAAAGTTCTTCAAAATGGGGCACTTCAAACCGCGTCAGATTCCGCCTGCGTTTGCTAATCTGTTTATAGCTGCGTTCCAGCCCACGATCCGGACGGTACTGGTACAGGCACACCTCAAACACCACCAACCGCCACGGATGCAGCGGCGATGACGGATCCGCGTACACATTCGGGCTGTACACCACGCCGAAGTGTGCCCCCATCGGCAGCTTGATCATCTCGCGATAATCCACGTCATAATAAAATTCGATGGACGCCGGATAGCCCATCGGCTCAAACAGCTGCCAGCTATCCGGTGCCCGCTCGATTAAACTCATCATTCGCTTGGCTCATCCTCAATAGGCGGCCATTTCAAATTCGCTAAACGCCTTGTCTTTGCCATCTGGTCATTGATGTCCGGCAGCATCTCGTCAGGCGTCATCTGACGCACGCTGGCATTGGCGATGTTGTATCCGAGATGGGCTTCAAGGGATAACATCTGATTCGTGTGAATAATGCATTGGCACGTCCATCCCTGATTGGCCCACATGAATGTATGCGTAGCTGGAAACTCGCAATCCTTCTGATCGCAAAGCCTCAAACCTTCTTCCCCTCGTTTAACCGGATTTTCACTGCTCATGATCTTCTTCCCTTCACCTCTCAGAAATTCGCTTATCGGTAATCAAATCACTTGATCTTTTCAATTGGTTGTCTTCGCTGCCACACGCCATCAACCTGTTCCATCAGCCGGGCACGATCAGTAATCGCACGATAGGGAACGAAGTCGTCCCATTCAACGAATCCCGCCGCAAGCAAATCACCTTTTGCCCCAGCCCGACGTGCCTTGTATCCTTTCCCATACTCGCGTCTTTTCTCACGGGATGCAGCACTTTCAATTTCTTTCTGGCGCTCACGCTGCAATCGGCGCAAATCCGCCTCATACGTTGGTGGTTTAGGGACACTCGCGTTGCGGATGTATCGCTCTTCCTTTTTACGGCTATTCGGATTTTGATGTTGAAACTCATTCATCTTCTTCCTCAGACAACTCAGCTATCAGTGTTGAAATGTCATTGCCATAGTTAGTCGCCATAGGCTCATCAACAGGCGGGAAGTCGCGTCCAAGCCTGTCAGAAGGCCATTGCTTTTGGTACGGCGGCTTCTGCTGTTTATGTAGCCCAATGCCATAGAGCAGCTTGGCCCGTATCGCGTCAAACGAGTAACCACGTCCAGTTTTGTTAGCCAGCTTCACCAGACCATTAAGCGCTTCGGTGTAGGCATTCGTCGCGCCGCCATGATTGAAGTAGGCAAAGATTTCTGTGTGCCAGTTATTCATCGCCAGTGTCAGCGGCTTAAAAGCGGATTCAAGTTCGCTAGGGATGCTCTCTCGCCACGTTTTATAAGACGCTTCAGCAGTTGGGCGCGTCGGCGACTGCCATATATCCATGAAACTCTCTTTTAGGTCGTAGGATGCCCTGAGCGCCGGAAATGTGCCTGTCCAGCTTTGCAGTATCATTGTGTCGGCTGGCTTCAATTCGTGCCTCCGACGTAGCAAGATATGCCTATCGTGCATGAGTGTCCGGCGCTGACGGTCTGTCAACTCGGCTCGGATAACCTTACGCACCGATTCCATGCTCTGATTCGCCATACGAACGATGTGATACTTATCCACGATGATTTGAGCGTGAGGCATAACATCCGTGACGGCATCTCGGTACGGCTGCCACATATCCATCGTGACCAATTGAATACCCTGCTTATCAGCCAACGTCCTCAGATAGTTCACCACCGTAGGTTTATTGCGGTTGATGAGCAGGTCTACAACTGTTCGTTCCTTGACATTGGTGATGATGCAGCGCGGTTTCTTGAGTAGGTGTAGCTCATCTATGCCGAGCCATTCAGGTGTGGCAAAGACAACAGTTTTAGCGATATTAGCGACGTGTTCCTTAAAGATGTTCCGTATGGTCTTTTCTGTCAGCCCTACGTCCTCTGCCACGCTTGTAAAGGTGCGCTTGAGGCTTTCCTGCTGGATGTACTTGAGCAATCGCTTGGTGACGGCGCGTTTCTCGTCTAGGTCGGGCAGGCTTTGCATAAAGGTTTTGCCGCAGTTTTCGCAGCGGTAGCGCTGTCGCTGGACGTTCAGGCCAACGCGCTTGGCATGTACGGGCAAATCCATATACAACTGTGCCAGCTTGCCGAATCGGGAAACCTTCATTGAGAAACAATGAGGACACATGGCTTCATGTGTATCGTACTGCACAGTCAGGCGGTAGTCGTGGTCACTTTCGTCAGTGGAAAGTATCGTCCAGTGAGGGAGGTTGAGTATGTTCATAGGGTAATCCTGCTAGGTGGGTATAGCAGGATTATACACATCCTTTTCCGATTTTAAGTCTATTGAAATCTCGTCGCAGTCTTCGCAATACCAATAACCGTTTCCCCTTGCCATTAATCCATGTTCAGAACACCAGGGGCGGAAGTCAATATAATGACGTGGGGCTGTATAGATGCCCATCGCAGCACCGATAGCATGGTCAGGGTAGGCGTAGACTTCACAGTTTGGTTTTTCATCATCCATAGACATCACGCCACCTCACTGATGTGCGACCACTGATAAACAATCCATTCGGCTACAATTGAATGATGCCACAGATTCATATCAAACCGCATCAAGATCATATTTGCAAACTCGGCGGTCACACCAGCACGTAGAGCGCGTTTGATTACGACACGTTCACGGGCTGCCGCCGCTGCCGTTCCCTTCGCCACCAACACAACCACATTTCCCTTGATGACACCAGTTGTTACGCCGTTGCTATCAACTTCCATGTTGATAACTGCGAGTGTGCCTTTAGCCCAAACTTCAATCGGCGCATCCAGTTGAATAGTCAAGTAAGTCACTTCACCCGCGACTGCCACGTCTGTAACATTGCCACTGAATGGCTGTGCTGCGTAGATGCCGCTTACTTGGTTGTTGTTGTCAAATGTGGTCATGGTTGCTTTCTGTACATCTATTATCAACTTCGGATTATACTATTGATTATAGGACGGATAACTTTCCTTGTCAACAACTAAATCCGAATATGTGTTTACTTGTACGCACATCTGATCTACACTAAAATCCGAATAGCC
>ERZ869925.1358-NODE-1358-length-11262-cov-5.260195_pt1 | contig 11262 bp, 13 predicted proteins | sample MGYA00579311_ERZ869925 | MGnify/ENA primary metagenome ERZ869925 (study PRJEB32216, sample SAMN09231817) | wastewater metagenome | place: USA: Maryland | collected 2016-07-30 | study: EMG produced TPA metagenomics assembly of the PRJNA472060 data set (Reclaimed...
TAGTACTGAGCTTGAACGGTTTGACCTTGAGCGTTCGTGTACTGAACACCCATAAACACACCATAGGTGTTATTTGCGGCTGCAGTAGTAGAGTCAACGGTTACTGTTGATTTTTCAATTGTGCCACCTGCGGCTACACGGACGATGTCCCCGTTAAAAATCGCAGTGTTATAAGTACTTGCGATTGGCAATTGACGGGTTGCACCAGCGTAGGGTTTGCCATCCACGCTGTTGATCGGCAGTAAGCCATAGGGAGCTGAAACGGTTGGATAAGCCATTTAAATCTCCTAATTAAGAATTACCATTACCAAACCCGCGTCCTCTGGTTGTTGTGCTCTTTCGATCAGCAAACAAAGGCATACGAGCGTCGTTGTTTTTCAAAAAGCTGTTGTCCACGGACTCCATTTGTTTCTGAGCTTTGTCATCAAAATAGCGTCTACGGGCTTCAGCCAGTTCTTTTGGTTTCTTGCATAAAAGCAAGCCACCAATTTCTACGTTACCGTCCTTGTTACCAGTAATCTGGAGTTCAGGATAGTCCACTGCTTTACACGGCACCCACTTGTCGCGGAACTTTTGAGACACGTTTGTGGCGTTGTCTTGTCCAGCAATCGAAGTTGCTACCCAGTGAAAGTCATAGTCTGGGTCTGGGTTAGGTTCGGGCAGAGTACTAGGTGGACGATACTCGTATCTAGTTTCTGTTTTTTCGCGTGTTTCTAGTTCACGGGGTGTGCGGTTATTAGCCATTTTGAGCCTCCAATTTTAAAATTTCCTGAGCATACTGTTTGTGGGATAAGCCATACTTCTCTGCAAGACGAGCTTGCGTCGTTGTAAGTTTGACTACTTTCTTGGCACCCGATGAACGGGTGGCAGGAGCCACAACATTCGCAGGTTTTTTAGTCGGCTCAGCCTTAACCGATTCAGTGCTTCCCAACAACTCGGGGAATACCTGTTTTAAGCGAGCATCAACGCGCTCGAAGTATTCATCTGAGCGGGGATCTACCCCGGTTGCCACTAGTTTTTGGTGCAGCCCTAGAGCAAAGGCCGTCATTTCTTCGTACCCCGGAGTTCCAAACCACTGGTTTTTGGCTTGCCAGCGCAAGGTTTTGTCATCAAGTTTAGGGGCTTCGGGAGCCGTTTGATATGTTTGTACAACATCTTCCTGAGTTTGTAAAGGGGTAGGTTTGAAATTTTTCGCACCTTCAAGTTTCATCTTTGCTTCAGTCAACGCTTCTTGTGCTTCAAGCATCGCATCGGCATCGTATGATTCTTGCGCCTCTTTGTACTTACGACGCGCCATCTCCATCTCTGCTTCAGCCTTAGCCTGCAAGGTCTCAGCATAGGTAGCTTCGCCAGTCTTCACATACTCTTTCAAGCGACGGTTCTCTTCGATAATCGCTTGTGTCATGCGCTCAAGTTCTTGCTTCTCACGCAGTGCGGCTTCTTTTGCACGACGCTCAACATGACGCGCGTGTGTTAGTTCCTTAATGCTTGCTTGAGCACCTTTGGTGTAACTTTCGATTTCTTCATCGGATGGGTCATCAACCTCGCGGTCTAACGGCTTAGCAGTTCTGTCGCGAACCGGCGTATCGTCTTCGATCTCGATGTCTACATCACCCTCGGCGTCGATATTGATTTCAATATCTTCATCTACGGGTTTACCCTTAGCTTCGGCTTCCTCAGTTTCATGGGGAAACTTAAACTCTTCTGTTTCATATTCAGCCATGTTTTTCTCCTTTAAACGCGTTGTATGCCACGTGGGTCTTCGACCGTCGCTTCTACTTGGTCGTCATTAATCAAGCGAAATTCCTTGCCGTGAATCATTAATCGGGTACCCGTATATGGACGAGTAATCACGAAATCGCCTTCTTTACACCACGCGCCGTCAGGAAACTTTTCAGGGTCTTTGTAGGCATCTGGTCCAAGCTTGACTACGAACAAGACTGGGGAAGTAATTTCCTCAATTTTTACCGTCTGGTCTGCTTTGACAATCCCACTCTCGTAGGTATCGCCTGCATCTACCAAGGCGCAGAGCAGTCGCCAACCTTTGGGGTCGGGTAGTGCTTTTGCCTTTTGCTCGGCTTGTTCATATTCTTGATCCACTTCTGGGGCTTTAACTACGCCCGGCGGCAGGATTATTTCTCTTTCCGGAACTGCTATAGCTTCACTCATTATTAGCCTTTTCTAGGTTTTCAGCGAGGTCAAGTAGGTGACGCTCTGCATAGGCTAGACCTCGAATAACCCCGCAGAGCTCTTTATAGGCGGCATGGTCAGGGCATGCACCCGTAGCCAAGTCGTCCGTAAAGTTGTTCATATCGTTGCGAATCTTGTCCCGCATCGCCTCGATAAAGTCCATCACAATTAAGTCCATTTATTACTCCTTCGTTCGGTTTTTGCGACTCTCAATTTCTTTTTCTGTCAAGCGTAAGCCTCTGTTCTTAGCGTCCTCGATGACCTTGATCTGCGCATTCATACCAGCAATCCGCTCGTTCGAGGCAATCTGCTCTTCCTTCAGACGGAGCTCGTCAGCCTTAGCTGCGGCGTCAGTCATGAGCTTCTTCTCCTTGATCTCGGTCTCTTTGTTCTTACGTGCTTGGTCTTGCATCTGTAGTTGTAAGACTGGGTCTTGGGCGTTTTGTTGTACCTGTTGCTGAGCAGACATGGCTTGGGATTCAGCCAGCACTTGCGGTGCGGCTTCAGCCATCATGCGGCTAAGCTCTTTCTCCATATCCTCTGGCAACTCGTCGTCCTCGGCAGGTAGGGCAAAGCCAAGAGCCGTCTGCATCTTATTGCGATAGGCGTAGCCAACGTGCTCGGCGATGTGGGCTTGCATGGAGCCTTGGATAACCGCTGCTTGTGGGTTCTGCCCAATGAGTTGCTGAACAATCGGGTCGTTCATGGCGCTCATGTGAACCTTGATGTGAGCCTCGTGGTCTTGGTACGCAAACGCTTTGAGTGGCTTGCCACGTAGCGCGTTCTGGTTCTCCGTTATCGGGTCGGTTGGCTTCTGGTCTTCTTCCAACGGGACAAGCTTGTCCGCGTGTTTGATACCCAAAACCTCCAACATCTGACGATGGAGCACTGGCATGTTGTAAATCTGCGGTGCCATCTGTGCCAGTTGAATAACAGCTTGGTACTGGACTACTCGCTGGCTGAGGGTTGCTGCGTTTGGATCTGATACGGGTAATACTTCTACGTTGCTGTAGTCAGCTTTCTTAGCGCGTGGTGTGCCTTCTTCTGGCTCGTAGGTGTATTCGTCATCTGTGTAGTCACGGATAATTCCCGCAAGAAGCTGTAGCTCTTGCTTCATCGAGTAGTGAACGCGGGCTTGTACCGCACTCATTACCTTTAGCGTCCTCTCCAAAATCGCTAACGTCGTACCGACAGGCGCTTGGTTGGACATATCCGCTACCTTCATATCCGAAGTAGCTGCGAAGCGACGACCTTCCTCAACAATCTTGTCCATCAAGCCAGACAGAACCATCGAAGGCTCTTTGTATGGCAGAGGCAGAATGTTGTCGCGAATAGCGCCAGAACCCACATCTACGTCACGGAACTCGCCCGGAGCGATTGGTGTGTCGTCGCCTTTAATTCTCAAACCTCTGCTCTTCAAACCGCCCGGCAGGTTAGACAATGTACCTGCGTCAACCAACTGCCTCATGATGGAGGTAGCAGACTTCGCATACCCACCAATCAGATGGAATAAGCCAAAGCCATAAGCGCCATAGCCGGGGATGTACTGATAGTGAACGAAGTGGTGGCGTTTTAGCTTGAGCGGGTCTTCTTCCTTCCAGTTACGGCGGATTGCCAATACTTGGTTTGTGCCACGGATCATTGTTACGACGTATGGCAAGCCGATACCTGTAGCGTTGCCTTCTTTATCTTTGTCTTCGTAGCCCGGTAAGTCTAGGTCAACGTGCGCTTCGTAAATCTCAAAGCGGTCGTCGTATGTAGCCGAGAAGCCGGTCTCTTTATCCTTGCGTTCTTGAATATCGCTAGTGAACTTGCTAGGCTCGCCCAGCTCAACGTCACGATAAAAGCCGGCGTTGATTAGTTTGAGTAGGTCATTTTTAGTTTTGCGCATCACATGAGTAATGCGATGGCAGGTGTTAATTTCGCTGATGCCGTATGGGAGGATGATGTCCTCGGCTGGGATAAATATGGATACTTGGCGCTCTAAGCTTGGGTCGTAGTACACCTTCTTAAACGCCGAACCAGCACTTGGCAGGTTCCAAAGCATCTTCTCATGCTCAGGGCGGTACTCAGGCATTTTCTCCGTGAGTTGATAGTTCATGTCATCTTGAACACGAACTGCCGCTTCTTTCTTCTCGGTTGTTTCTTTACCGATAATCTGTGTTCTTACAGGACCCTTGGCTGGAAAGGTCTCCATGATGGTGTCTGACTGAAAGCGCACCACTGCCTCGGTAATCATCGGATGGAACACACCGCACGCGCCATCCCATGGTTCTGTGCGCTCCTCAAATTTGAGGCCTAACAAAGTAATACCATCCTTGTACATCTGCTCCCAGTCTTTGCGGGAGGCTAGGTCGTTTTGAATGTCTTCGGCTAAGTCGCCAGCTAGGGACTGAATGTCACCTTCGCTTAAAACCTCGGCAAGGTTCTCGTTGAACTCATCGGTACCTTCGCCCGCTTCAATTTCTAAAATCTCTTCGCCTTCAACGCTTACGCGCACAGCCTCTGGATCTTCAATCTCAATCTCGATGTCCGGCTCTTGGTTAGCAAGCGCGTCAAGTCCTAGAGGTGCTGCGTATAGTGATTTTTCTATGCTCATGTTACTTTTTCCTTAATGCCATATTTGTTTTCGGGTTGTAATTAAACGCACTCTTCGGACTGCCGGTACGTCTGGAAGCGCGATCCAAAGCTCGTTCTTCCGCCGTCATGCTGTTACGCGCCTGACCTTTTTCGGTGTATCCACCTTTATTGTCCATCATCCCACGAGCAATTAATACTGCTCGGGCTGCAGCTTCTGGGTCTTTCGGTGGGCTTTTTTGCGTGCGCATCTGTTCTGTCAGTCGTTCTAACAAAACTCCTCTGCCCATAAACTTTTGCGTCGCCATGATTTTAACTTTCAATAGTAAGCCGCTTTTTTGCGGTATTTATACAAGTAATCATCATCCCTCTCGTCTGAGTCCAGCGAGATAAACCCACCCTGTCTAAAGCGTAATAGCGCTTGGGTCGTAGTATCGACGAAGTCATCGTGTTCGCCAACTGGGAACGCCGCTATTTCTTCAACAACTTCTCTAGCCCAGCGGGTATCGGGCGCCCATACTTTCCCAGAAGTAAACAGGTCGGCGACCGCGTTAAGCCTGACCATCTTGTCATTACCTCGACTGGGGGTGAACTCTTGGACTGGTATTCCCATGCGCCTAAGCTCTTGGATAAGAGGGCCGCCTGCTGCTTTTTTCTCGACGATGAACGCATCTGGTTGCCACTCCTTGTATTGTTTTAGCGCTTCTTGTTTCAGTTCCGGAAACGCAAGACGGTCTTTGAACGCGTCAAGGAGAATGAGGTTGGGTGAACCATTATCTTCATCGTTGTACCAGATACCCCACGTCGTACACGCAGAATAGTCGGAAGTTGTTTTCGTTTCATGTGCCGTATCCCATGACTGAATGATGTAATCGCAAGGTGGTGGGTCCTCTGCTTCCCATACCTGCCAGTCCCTGCGGCTGATAATTGCCGCCATATCAGACGTGGGTTTCTGCATGTACTGGGCGTTCCAATACCGCGGATCCATCTGCTGCTTCTTCGCCTTTAACTGATCAAGAGGCCACTGTGCAGGCCAGAGCGATTTCTCTTCGTCGGTATCTTCGTTCAGAATCGCCGGTAGCTCAATCAACTCCCATGGCTCGCTGTCTGGATTCTGGATGTTGAAGTTGAGGAGTCTGCCTGTTAAGTCGATCAATGACCAACGGGTCATAATCACCACGATGGCACCGCCGGGCATCAGACGTTGTAGCGGTCCGGTCTGAAACCAAGACCATGCATTGTCGAATGTCGCTCTGCTGTTGACCTTTATGTCTTGTTCTGAGTGTGGGTCGTCAATAACAAATAAGTCAGCACCGCGTCCGGCGAGCGCACCACCGACACCAACAGCGTAATACTGACCACCAGCCCCAGTAGACCATTTGCCAGCCGCTTTTTGGTCATCTGCGACCACTGTATTTGGAAATACTTCATGGTATTCCTCACTTTCAATCAAGTTACGTACCCGTCTACCGAAGTCTTCGGACAGACCAGCCGTGTGAGTCGCCATAATAATCTTTTTGCTTGGGTCTTGACCCAAGAAGAACGCCGGGAACAGGTAGCTGGAGAATTCGGATTTACCCATACGGGGTGCGATGTTGATAATTACTCTTTTCTTTTCGCCGTTTAGGACCGCTTTGAATATTTTGGCTAGTTTTTTGTGATGGGGGCCTACTTTAAACCCCGGGTATACGTATTTTGCAAACGCTATCGGGTCTTTCTTAGCTTCTTTTAGCGTAACGCGCTCTTCTTTTTTCTCCAAGAGGGCTAGGTACGCCAGCTTCTCCTGCTTATTCATGTCTTTTAGCGCTTTTTGCGCAGCAAGAGCTTCCTGAGGAGTCAAGACTTCGTCGTACAGGGCTTTATCTAGCCTCATTCGTCGTCCTCGTCTTTGTCTTTCTCAACAATCTCGGCATCCACGATGTCAACCGCGCCCATATACCGGCTGAGTTTCTCTTTGATCTTGGCGTCTAGCTCTTCGTCGCTTATTTCATCCGTCTTTATCTGGACTCGGTCGGTGAAAAGCGCCACTTCCGTTACCTTACCCAGCAACTCCAGCGCCTTTAGCCTTACCTTGGCGTCGGGGTGGTCGGTTTCTTTCACAATTTTCGCCACGCTCATGCTCCGCAGTTCTTCCGCCTGCTCGACAAACTTCCACTGGTAGGCAGTCACCATGCCAACCGCCGTTTTTATTTCCGCCGGTAGGTCTAGTTCTAGTAGTTTGCGTTTTGCTGAGGGGTCTTGGGTTACTAGGGCGTTGAAGGCGTCGGCGGTTTTTTCTTGCTGAGCTTGGCTCATTATTTCTTCATCGTCTTCGGTTATTTGTTTTAACCATTCTGACGTTTTTAGTTGCGCCCCCAGTGTTTGCGCTGGGGTGAGGGGGTCTAATGGAGAAAAGTCTGAGCTGCCCGAAATTAATTCGGGTGTGAAATCTGCTTCTGCTGCGGTTATTAAATGCCCTAACAACATTGTGTCGCTTTACTCCTTTGGTTGCGTGTGGAACTCACGAATTAATACAACGACTGACACGGTTACACGCAGTGTAACCGGTTTTTATTTTGTGTGTAAAGTTTTTTGTGTATACTGCCCTTACCGCATCTATTTCCTTCGTTTGGTGGTGCGGTTCCTTTTAGATAAGTGACTTCAGCCCCCACCTAATACGTGGGGGTTTTTTTATGGGCTTTTGAAAGTGGGGTACTCGTGCAAACCTTGTACGCAGTTGACAGAAAGGAGTTTATGCGCCGTTCTAGAAAGCGCTTTTTCACGTTCCTGCGTACCACTTTCCCCCGGTCCACGTGAAGGACACACCCAGTATACATAGAAAAATAAAAAGCGGGTGTCAAGTATTTGACAAGAGTTGGGTGGATTTTTTACAAAATTTGACAAAAATTAGTTTTGCGGCTGAGGAATAGTGTTGCCGTGGTCTCGCTGCCGTCGCACACAATAGGCTTGGTGGGTATCGGGTGGGGTTTTGCCGACAGCACAAATCAGTTCTCCACAACAGGTTGTGGTAAAATAGAGGTATCGAGTAAGCAAATTACTCGCTGTGTTGCCGAGCCACCTTGCTCGGCTTTTTTATTGGAGTTAATCATGTTGAAATCTCAACAAGCCGTTGTGCAGAACTTCTGCACCAAATTGCAATCACACCTTGATTCAGGTGTAGCCCTCAGGGAAGCACTCAACAAGGTCAAGCCGTTGTATAACTCGGCAACACCTGAGCAACAAGTTGCCATGAGGGATTCAGTTGTGCAAGTTATTGCTAAGTTCAAGGGTGTCAAGCCCATACGATTGGAGAAGGGTGCATACAAAGGCTATCTCGGCTTTGATGCTCATGGCTCTGACGCTGAGAATCAGGCTCGGACTATGTTGCAATACTACTTCCCAATCGGTATCAAGCCTAAGAAGGGTAGTTCTCCGCAACCTGTTGTGAAACAGGTAGATGAAGTTGAGGAGTTGCTCAAGAAGTTGTATGCATTGAGCAAACCACAGCAACAGCGTTTCCGCAAGTTGTATCTGAATGACACACGCAAGTGATTTTCTGCAACAAGTTTTACAGAATTTGCAGGGAAATGCGAGAGGGCGAGGCTTCTCTGCGATTCTGTTTTCTGTCAAATCTCTCGCCCATTTAAGGAGTCGTTATGTTATCAAACCAAAACTGTTATCTGCTTTCTCGTGTAGTTGTTGTGCAGAAACCCTGCACAAAGAAAGTTCAACCTGTGCAACCCGTTGTATCAAACCAGCCCATGACAATGGAAGAGGCTTTCGCCAAATTCAGCGTTCATGAATACATCAAGAGCAAGTTTTAACAACCAACCGAACGAAAGGAATTACCATGAAAGTAAATCTACTCAAGCACAATGGCGGTGGCATTGTATTCATTGACATAACCACGAAGAAACCCATAACCACTCAATGGCGTAAGAGCCTAGCGTCTGCCGAGAAGTATTGGGCGAAGCACTACAAAGGCACAAATGTGATGATGAAGCCTGTCGCAGATGTGCAATTCTTCTTCATGCAATACGAGGCACAGTTTGAATAAACATCAGTTGTGCAGGGGTTCTGCACAACATCTTGTGGAGAACCCATGTTTTTTACCCTTTCGGACAATAGTCCACCTTTTAATACCTAGTGGACACCATGTGGACACCCGCGAACCCTTGTGCGAATTGGCACGGGCAACCTTTGGGTATACTAGTATATATAAATATATACTATTACTTATCTAATAATAAGTAAGAAAAATATGGACGGCTCGAATTGTCTGAAAACTTTTTTTCCTTTGATAATTTTTTTATTTTGATATACTAGTATGACGAATTACCCACAAAGCCTTATGCCATATGCCCAAACAGGCGTCCACCATAGCGTCCACTTGCTATTAAAAGGTGGACCAAAACTGTTTTTACTGGACCAAAATCATGCCGAACAATCAAACAACCACGAACTTAGTGCAGAAAGTCTGCACAAAATGCGGTGAGTCATACCCGAAAGATTACTTTAAAAGGCGATTGACGAAGAGGCAGAGTGCTAGTTTATTAAGGCGGGATTCTGTGAAGTCCGCCCTTACGGTCATCTCTTCTCGTTGTCGCTTTTGTTGGCAACAAGCCAAACGCAAAACCCCACTCACCAATCAAGACATCAGGAACAAAAAGGCGAGTGGTGATTTGCACCCCGTCATGGCAGACATCATGCTCAAGACACGCAAAGAAAACGCAAACCTAATCAAGAGCAGAGTCATGAAAGAGTATTGGGAAAAGAAACGAGCAGAGCCAATCAAACAATTAGAAACAAATTTACGGCAACAAGTTGCCAAATACCGCAACAGATACCATGCAACCAAATCAAAAGACCCCCATCACGCTCTCTTACCTCAACATAAAACCAACTACAAACGGGCGAGAGAAGTGCGGGACGATTTATTGAGTAGGGCAAGGTCAGGCGAGAGCATTGACCCGAATGTTTTGATAGCGAAGTTTTTTACGAAAGGAGTAGATGATGTTTGAATTCTTTGATAGGTATGGCTGGGTGATTATCTGCCTAGCACTCATTTATTTTGTAGGTCATGTAGTAGCGTATGTAGTTAAATCTTTTTTTGGAGGGTAGTTATGGAACAGATAGCGAAGTTATTAAGACAGGCATACAACATACTTCAAGAGGCAGACACCTCAAACATTGATGCCTTTTATTTGGCGGTTGAAGAAGCACAAGGCTTTATTGCCGAGGCTTTGGACTTAGCCGATGAATGATTGTGCAGAACATCTGCACAACAAGTAGCACAAAGCACTTTACATTTTTATAACCAAACGAAGAAAGGTAGGTTAGGCACATGACAACATTGATGCCAACACAAACAGAAGTAACCCAACAACCAATCCCACCCATGCTTGCAACATGGCAGGAATACATACAAAAGCACATTCGCAACCCCGAGACGTGGACTATTGAAGAAGCACGCCTAGCAACACTTGGCACTATCCGCTACAACATTGACACCAACTTCCGCCGTCATACCAAAAACTCACGCTGGTATTCAGCCGAGCAGAAAGCCATACGCAAGGAGTTCGGGAAGTTTTTTGGTGAGGCGTTCAAAGACGAGGACTCACACGATGCCTGTGAGTATGTCAATCACGCCCGCTTCCAATTCACCCGTTCGCATAGCACAACAGATTGGGTAGATTTATTAAGAACCAGATGCGCTGACGACTACATCTATGCCTGTGATGATTGCGGTGTCATAGAAACTGAAGGCAACGGAGCATGGGCATACGATGGTGACCAGTGGGTCTGCCAGTCTTGCCTTGATGACAACTATCGGTGGTCAGACAGGCGGGATACCTACATCACTTGCGATGACTGGTATGACGAGGAGTCCGAGAACGAGGAAGATGACGAGGACTCAGTCATTGGCGACTACCACGATAGCAAGAGGGTGGTCGGGCATATCCCCTCAGCGTATGACAAAACAAAACCACGCATACTTCTAGGCATGGAACTTGAGGTCGAGGTCAATGATGAATACAGTCGCACCGATAAGGCTGAGGAGTTGTATGACAACATCAAATACACCACCGACAAAGACGGCAACGAGCACCGCTATTGTTTCATCGAGCATGATGGCTCACTCAACCATGGCTTTGAGATAGTTACGGGGTATACAGGGTTAGACATACACGCGAAGCAACTCGAGTTCTTCAAGAAACCATGGCGGGGTGTGCGTAGCCACGACACTCGGACTTGTGGGCTTCATGTGCATATCGACAAGCGTGATGTCAGTCTGTTTCATGCGTGCAAGATGGTGTTCTTCATCAACGACAGCAATAATCAGAAACTAATCAAGGACATAGCGCGTCGTGCTAACGCAGACTACGCACAGATTAAGAACAAGAAAGCCTCGTATCAATGGCTCAAGCGTGCAAGGCAGAGTAGCAACCCGCTTAACTACCTCAACGAGGAACGGCGTGAGGCTTTGAACTTTCAGAACAGCGACACCATCGAGTT
>ERZ869925.1359-NODE-1359-length-11260-cov-39.792414_pt1 | contig 11260 bp, 13 predicted proteins | sample MGYA00579311_ERZ869925 | MGnify/ENA primary metagenome ERZ869925 (study PRJEB32216, sample SAMN09231817) | wastewater metagenome | place: USA: Maryland | collected 2016-07-30 | study: EMG produced TPA metagenomics assembly of the PRJNA472060 data set (Reclaimed...
TGCGGATAGCCCAAAGGACGAGTCCGCGTTCAGTGACCCGCGTTGGGGCTGTAGCGTCGGGCGTCTGATCCTCACCGAGCCGGAACATCGCCGCGCCGATCTGTGGAACGCCACGCAACACGCCCGCGCAACCCAGCTGGCCTATGACAGGGCCATCGGTGCCCCGAACCGCCACGCCCAATGCCTGCGCATCCTGTCGCCCGTCGCCGCATTCGAGGCCGACGCAGCATCACCGGCCCCGGACTATCGCACCGCAGAGGAACGGGAACGGCAGGCCGTGAGCACATGGATGCAGGTGCAAGGCTGGATCGGCCACACGGATAGCCGCGCCATCAGCGCCTTCAAACAGGCCGTGATCAACGATCCCGACGGCCAGGTGAGGGACTGGCCCGGAGTGCTGGCCTGCCTGCAATGCATCGCGGAGGGGCTGAAAGGCGATCAGGTCAGGGCGAGAGTGCGAAAATAATTCGCGAGGTGTGCATTTTACCCATTGACTGTGACATGTCACAATGGCATATTGAGGACATGGAAACGGGGAAACCCAAAACAGGAGATACCGAGATGACCACCCGCATCTACAAAGGCCACGAAATCACCCGCAACCACGACGGCAAATGGATTGTTCGCCGCGCCAACGGCTCTTTGAGCCAGCATGCAACCTTGGCTGACGCGAAAGAAGCCATCACGATTATCGTTGATGTGGCAGAGGCGTGATCGGACTGATGACCCCCGCAAACGAACGCAAAGCCAAGGAGCGCGAAGCCAAGCGCGCAGCCGGGTTGATAAAGGTGGAAGTTTGGGTGCCGGTTTGTGAGGCAGACAAGATCAAGGCGCTCGCCGCCAAGATGAAGCCGAAGGCACCGAAGGCAACCACAACCCCTTGACATTTCCACCGTTCGCGTGTCCACTCCCATCATCGAGACGAACCGCGCCCGCCAGGATCACCCTGCGCGGGCGTTTCGCATTTCCCGGCACACTCACCGCGACAATCCCCGCCACGGCGGGCTGCGCTTTTCTGGGGGCGGATATGGCGGCATCCGCCGGGCCAAACGGGCTGACCGAAAAGCAGGAGGCCTTTGCGCTCGCATTTCTGGAAACAGGGAACGCGGCTGAAGCCTATCGCAGAGCTTACGATGTTGCGGCTGACGCCAAGGATAGCTGGCTCTACGTCGAGGCTTGCCAGCTTCTCGATAACCCTAAGATAGCCATAAGGCTGCAAGAGCTTCGCGACCAAGCCGAAAGGCTATCGATTTTCACCCTCGCTGCCGCGATGGAGGAGTTCGAGGAGGCCCGGAAACTCGCCCTGAAAGAAGGGCAGGCCGCAGCGGCTGTTTCGGCAACGTCCGGCAAGGTGAAGCTCTTCGGCCTTGATCGCCCAACCAAGATCGCCGCAGAGCATCTGGGCAAGAACGGCGGCGCTATCCAACATCAGCACCAGGTGACGGCGGATGACGCTTTTGCAGCCTTCATCGCAACTTTGGGCGGCAATGCGACCGCACCAACAGGCGGCGGTGATGGCAAGGGCGAAGTGGCGGGCGAGAGCGAGACCAAACCAGATCACGCCTGATGGCGATTGGCTCGCATGGGTGATCCTCGCCGGTCGTGGCTGGGGCAAGACAAGAACCGGGGCAGAGGACGCGGCTTGGGCCGGAATGGCAAACCCCGGCTGGCGAATTGCGGTTGTTGCACCAACAGCGGCGGATGCGCGAGATACTTGCATCGAGGGGGACAGCGGCCTTCTGAATGTCCTGCCGCGTGAAGCGGTGCAGACATGGAACCGCAGCCTTGGCGAACTGATCCTGATCAACGGGACGAGATACAAGGCCTTCTCGGCGGATGAACCTGAGAGACTTCGCGGGCCGCAGCATCATCGTGCATGGGCTGACGAACTTGCAGCATGGCGCTATCCCGAAGCCTGGGACCAACTGATGTTTGGCCTGCGCCTTGGGGATCACCCGCAGGCGGTTGTGACGACAACGCCGAAGCCTACGCCACTCGTAAAGGCGCTGGTCGCGGCCAAGACCAGCCATGTGACGCGGGGCAGCACGTTCGACAACGCCGCCAACCTAGCGCCGTCCGCATTGCAGATGCTGAAGGAAAAGTACGAGGGGACGCGCCTTGGGCGGCAAGAGCTTGAGGCGGAAATTCTCGGCGATCTGCCGGGCGCGCTGTGGTCGCTGTCTACGCTTGACGCCTATCGCCTGAGAGAAGCGCCGCAGATGGGCCGGATCGTCGTCGCGGTTGACCCAGCGGTCACGGCTACAGAGGCAAGCGACGAGCATGGTATCATCGTGGCGGGCCTATCCGATCAGCGCGGGATAGTGCTGGAGGACGCAAGCCTCAGCGGCAGCCCTAACGAATGGGCCAGACGGGCCGTCAGCCTCTACCGCAGTTGGAGCGCCGACTGCATCGTGATCGAGGTCAACCAGGGCGGCGACATGGTGGCGCATACCATCCGCACCATTGATCCGAATGTGAAGATCAGGGAAGTCCGGGCCAGCCGTGGCAAGCACGTCAGGGCCGAGCCTATCGCGGCGCTGTATGAGCAAGGCCGCGTTGCACATGTGGGATCGTTCCCCGTGCTGGAAAACCAGATGACGCAGATGACGACCAGTGGCTTCGAAGGTGAAGGCAGCCCCGACCGCGTTGACGCGCTGGTCTGGGCAATGACGGAACTGTTCCCAAGCATGACCGAGCGCGCACCTGACCCGGCGCGGTATGCAATCCCGAAGAAGCGCGGCTGGATGAGGTAGCTACATGGCCGACGCCAACAAAGACGCCATCATCAAGCTTGCCAACGCTCGCATGAACGAGGCATTTTCGGCGGAACAGCCGCACCGGGAGCGCGCCGAAGATGACTTGCGCAATGTCATCGGCGACCAGTGGCCGCGGGACGAACGGCAGGAGCGCGAGAGCGAAGGCCGCCCGTGCCTGACCATCAACATTCTTGCCCAGAACGTGCGTCAGGTGACAGGGCAGATCAGGTCGCTCAACCCGGCCATCAAGGTCACGGCGGCGGACAGCGCAGCGAACAAGGACACCGCCGAAGTCATCGAAGGCATGATCCGGCACATCGAGAACAAGTCCGATGCGTCCAGCGTCTATGAGGCGGCCACGGAGAGCGCGGCGGCTTCGTCCATTGGCTACTGGCGTGTTCGGGCTGACTATGCTGAAGGCGACACGTTCGACCAGGAGCTGCGGATTGATCGGGTGTTCAACCCGTTTTCGGTGTTTCTCGATCCTTTCGCCAAGGACCCGACCCGCAAGGATTCGCGGTATGGCTTCATCGTTGCTGAAATGCCGAAGGATGACTTCACGGCGGAATATCCCGACGCCCAAGTGATGGACATTACCGGGGATCACCGTATCCCCAACTTCGAGCAGTGGGGATCGGCGGAGAAGGTCGTTGTCGCCGAATACTTCTGGATCGAGCAGAAGGAGCATGAAATCGGGCTGCTGCCCTCGGGGCAGGTAATCAAGGGGCCATTCCCCAAGGGCGTCCAGATCGGCAAGAAGCGCACGGTCAAGACGCCGCAGGTCATGTGGGCAAAGATCACCGGGGCCGAGGTTCTGGAAGGGCCGCAGGAGTTTCCGAGCCGATACATCCCCATCATCGCCGTAACGGGCGAGGAATGGCACCTTGGCGAGGATGCCTATCGGTCCAGCGTGATCCGTTTCGCCAAGGATCCGCAGCGAATGTTCAACTACGCCGCTTCGACGGATGCGGAAGTCACTTCGGCACAGCCAAAAGCGCCGTTCATGGTGTCCACGGCCCAGATCAAGGGCTTTGAGGACATCTGGGGGGAAATGGGCGTCAAGAACCGCCCGTATCTGCCTTACAACCCCGATCCGGAAGCCGGAATTCCGCAGCGGGTCAATCCGCCGGTTGCTTCCCAAGCCCTGCAACTGCAAATGCAGATGGCAGCGGAAAACATCAAGCGCACAACGGGCATCTATGACGCCAGCCTCGGGGCGAGGTCGAACGAAACCAGCGGGCGGGCCATTCTGGCGCGGAAAGAGGAGAGCCAGAACGCTACCTCGATCTATGCCGACAACATGGTCAAGGCGATCACTCACACCGGCTGCATTCTGGTGGACATGATCCCGCGCATTTACGACACGCAGCGGATTGTCCGGGTGCTTGGCGAGGACGGTCAGGAGAAGATGGAGACGATCAACGCGCTGGTGATGACCGCGCAAGGCCCCGCGACGATCAACGACATGACCGCTGGCAGGTATGACGTCAACGTATCGGTCGGGCCGTCCTATTCGGCGCGGCGCGAGGAAACTCGTGACGGGGTGCAGGCGCTGTTGCAGGCTGTCCCCGGCGCGGCGCAGATCATCGGCGACCTGTATGTGTCAACGCTGGAATGGGAACACGCCGACCGGGCAGCGGAACGGATGCGCAAGATGCTTCCGCCGGGCATCGCCGAAGAATCGGACGAGGAAATGACGCCGGAACAGATGCAAGCGAAGCAGGCCGCCGCGATGCAGGCGCAGCAACAAGCCGCGATGCAGCAAGAGGCGCAGGCCATCGCTCGCGACAAGGCCATCGCCGAAACGAAAGAGGCCCAAGCGAAGGCGCGGGAAGCCGAAGCCGTCGCGGGGCTGAAGGAACTGGAGCTTGCCGCAGCGCAAGGCCAGATCAAGGCCATGGTTGAGGAAGCCGTGGCAGGAACCGCCCACGCATTGACGATGCGTCAATACGAGGCACAACCCTTCTAAGCGAGGAACAGATGGAAGACGAAAGCGCGGCAGCCCTTGTGGCCGCCCCTGAAACCGTTGTCACCGAAGCGCCGAAGGGCGAAGAGATAGGGCAGGTTGAAACCCCGCCCGCCGAGGGGCAACCCGAGGAAAAGAGCGAGTCGGCAAAGCGTCGCGAGCGCGAGAAAGCGTATCGGGCGCGGTTGCAGACCGAAGCGACAGAGGCGAACGCCAAGGCCGAACAGGCCGAGCGCCGTCGCCTTGCCATTCTGGAGGCGGGTAAGAAGGAAGCCGCGCCGAAGGAGGCAGATTTTCCCGATCCGATTGAATACGCCGCCGCCAAGGCAATTTGGGGCGCGGAACAACGGCTGACGGAGCGAGAAGCGCAGAATGCCGGTGAGGAGGCGAAAGCCGCCAAGCTTCAGGCTGAGGAAATTGGCAAGCGCGAACGTGCGGCCCTGGAGCAATCCTGGGCGGCGGCGCGAGAGGAAGCCAAGACGCGATATGCGGATTTCGAGACGGTCGCGCTGACGGGGTGGGAACCTTCGCCAGCAATGACCGACCTGATCCTCACGTCGGATGTCGGGGCGGATGTTGCCTATCACCTCGGCCAGAACCGGGCGCTGGCCGCGCAGATCGCAGCAATGAGCCAGGTGGAAGCCGCAAGGGCGATTGGCCGCATCGAGGCCAGCATCGTCGCGCCGAAGCCGCGAACCGAAACCAAGGCCCCCGATCCGATCAACCCCGTGCGGGGATCGGCTGGGGCAGGCCGCGACCCTGACAAAATGTCCTACGTCGAGTGGGTGAAATGGCGTGAGGCGGGCGGAAAAGTCACCTGAGGAGGTGAAAAATGGCTAACAGTTTCTTCACAGTGGCCGCCATCTCGAAAGAGCTGGTCCGGCTGATGGAAAACGAGCTCGTTCTTGGTAAGGCGGTCGGAACCGACAACCTTGAGAACGAAACCGTGAAGTCCGGTGGCTCGGTCAAGGTGCGTCGTCAGATGCAATACCTCGGCCAGGACAACAACCTGGACCTGTCTGCTTTCTCGGAAGACATCACCGAGGGCACCGTCACCGTGGCCCTCGACCAGACCTGGTCGAACAAGGTCAGCATCAGCGCCATCGACCGGACGCTCTCGTTCGATCGGTATTCGCAGCAAATCCTGCAACCGATGGCGCGGCGCGCGGCGGAAAAGATCGAGGCGTCCATCGCCGCGCTCTATCCGGCCTTCTACTGGTTCGACGGCACTCCGGGCACTCCGCCCGCGACCTTCGCCGCCCTTGCCGGTGCGGGCGCGATCTTCACCGATGGCGGAAACACCATCAACGGTCGCATGGCCTTCCACAGTCCCGCAGTTTCGGCTGGCTTCGCCGGTCTGATCCAGGGTTCCTATGTGGACGGCAACAACAAGAAGTCCCTCGAAATGGCCAAGGTTGGCCGCTACGCAGGGTTCGACAACTATGAATCGGTGTTCGCGCCGACGCATACCGTCGGCCCGTTGGGCGGAACGCCCCTGGTCAACGGCGCCTCGCAGAGCGTCACCTACGCGACCGCCAAGGATACCTGGTCGCAGTCGCTGATCACCGATGGCTGGACCGCCGCTGCGGCCGCCCGCCTGAACGCTGGCGACGTGTTCACCTTGCCGACCGTCTTCGCGGTGAACCCGAACACCAAGCAATCAACCGGGCGACTGCAAACCTTCACCGTTCTGTCCAACGCTTCGTCGGACGGATCGGGCAACGCGACCCTGACCATTTCGCCTCCGATGATCATTTCGGGTGCGTTCCAGACCGTCACCAACGCGCCTGCCGACAATGCGGCGTTGACGATCAAGACCGGCACGGCGGCCACGGCCTACCGTCAGTCGCTCCTGATCGACCCGCAGGCAATCGCGCTGGTTTCGCGCCCGCTCGACATCCCGTCGGGCGAAGGGCTGAAGACCTCCACCGTTTCGGGCGAGCATGTCACCATGTCCGTCTCCAGCTGGGTGGACGGCAACACGCTGGCCGAGAACATGCGCTTCGACATGCTGTGGAAGCCCATCGTCCTCGATCCCCGGCGCGGAATGCGTTTGACCAACTGATGCCAACGGGCGGGGCTGTAATGGCCCCGCTCGCCTTTTTTGCGGGTGATGCCATGACCACAGCGCGCGACATTGTTGAGCGGGCCTTTCGCAAGATCGGCGTCGTGGCGGACGATGAACCCATGACCGCTTCGCAAGCGGAAAATGGCGTGAACGCCCTGAACATGATGATGCACGGCTGGCTTCTGGACGGCATCGACATTGGCCATGTGGACCTTGAGCTTGCCGACGTATTCACGATGGAGCCGCAGTTTGAGGAAGGGTGCGTATACCTTCTCGCTGATCGGCTCTCGCCCGACTACTCCGCTCCGGTCAACTTCAGCACGTCCGATTTCAAGAAGCGGCTGTCTGCGGCCTATCTGATCATTCCGGACAGCAAGCTTGATCGGACACTGACCCGCCGCCGGGGCTTCTGGAATGCCTAAGGTCGAATTCGCCGGGCAAAGCGCGAGGGACGCGGACAACCCTGCTGGCAACACCGCGCGGTTGATCAACGCCTATCGCGAGCCGATGGTTCCGGGCGGGCGCTCCGGCGCTGTCCTGCGGGCCGTTCCTGGTATGGCCGCCTTTGCCGAAGTGAGCGCGGTATTCGTGCGGGCCATGTCCAACTTCGATGGAGGGATCATGGCCATCGTGGGGGAAAACCTCTACCGCGTCGCTACGGACGGAACTGTGACGCTGATCGGCGACGTTGACGCGACGGACGCCATTGCCGGGCTGGACCAAAGCACAGGCTATGCGGTTGCCGTGGCCGGGCGTAAATTCTGGCATTGGAACGGAACGACGCTGGCGACTGTCGTTTCCGGCAACGTGCCGAATCCGGCTTCTGTGGCCTATCTCGGCGGCTATGTGATAGTGTCGGACTACGGAACGCGGGTGTTTGGCTGGTCCGCGCTGGCCGACCCGACAACCTGGAGCGGGCTTGACTTCGCCAGCGCAGAAATCACGCCAGACCCGATCATTCGGCTGATTGCGTTCAAGGACGCGCTCTACATTTTCAAGTCCACCGGATTCGAGAGGTGGGCTGTGACCGGGCTATCCGGGCCGGATGCCTTCCAGAGGATTGGCGGCGCGCAAGAAGAGCCTGGGCTTGCGGGGTATGGGCTGATTGTCACCTTCCCGAATGGCATGGCTTTCGTGGGATCGGATGGCAGGGTTTACGTCTTCGGCGTTGGCCCGATTTCCACGCCTCCGGTCGAGGTTGCGATTGAACGCCTTGGGCCGCAACGGATGTTCTACTACGAACAGCGCGGCCACGGGTTCATCTGCCTGATCTTCTCCGACGCTTTCGCGTGGTGCTACGACACTGCGACCGGGGAATGGCACGAGCGGTCGCAGGACGCCATGCCGTGGCAGGCCAAGTCGGCGGTCAAGGTCGGGACAAGCTGGTATGTCGGAACGGACGCCGGGAAAATCGCACAACTGACCAGCTTCTGCACTGACTTCGGGTCGCCGATGGTGCGGGAATACACGTCGCACACCTTGGAAACCGGCGAACGGTTCACGGTTGCGAAAATTGAGGCATTCCCCCGCATCATGGGTGATGTGCAAGGCGACGGGGATGCCTCGGAAGCCAAGATTGCGCTGGAAATGTCGCGCGACGGAGCGATGACGTTCGGTGCGCCGAGAGACAGGGGTGTCGGGGCCGTCGGGGCGTATGAAACCCGGCTGACTTGGCGCGCATTGGGGCAGTTCCGCAAGGCAACGGCGCGGATTTCGCAATCATCTGTGGTTGATGTGCCTCTTTTGGCCGAGATCAACGTGGCGATCTGATGCTGAAGCTTCGGACGGACACGCGGTATGTCTCAGCAGAAGGCAAGCTGACGCAGGCCGGGGTTGAAGCGATTCAGGGGCAAATTGACGCCCAAGCCTCAGCTTCTGGGCTGGCTGCGCTGGATGTTCGGGTTACAGCAGTTGAGACGGAACTGGCCGGTTCACTGATCAACTGGCAGACGGCCATTGCAGCGGCGGGGCAGACGGCCTTCGACTTCACGGGTATCCCATCCTGGGCGCGCCGGGTCACTGTTGTGGCCCGCGGACTGAGCAGCACGGGGACCAGCCCCTACACCTTGCGAGTTGGTGCCGGGGCCGTTGCCAGCACGGGCTATCTGGGATCAGTCACGACCATCGCGTCGGCAACCCCGGCCACGACGCTGCCGACAACCGGATGCACGTTGGCTCCAGTCGTGGCGGCAACCTCGGTCTATCGCTGCCGCTGCGTGATGGAAAACCTGACCGGCAATACCTGGGTTATCGCGGGCAATGGCGGGTTCAGCGACGTGAATACGTCAGTTCTGTTTGCCAGCGAAATCACACTTGCCGGGGTTCTGGACCGGCTGAGGATCACGACTGTAGGCGGGGCTGACACCTTCGACGCTGGCGCAGTCAATATCGCGTGGGAATGACATGATCCAGCTTCCGCCCATGAAAATCGCCCAAGGGGAGCCTTGGGGGTATGACTTCACCGTCGAAGGGCAGGATTGGACCGGCTACACCGGCACGGCCACCTTCAAGCGGTCCCTGAAGGCGATCAACGGCTCTCGCTGGTGGATCACCGGGGCAGAGGAGCCGATCCTGACCGTCAGCGTGACGGCAGACGCAACTGGCTTGATCCAGATCGGGCTGTCTGCGGCAGAAACTGCGCTGTTCCCGGCATTGGATCGGCAGGGTTACTTCCGGCAGGCGGTTTGTCAGGTGACGATGACCAGCGGGGCTGACGTTCAGACCTTCCAGGCTCGCGTTCTGGTGGCTGCGGCGGCGTGATCCGCACCCTGACGGCACAAGAGGCGGTGCCTTTCTTCTGGCACCCCTATCACGGGGACATATCGACCGAGGAGTGGATGCAATTCCGCGCCTGTGAGGGCGTTTGCGGGGCGTTTCACCAGCATCTGTGGCCTGGCGTGTGGATGGTCCATGTCGGGATGCTGAAAGAGGCCAAGGGACGAGGCGACGAGGCCGCAATGGCCATTCTGCGGGCGTTCTCGGTGGAAGTCGGGGCGGAGCGCATCATCGGATGGGTGAAAGAGAGCAACCGCGCGGTTTTGGCCATGAGCCGCCGCGTCGGCTTTGAAGTGGACGGACGGTTGCCGCTGGCGGAGCCGGTCACTCTGTTAGGTTGGAGGCCCTGAATGGGTGCAGTAGCAGCAATCGGCGGCGCTTTGGTTCAGGCCAGCGCCGCGAAAAAAGCGGCCAGCGCCCAGACGAGCGCTGCCAACAAGGACATTGCTTTCCAGAAGGAAACGCGCGACCTCATTCGAAGCGATCTTGGCGTTTACCGCGAAGGTGGAAGTCTTGCGCAGCGGGCACTGGACTTTGAACTTGGGCTAGGGTCGCGCCCTGTCTTTGGCGGCACCGCGCCGACGGTCGAAACCTATTCGATCCCCAGCCAGCCACAAACCGTGACGCAGAACGGCGGCAGCAATGGCTTGACGACAAAGACCGTCGCCGGTTCGCCGACCACCGGATACCGGGTCAACGGTCAGACATTCAAGACCATGGCCGAAGCACAGGCTTACGCCGACGCGAACAAGACCGGGGGAACGGAATACGGCGGCTACACCAAGACGCCCGGCTATGACTTCAGGCTGCAACAGGGGCAGGACAGCCTACAAGCGGGGGCTGCGGCACGGGGCGGGCTGTATTCAGGCGCGGCCATGCGTGACCTCCTGAAATACGGGCAGGACTACGGATCGAACGAATACGGCAACTATCTGTCCCGCCTTGGGGCGCGAGCCGATACCGGCATGGCGGCGGCACAAATGAGCGGACAGGCTTCCCAGCAGGCGGCGGCGGGCGTGTCGAACGCTCTTGGCAATATCGGCAATGCCGGTGCGGCGGGGGCTATCGGGGTCGGAAACGCGATCACGGGCGGCATTCAGAACGGCCTTGGGGTTTGGAACTACCAGCAGCAGTTGAAGGCTGCGAACGGCGGAACCCCCGCCAATGCGCTGTGGGGGTTCTGATGGCTACCCCATCATGGCTAAAATACTCCAACCAAGGGGCTACGCGGAACGATCCGCTGGACCCCAAGCTGATCGGAGCCATGTCGTTTCTTGGCGATATGGGCATCACGATGGACGTGATTTCCGGCGGCCAGGAAGCGGCAGGGGAGGGCGGAAGCCGCACCGGGTCCGTCAGGCATGACCATGGCGGCGCGGGCGACGTGGATTTCTACAAGGACGGTCGGAAACTCAGCTGGCACAACCCGGAAGACATGCCGATCCTGGTGCAGATTGTGCAGACGGCCAAGTCGCGCGGAGTTGCCGGGATCGGGGCCGGTGATGACTACATGGGCGCTGGCCGGTTCCACGTCGGCTTCGGCAACCCCGGCGTCTGGGGCGCGGGTGGCAAAGGTGCGAACGCTCCTGATTGGCTTGTGGCCGCCTATAACGGAGCGCCCGCGGGGCAAGTCGATGCAGTGAGCGGACAGCCTGCGTCGCAAGGGCAGCCGCAGAACGCCTTGGCCGGGCCATT
>ERZ869925.1360-NODE-1360-length-11260-cov-6.980455_pt1 | contig 11260 bp, 12 predicted proteins | sample MGYA00579311_ERZ869925 | MGnify/ENA primary metagenome ERZ869925 (study PRJEB32216, sample SAMN09231817) | wastewater metagenome | place: USA: Maryland | collected 2016-07-30 | study: EMG produced TPA metagenomics assembly of the PRJNA472060 data set (Reclaimed...
CCAAACCACGAAGATGCGTGCTACCAAACCATAACAGGGGCGGTAGCTGCTGCAAGTTCGGGTGACCTAATCATTGTCAATGCAGGATTCTATGATTGTGCCGCAGCCGTTGGTGATGTACTACTATGGAAAGATGGCGTAAACATATACTGCCACCCCAACGTACAACTCAATGTAGGTACGATAAATTGGGATTTTGCCATGACCATAAATGTAGACACGGGAATATATGGCTATGCAGAAATGTACATAGATTCAGCATCCACCTCACCCACACGATTTGTAGAAGGCTTCCTTTCGGGATTTGACGTACCCGTAGGATACTTAGGCGAACAGATACCGACCACCACCCTTGAAATCAACAACCTATATTTTACTAATGCGGTAGACTTTCAACACCTTATAGTACGTTACAAGTCGAATGTTTATATCCGAAATAACATTTATGGCAACAAGATAGGCGCAGGGGCATCATGGGTATATGTTGAAGGAAACACAAACCAAATAAATGTAAGGTTCACCACATGCTACAATGCACCCGCTTATGAGGTAGGGCAGTTGCTAAATGTAGACCCCATAGATATTATGGTAAATGTAGAGTACAATCAAATCCTAACTAAAGGCTACGACCCTTTATATGGAGTAGTTAGGTTAAGAAAAAACGCAGCCAACGGCTACCCCGTAGCAGTTGCTTCGGTTGCAAAAAACAACCCTATAAACGTAAAACTAAAGGGCGATATAATCCACGAAAACACTACCATACCTATATTTGGCGATTCGGGTTCACATATATTTTCATTAACCGACAACGTATGGGCAGAGTACACAGGTAAAATAGAACAAAAATATGATATATCTATTATCCGAAACGATGGCGATAGCATATCAGCAAGCTACAACACCTTATTCAAATTCAAAGACAGCACGATAATAATGCCCGATGATGATGCCTTATATAAAACAATGATATACACATCAAGAGGCATAAACGATGAAGTGCAAGAGATATACGTTTTGGATAACACAACTATAATCATGTCGCGGGCAACAGCCGTACTTGCGGTAAGCACCATCTACCGTTGGCAAAACACCAACGCAGGTTCATTTGTAGACTTCCTTTGTTATGGATTAAAAACCAATGTAGATTGTACTTCAGCAGCAACCATGTTCGATAATGTGGCGGCAAACACCGTTACCCTTGACACCTCACTAACATTCATAAGTTTTAGCGCATATATAAACAATTAAAAACAAAATAAAATGCCAACATCAATTCCCATAACAAAGTCGGTAACAACCGAAATAAACAAACTAATTGTAGTTCTTGCTACCGATAAGGTAACGGCAACGGCAGACAATGGCGATGTATACAATGTTACCGTAGTGGCGACAAACCCCGCAGTAACAGCGTTTATGTCTTACGTACAAGGGCTTATAACAGCACTGTAATGGCTAATGTTGTACTAAATTGTTGCATATTATACTATGCAGGGAAATCCAATGAAGCCCTAAAAGCGGGTGACATAAAGAAATCCCAAGCAGCGTATAGTATATACCAACGACTTATGCTATTGTCGTGTAAAACCACTTTGGATACAGACGACATGGCTTACCTCGATTGCCATTGCAAACGATGCGGTACACCCTACCTTGTAGCCGACAGCAACAGAGTAGAACCCACACCACCACAAGGAGATGGAATAGAACGTGGCTATGCTTGTGCAGACCATTGGGTATCACCAATAGACCCTGTAGTTTATGCTTCCGATATAGTATCCGAAGTAACAATATGGCGGTATTGGAAAGACCTAAACCCCGCCAATGGCGTATACGACTTTGCGCCACTATTGAGCGACATAAACGATTGCATCACTGCGGGTAAAAAAGTAAGTTTAAAGATAGCAGCGGGAAACAAAACCCCACTTTGGGTACTTGCATTAGTACCCAACTCCACCTTTAACGAACTACAGCATGTATCCACAAGTACAACCCTCACCGCATTTGTACAGCCCGTATTTTGGGATGCAGCATTCAAGGGATATTGGAAAACCTTTATAACCGAACTAACAACGGCATTGACACCCTATTGGGCAAACATTCTTTCTATTACCGCCAATGGGCTAAACCGTTCGAGTGCCGAACTTCGGATACCAGCACAAGTGATAAACAACGGTACATGGACAATAGATTCGCCAACACAATGGTTAGGACTTGGTTACACCACCCAACTATTTATGGACACCTATGTAGAATTTAACGACCACCTTGTAGCCTCCATACCCGCTTCGGTTGACATAATCCAACCAATGATACCCAACACCACACCCGATATAGGTGATGGTAGAAATGCTTTGAGGGAAATAATAGATTTAATGGCATTAGATACCACAAGATACTACTTATTGGACACCTACATAACCGAAACATACAACGGAAACTCCCTTGACAACTATGCTAAAGGCAAGTCAATAAAAGTATTAGGGCAGCTTGCCGAACAATACTTCGATACTGCGGGCAACAATACAAACTATGCCACAGCGTTACAAAAGTTTATTGATTGGGGTGGCTACCCACGTATGGAAATATGGGAGGATAATCCCGTAGATTATATAATTGAATTAACACTTAAAAAACCAATATACTCTTGAGTTGCTTAGATTGTAGAACGGCAAGCGTGATGAATACCATAGCATTGGCATACATCGAAGACAAAGACCCAAAGTTGATGATGAACCTTATAGCATTACAACTTGGCGCAAATGTCGATGATGTTACACATGCTTGTGGATTCAAGAGACTAAAATGTCCACCGATAGTGTGCGATTTGCAAGACTACCAGGCATTTTACTTCGGATGTTTTACAAAACGCCTATACATTTACAACATAACGGGTGCATTATACAGCCCCGACTTTAGTGCATTAGTAGAAGAATCGGCAGATGGGGTAACATGGTTAACGGTAACGGGCGCAAATGGAACATACTACCCAACCTTAGCCGATGTGTTTTACAGAGTAACGATAAGTTGTGGGCGCACATCACGCATACTAACAATAAATGCGGGCGACAACCACGACTATGTAGTACCCGTGCTATACAAGATAAACAACGGAGTATGGAACAACGTACTTTCAACAATAGATGTAAACATGACAGATACAATAGAATTGACATTATACACACCCATGTTCGGGGTGAGTTATGTGCTATCCACAACGGGGGCGATAGGTTCAAACAACACGGCAACTATAACCGTTAATGATATAGTAGGAGTTTCGGATACCCTAACCTGCACCTTACGTGATGCCAATGGGTGTACAGTAGACGTAGTAACAACAATAAATTTCACTTAGGATGACATACTATCAACAAGGCGAAAAATTAGTACGCATAGTAAGTGCGGCTATCCACACCGATGAAGACCGATGGGATTTAGATTGGGTGATGTCACTATGGGAAGATGCCGTAGGACACGCAAGGGAACTATACCTCCAAGCCCACATTGACGACCCTATACCATCATCATGGTTTACGTCCACCGAACTATTGGGAACAAGCAATATGTTCACTTTACCCGAACTATCGGTAATCAATGGACAAGAATATTTAAACGTATTTCCAAAAAAAGGTTGTGCGAATACCTATTTATTCAAAAATTATTCGCAATATTGCAATGCGAAAGGAATAGATTGTGATGCAAACTACAATTCATTCTATATCAAGAACGGTACGTTACAGTACACGGGATTAGAGAACAGAGATAAAGTTATTGTTGAAGGTATTTTCAAAAGCCAAGCGGCATTAAGCAGTTTTAATCCAATGGTAGACAACTACAATGTAGATTCTACCATATCCGACATAGCGATGGGATTAGCAGTAAAATGGTTGAATATGGCTGCAAGCAGAGGGGTGGACACCGTAAGCAATTCGGTTGATAACCTAAATAAACCAGTACCACAATAACAATATCATGGCAGGAGGCGCAATCTTAAAAAACATTTTCACAGGCATATTCAGCCCCGTAATAGATGGGGTAGTAGGACTTGGCAAGGCTGCTATTGACAGCAAGGAAAAGCAGAATGAGTTTATGCACGAAGTAGAAAAACTCAAACTACAAGCCCAAACCGACTTTACCGATTGGTACTACAAAGACAAACAGCGTGCATCCGAAATGTACGCCACCGACAACTCCCTACAAAAAATATACGCCCTCACCTTTCTTGTGGGCTTCATACTTTTATCAGCTTATCTTGTTATCGTTATGGCGAAGTTGGCACACTTGCCCGACTATGCTATTGCCCTCGTTTCGGGTATACTCGGTAGTTTCACAAGCAAACTAAATACAATCACAGATTTTCTATTTGGCAGTAGTCATGGTTCGCGAGAAAAAGACGACACCATAGCAACTATATTGGATGAATTTAATAATAAAAATAATAAACAAGATGAAAAAAGTTTGGAGTAATTGGAGTGCCTTACTATTAACATTAGTAGTAATTGCAATGGTAGTATATTTCCTATCAGGGTGTACTAAAATGCAACCGCAAGCGCAAGCATCATACGCAGCACAGTTTGAAGCCCCGATGGAGGCAGATGCCTACACGAAACTAAACGACAACGAGTATATTGATAGTTGTTTTCGTTGGTTAGAAAAGAAGACCACAGGTGGTTCGGTTAAACTACAAGCGAAAGAATACATACTCACTAAGGACGTAATCTTGCCACAGATGATTAAAAACACAGTACGTAAGAAGTTTTTAATCGACATGAATGGGGCAAAGATACTCAACTTCGGATTTGTAGATACTGCCTCAACATGGACAACAATTCATAACGTAAATACCTTTCGTTCTTTTACTATCCGAAATGGAGAGTTCAATGGCGCAAAGCAAACCGCTTTAAAAATACAAGGATGCCAAATGAATAGTTTTGAAAACCTTGTATTTGCAGGGTGCAAGACAGGCGGCTACTTCGGATTATGTTTACAAACCCAAATGAACCTTATTGAAGAAAACCAATGTCGCGACACAGGACTATATATAGGATTAGCACAAGGAAAGGGTTGCGATGCTTCCAATTCACAGAGTAACAATGTTACCCTAACCACCTTTAGAAGTTTCGGTGCTGGCAATGCAATGGCTTTAATTGCCGACCAAGTGAGTGGTTGTAGATTTGTAAACCTAACCAACGAAGGGGCGGGTTCAAAATATTTCCTTTATGTAAATGGTAAAAATTCAAATTGGATGAAATCATTTATAGCCCAAGACCTACACATAGAAACCGAAAACAGAGTAGCTTGTATATATGCCTACCTTGATGGATATGCACGGTTCACGTTTGAAAACATTTGGGCGCAGCATGGCAATATACTTGTGGATGGCTACGGTACAGGAACGATATATGTAAACGATATAGTTTACCAACCCAACATACCTTCGGACAAATACCCGACATTAAAATGCAAAAATAATGGTGGGGAATCGTCACCCTTATGGTGGCAGTTTACCGATTGCACACGCTATGGTGGCAAGCCATTCAAAGACCCATTTTATTGGATACTACAAACAGGCACGTCTATCCCTAAGCCTTTTACGGATGGACAAGTGAGTACAAATTTCGGTAACAACAGACTAAAAGAAGTAATACAAATCAAAGAATAATGGCAAGCATCATACATTCGGGCAACAACAACAGCCCCAACATCATAAATCAGTTGTGGAGTGCTATCCAAGCAGCGGTAACGGATATAAAGATGTTCTACGACAACCTTTCTGCGGGTTGGACAGGCACATTTACCGATGGCGATGGCAATACAGTAACGGTAACTAATGGGTTAGTAAAATCCGTAACCCCATAATAAATAAATAAATGGCATCACCACTTCACACCGCACAGTCACCACAAAACGATGGTTCACCCTCATGGTTGGCACGCATAATAGCAGCCATAATCTATGACATACAATATATATGGAGTTTCTTTTCCACTTCTTACACGGGTTCGTTTACCGATGCAAATGGAAATGTAATAGAAATAACAGATGGTGGGGTGGTAGCATCTGTCAATCCTGATTTGCAGTTTACCGTAGACGAAACCTTTGTAGCATTCAGAATGACAACGACAGTAGCACCGCTAACGATAGAATGGGGTGATGGAACACAAGAAACATTTGCGGGTGGGGCAGCAGTAGCATATTCACATACCTATGCCGATGCGGGAACGTATGTAGTTAGGATAAACGCCACCGATATAACAACATTTGATTATAGCGATAATGATTTCCCTTCGCCAAATTCATTAAAGAGTGTAGATATAATACCGCCAACACTGGTGGAGATGGGATTATACGGTAATGCTATGCTAACATATATAAACATGGCACAATTTACCGCTTGCGAATTATTCACTCTTGTTGGAAGCCCTCTATTGTTAAATGCTACGGTTGTTGTACCACCCGCTAATTTTGTGATAGCAATGTTAGATTGTTTCGGTATTGTTGATTATGACACAACGGGATACACACAATGTACGGGATTTGAATTTTTAAACAATAGCCTTGTTGATACGTTAGATATTGCACAATTAACAAGTTGCTCTAACTTGAATATATCGGGGCAGACGGCACTACAAGCAGCAACAATAACGGATGGTTCGGTGTTCGGCATTATAAACATGAGTGGTTGCACATCGCTAACAACACTAATATTGCCTACGCTTCCATCTATAACATCATTCAATGCCAACGGATGCACGAAGTTAAAAGTTATAACGGTTGGAAATATATCAACCATAAACACATTCAGATGTGGGCAAGGCACAAGGTTATCTACTTCTAATATCAATACTATCCTAACCACCATTGATGCCTATGGCACTAACAATGGCACGATAGACATATCGGGGCAGAACCCACCACGAGTACCGACAGGGGCGGGCGCAACGGCAAAAGCAAATCTAATAGGCAGAGGCTGGACAATAACAACTGATTAACAAAATGGCAAATCAACTACAAACAAGTCTACCAAGACAAGCGGGCGAAAACGAAGTAACGTGGTTAACACGCATCATAAAAGCAATTAAAACCGACATAGAGTATATTGCTTCATTGTTTAACAAAACCTATTCGGGAATATTTATAAATGGCGATGGGGATACCGTAACCGTTGATAGGGGATTGATAGTTTCGGTAGACCCCGCACCGCCAACATTTTTCAAGCTAACGTGGGATGCTATTGGGAACGCTTTGTACACCGACATTGCTGACTACAACGCCTTATTAGGCAGTGACTTCACCACCTTAACAGTAGATGGGAACGACCAACTGTTAACAGGCAATAGCACCACGTTTGCGATGCCCGCTAATACATTTAATGGTAATACGAATATAGTTGCCGTTGACGATACTGCGGAATCTTGCACTTCGGTGGGTTATAATGCGTTTAGAGACTGCGCCGCCCTCACAAGTTTATCATTCCCTGTTTGTACATCGTTAGGAGAGAATGCGTTTAACAGCTGCGCCGCCCTCACAACAGCATCGTTTCCTGTATGCACTTCGGTGGGCGAAAGTGCGTTTAGTGGCTGCACCTCGCTAACAACCGCATCGTACCCTGCTTGTACTACGGTGGGTAGCGTGGCGTTTAACGGCTGCACCTCGTTAACAACCGCCACGTTCCCTGCTTGTACTTCGGTGAATACAGGGGCGTTTAATGACTGCACCGCCCTCACCACCGTAAGCCTACCGCTATGCGCAGATTTAGGAGGCACAACAGGGAATGACGATGTATTTAAGAACATATCAGGCAACACGATAACCCTAACCATCCCTGTATCACGACAAACATGCGATGGCGGCAACCCCGATGGCGACATAGTGTATCTTTCAGCAAACAACACAGCAACAATAATATATGTATAAATGGCAAACAACACAAAAATACTAAGCGATACATCCCTTGCACTTGGGGTAACCTTACTAAGCCGTACAATAACAAGTGTGGTAGACATAGGCAAACTAATGTACCAATTAGGTTCGGATAAAATGACTGAATATGGTTATTGGGTATGGAACGTAGACACCGATGAATGCTACTACTCACCCAAATTCATAGCCACTTTGGGTTACAATCCCGAAGAAATAGAATACGTTGGCAATAGCTTTCGCAATTTAATGAAAGAAGAATCATTAAAAAAGGCGTTAGAAAAAACAGACAACTTATTGAAACTTGGCAAAAGCAGCACCATAGTAAACGAAGTGGTTTACAAAAAGAAAGACGGCACAGACATTACATTTGATTGTTCGGTTACCACCATTGATAGAAATGGATTACTCTCGATACTATTTGGAACACATGAAGAACCTAAAGAATATGTCGAATGAAACCGATGGAAACATATATGCTGTATGGATAGCAGCCATAGCAGCACTTGGCACAGCCATAACAGTAATTGTAAATGTAATAATTAAGCAATCCGAATCGAAAAGGGACATAAAAATAGAAGAAATAAAGGCACATGATGCTATGGAAAAAGAAGCTATACATGACCTAAACGAACTAAAAAAGTTAGTAGACGAACTGCAAAAAGAAATAGCACGAAAAGACCTTGTAATAGCAGACATGAGCAAGCGATACTATGCCGTTTCGGTTTCATTTAGGTTATTATTAAAACAATTAGGAACACGATTAGACAGCGATAAGAACAGCGTAGATTTATTAGAGTTGTTTGACAAAATACTATCAGAAAACTTAACAAAATAAGCCATGTCAGCAGAATACGACAACGACACAACAATAAAAAGGGTAGTAGAACTTGCCAAGTATGAGGTAGGGGAAGAAAGCAATGGTTCGTTTGACTTCATATTTGAGCAATGGGCAGCGCAGGGGGCATCGTCCTTAGACAACAAACAGACCTATGCGGTAACAGGGCATGAGGGCGATGTAGTATGTGGCAGGGTGAAGAAACCATGTGGGTACATACGTTTCATTTCGGCTTTTATAGACAACGTAGAATATCCTTATGTAAATAGCGATTGGTATTGCGCCCATAAATGTGAGATACCACGTAATGCGATACGATATACCGTAACCGAAATAGATGGATACTTAGACTTTGCCAATGACTATGACGGCAAGTGTATGATAATTTATGAATCCCTAAACATAAATAGTTCGGGTGACGTAGTTGTTACAACCCAAAGTGAAAGGGCGGTGATAGCATACATAAAGATGAAATACTACGGCAGAAAGGGCAGAAACGGATTGGCATTGAAACGTGAATATGCAGCCGAATATGCCGAACAACGTATGCACACAAGGGGCATATTACGTAGGCGGGAGTTCCATGAGGAAAGGCATCAAGTGATGTCGCTTATGAATGGCGGCTTGACTTATGGTCTTGCAAAGAAAATGTTTTTAAGTAACGCATCATTAGCAGGTAGACATTAATGGATATAAATAACCCGAAGTTTGTTTTCACCACGATGGATTTGGATACCCATCCCGCCTATGTTGACAATAGGAAGACGAGGTATGCAAAGAACATCATAAAATACAATCAAGGAAAAGGGCGCAATGGCGTTCCTAAAGGTGTGTTGGGTAATGAGGCATGTTTCAATATTACCGCACCGATACAAAAGAACATACAGTTTAAGATATGGTCTACCGCCCCTGCATCACCTTTACTTTATTATGGGGTACTTAAAAATAGGTTCAATGTAAATTATTGGGTTAGAACAGTAGGCGCACCAACAGACTTAGCCGATTATATATTAGACTTCAACACCCAACTATTAGCAGCGGGGTTCACCGACCAATGTGTACTACAACCCGATGGTTCATATACACTTGAAGTAAGTTTAATTCCTGGAGATGTATATGTTTTATTAGCCAATTTTGGTGATATACTTCGGATAGACATAATCCAACAACCGATAGACCCATCCTTAACAGAGGCGACACCCGTAATAACAGGTTCGTATGATATGAATGGGGCTACTTATATCCTAAGTAGTTTAGACAACGACCAACGAAGCATATTTGATATAGTATCATTAAGTGCGAGTGGGGCGGAGATTGAGGTTACCCTAAGTAAAAACCACAACATCACCACCCCTTACGAATGGGTAGAAATCAATTCGGATACAAATATCTATCCCTATGGAAAGTGGAGTGCGGTATCAACGGGGGCAACGACCTTTTTGCTCAAAGGCAGCGATTCGGCACTACTACCAATTGTACTCACAAATGGTACAGCCACAACCAAAGTAAGCACATGGTTTGAATTAGGAATGAACGACCAAACGTGTGGCGACAACTGTGGATATACAAGATTATTAGGCACAACCGAAATACCTGCAAGCGTATACCACCAACAAGACGTGGTAGCCGAACCACAATCGTCATGTAAAGATGCGGTATATTTCACCGACAACAACGACAACCCACGATGTATCTATGTGCCAATACCCTATGTAGAAGATGGGTGTATCGTAACCAATGGTGGCGACTACGACTTTGGAAACACAGCCGCCAAGACCTTACTTTGGACAAGCAACCCCGCCAAAGTCAAACTAAAACAACAATATAGTGTAGGGGGAAACTTAAAGGGTGCAGCATGGGAATATTGTGCTACTTTTCTTATTGACGAAGCAACGGAAACTGAACCAACACTACTAACAAACCAAGTATATGTAGGCAATACAAACCCATTAAAGCCACAAGCCACTTCGGGTGTAAGTGCCTTAAACGATGAAGAAACCACCAATGCCAATGAGATGCTCATTAGCGATATACCAAGTGGAGTGTACAAATATGTGGTGCTTTATGGTGTACGTTTCTACAATGGAAGCATAATTGAGGCAGTTAGGATAAGACAACAATTATTAGACAACGAAACAAGTGTGTCTATTATACACACGGGCAATGAACTCAATTCCACCCCAACCGATGCTGCGTTACTACAGTTTGTAGGCAACGTATATGAAAAGGCACGAAACATCGACATTGTAAAAAACAAACTTGTACTTTCAAACCTAACAAGGGCTACCGTTCCCGACTTAACGGAATGGGCAAATAAGTTTACCCATTCTATTATCTACAAAGAAATACCGATGTGGTCGGCAGGTTCGGTTTATACGGGTGCAGAAAACCCAAATCAGTATATGGGCTACATGGCAAACGAAGTATATAGATATGGACTTATAGCCCGCAACAGAAAAACCCAAACCTATATTCCCGTAGCATATTGGATAGACGACATAATCA
>ERZ869925.1362-NODE-1362-length-11247-cov-4.289224_pt1 | contig 11247 bp, 17 predicted proteins | sample MGYA00579311_ERZ869925 | MGnify/ENA primary metagenome ERZ869925 (study PRJEB32216, sample SAMN09231817) | wastewater metagenome | place: USA: Maryland | collected 2016-07-30 | study: EMG produced TPA metagenomics assembly of the PRJNA472060 data set (Reclaimed...
GACCGTGTCCTCGAGCGCGTAGCCCGCCCGCTTCGTGCCGGGCGGGGACACGAATGTGGCGGGGGCCCGGATGACGCGCGCGCCTTCTTCGGTGACGATCGCGATCGCGCCCTTAGAGATGATGCAAAGGTGCGAGTACTTGTGGATCTTGCCGACGACAACGGTCCCCGCGAGGATCGTGGCCTCGCGCGCGTAGATGCCCGGCGCAAAGTAGTTGCGCACAGGGATTTCCAACTGCTCCGCGGTTGCGACGACTGCCTCGAGCCGGAGGACCTTCTCGCGCGACGACAACGCATCTGCGGCGACGACGTCGTGAAACACCTCACCGACCGTCGACATCATTCCGCCTTCTTCGTGGGTTGCATGTTCGCCTCCTATGCCGGCGGCCAGTTGCCGCGGACGATCCGGTTGTGCAGTTTCTTGAGCGCCTGGAGCACGTTTTCCCGCGATCCAACCGTCGCCAGGTCGATCGTGAGCTCGATTTCCTTCGTCGCCACCGCAGCGCCCGCGGCCTCGGTCACCTGGTACTCGTTGTCCATCTTGGCGATGGACCATCGTCTCGTTGCCATGTCGCCTCCTACCGTTTGCGCCGTTGATGAATCGCCAACATCTCGATCACCTCCGCATTGCTCAGACCGGGGCAGTGCAGGCTCTTGAGCTCCGGCATCCGCCCCACAAGGCGCGCAAGCACCTTCTGCGCGTCAGCGATGATCCCCTTCGCTCCTGCGCTGCCGTGGCGTCGCGTAAGTGTCGCCATGCCCTCACTCGTCGCGCCCTCGATTTCGACGTCGCTGTACTCGCGATTCGCCTCGCGAATCACAGTCGACCAGCAAGCGGTCGCGAGCGCGTGGTCGAACTGTTCGCCGTGGAACATCTCCGCGACCTTCGCCTTGATCGCGCCGTCGGTGGCAGGTTCGCCCACAGGGTCCGACAGGTCGTACTCGCCCGCGCTGACCGGGGGTGTCGATGCCTCGGCGAGCGCCTGGTCCTGCGCAAGCGTCGGCGACGTCGGCTCCGGCGTCTGCGGGGTAGCGCCCGGCACCGGGTCGCCCGCCTGCTCGAGCAGCTTCGCGAAGAACGCGTTGTCGCGATCCGCGTTCGCCTGCTCGACCGCCGCGAGCGTGGCGCGGCCCTGGGCCATCACTTCGGCGTCGTCCGTCATGCGGCCACCTTGTCAACGATGCGCGCAAGGCGGAGCGTCAGGGATCGCACGGCGCCGGCGAGCGGGACGAGCGATTTGCGAAGCTCCTGCGCGCTTGACAGCCCGCGGTAGCCGCCCACCGCGCCATTGGTCTGCGCGAACAGCCGCGCTTGGACCTCCGAGTTGAATGCGGCCGTCCGGATCAACGGAAAATCGTTCGCCTCGTGCGATGGCAAGTCGCGCCAGAGAGCTTCGCGGGCCGCGTGAGCCTCGCTCAAATGCCCCGCGAGCAGCCCGATCGCGGCGTCGACCCCCTCGGCCGCCGTGGCGTAGCGTTCGACCGATTGCTCGCGCCGCTCGGCGCGCTCCCGGCGCACCTGAGCCTCGGCCTCGGCGGCGACCTGGGCCTCGTGACGCGCGGCGGCGGCGACCATTCCCGCGATTCGCCGGACCTTCCCTTCCGCGTCCACGACCATGGCGCGCAAACTCGCCTCGTCGTCGCGACCATGAAACGCCGCGTCGTCGACTGACTCCCGCAACCTGGCCAAGGCCCGCTCGGCTGCCGCATGTTGCTCGCGGAGCTCGGCGACCGTCACCTTGGATTCCTTCGATTCGCTCTTTCGTCCGAACATGATTTCTCCTGTCAGCTCAAGTTCACAACGCGGAGCGCGTAGCGCCCATTCGCCCGCTTCGTCCACCCGTGCACCTCGATCCGGACTCCAGCCTTTCGGACCACGGCGACCGTTTTACTTTCCTGAATCTTGCGAACTCGGGCTGCAACTCCCGAGCTCGTGGCCTGCACCGCCAGCACTTCGCCTTCGCGGATCGCCAGTACATCGGCCCACCCCCATAGGTCCTGCCGGACACGGGCATATGGATTCCACTTCTCGACGATCGCCGGCAAGTAGCCGAGCGACTTGAGGTGCGCGACAGTGCGTTGCGTCGGACTCATCCGAATATCGGGTAGTCGCTTGCCGCGAACTTCGGACGATCGGTTCGCTGTTGCTTGCGCAGAACGACACTCGCCTCACCACCGCCGGAAAGCAGGTACTGCAGCGCGTCGTGCGGATGCGAGTAGGCGTTTTTCGCCGGATCCTCGCTGTATGCGGTCCCGAAGCCGGTCCGCGCGAGCCGATAGTGGTAGCCGCCGGCAAAGCCCTTGCGCAACATCGCGCAGCGCGGCGACAGCATCAGTCCTGGTCTCCCGTCGACCAAGCGATTGAGCGTCCCGCGCACCGCCTCGAGCCGCATCGCCAACGCGTTGTCCGGTGCCGGATGCCAACGCCAAGGCGTATGGGCGCGCATCATGTCGATGCAGGTGCGCTCGTCGGTCTGCACGCGTTGCTGCCCCGCCGGATCGGCCCACCCTTCGGCCTGCACGTTCGGATACGCCGTCGCGATGTGGGACATGAGCAACTCCGCGAATCGAACCGTTCCGCAATCGTCGGTGACGACTTCGTCGAGGATGTGCCACCGACCGTCCGCGAGCCTCTGACCGAGCACTGCGGCAGGCGTCAGGCCGAAGTCCACGCCGATGAGTAGCGGGAGGCTCGGCACCAGCTCCAGCGGTTGCTGAGCGACGTGCACGCTGTCGCGGAACATCGAATAGACAGGCTTCCCCTCCTGCACGAACCCGTACTCGCCGCGGACATAGACGCGAATCCAGTCCTCGTCCTTTCCGATCTTGGCGAGGCGGTAGTAGTCGGGCGGCAGGTTCTCCAGGTTCTCAGCATCGGGACCGTCGCCCGGCGGTTGCTTGAAGAACTGGAAGCCCTCGGGACGCTCCACCTCAGCGAGTCGGTACAGCCAGTGTTCCGAGTCCGGCGGGTTGGTGTCGGCAATGACACCGCGCCACGTTGGGCCACCGTCGCGCATCGGGGGATAGCGCCCTACTCGCCCCGTGACCGCATCGAGGACGCTCTTGGGAATCTCGCGGGCCTCGTTGAGGTACGCGCCGGTGAGCTCGAGCGAGAGGAGCTTGCGGACGTCATCGTCCCGATCCAAGGCGAGGAACAGGAACTCCGCCTCGATGTCGCCGCGGCGGAGGGTGAACGTGATCGGGCTGTCGAGCGTCCACTTGCCGACGCCATCCGGGAACCACTGTTTGAACGACTTGATCGTCGTGGACGTGAGCTCGGGTGCGGTGTTTCGGATGAGCGCCCAGCGTGTCCGACGCACACCATCAGGCCCAGGCGCCTGTTGAGCAGACCGGACCGCGAGCTCGAGGATGGACGCGGTTGTCTTGCCGCTGCCGATCGGTCCCATCTGCACGCGAATGAAGGCCGGCGACTGGTGGAACGCCCGGATGGTCGGGGCGGTGACCCGATAGTCGAGCGTTAGGTCAGCCACGGTCGCCTCCCAGGCCGTGAACGTGCAGCACGAACCCGCCGACGGCCACGCGGGCGTCGACGCGCTCGGCGTAGATGCCGGTCAGCTTCCCCTTCGCCACGATGGCCTGGACGTGTGCGGAGGCGTTCTCCGTCCGCTGCGCGTGTCCGATGGCCACGTCGAGCTCGGCCATCATCTTCTCGACCGTGTAGCCCGCCTTCGCGGCAGCAACGGCCTTGGCGGCCTCGAAGGCAGCGCGCACGTTCGGCAGGCGCGCCACGATCGCGCCGTACTTGTCCGGCGCGCCATAGCCGGCGACTCGCGCGGCCGCGACCTGCGTGCCCTCCACCATCAAGGCGTCGACGAACTTCGCCTGCCGGGAGTTGAGCTTGGCGCGCGCCTCCGCGGATCGGGCCTCGAGCGCGGGCAGATCGGTCGGGACCAGGTCAGGCATTGGCGCACCCCAACAAGGTGGCTACCGGGGCATCGACCGGGGCATCGGAGCATTGCGGACCATGAACGATCCGCACGCCATTGATTTGGCAGAGTTCTTGGCGGAGGCTGTGTCCGCCGTCGGCGCCGGTCGTGGCGGGCAACTCGGGCAATGCCCGAGTTGCGGTCATGGCCTCACGAAGGCGGCCGGCCGTCCGACGATCGACCCCGACGGTCGAAGCAATCACCTGATCCGACCGCGAGGGGTCCGAAATTCCGGGCGCGCGCGAGGCCGCCCGCTGAATTCCCATGTCAACTTCGGTCTGCAAGTAGGACCTCCGAACGCATTCCCCCGAACACTTCCGAACGTTCGCGAACGCGTTCTCCGCCCTGTTTTCACCCGAACGAACACATCCCCCCCTAAGAGGGGGATGTTCGTTCGCCCAGGTGTTCGGTTCGGCGTTCACGGATTGACCATCCACGCGTGCTGCCCGGAACAGGCGACCTTGCCGGCCGCGAGGAGCTTCTGGCGTTCGCGTCGGAACGCGGATGCCGCGACGTCGTCGGACTTGTAGTCGTCGCCGGTCATGTGCCGGAATCGGGATCGCCAGGTGTCGAGCTGGACCGCCTTGGTTCCGGGCGGGATTGTCGACGTGCCCGGCATCTGCTGTCCGTGCTCTGAAAGCGCGGCCTGCAGGGCATCGAGCGCGACATCGCGCTTCGAGGCACGCGCCGGCGCCGTGGGGACGGATCCCATGGGTTCCACGACGCACGACGACTCGCGCTCGCCTTCTTCGGCGTCGGGATCGTCGCTGGGGCCGAGGTCGATCGCACGGAGCTTGAACGCCCACTCGGTGCCGACCTCGCCGTCGCGCTGCTTCTCGACCTTCATGGTCCGGCAAGATCCGGTATTGCGGACGACGAGCTCTGTATCAACCGCCGCCCTGAGGCTCGAGTGCCCGCGGGCGCCGCGGTCCTCGTCCTTGCCGCAGTGGTGCACGAACAGGATCGTGCAATCGAGCTCGGTAGCGATGAGGCGGGCCGCCGCGATCATCGCGCCCATGTCCTCGCTGGCGTTCTCGTCGCCGCCGGGCATCATCGCGTTCAGGGTGTCGAGCACGACGAGCGCAACGCCGCCCATTTCTTCGGCGGCGGCCTTCAACTGTTTCACCAGCGGCAGCAGGTCGGCGCCGGCGGTCAGGAGGTTCACCGACGACGCCACGACCCGGAAGCCGACTAGGTCCTCGTCGGCGATCCCACGTTCCCGCATCAGCGCGTCTAGCCTGTGCGCGAGGTGGCCCTCCCCTGCGACGTAGATGACGCCACCGCCGCTGGTGCGCAGGCCGTACCACGCGACCCCGCGCGCGATGGCGGTTGCGAGGTCGAGCACGATGAACGTTTTGCCGGACTGCGACGCGCCCCAGACCAGCACGATCGTCCGTCGGCGCATGACGCTGCGGACAAGCCAGCGCGGTGCCTTGTGTTTGCGGAGCTCCGAGACGGTGAGCGGCCGTAGCCGGTCGTCGACCTCGGTGTCCGGCACGAACTGCGGCCTAGGCTGCGCGGCGCCCATCGGTCCCATCCGGCAGCAAGCTGATGATGCGGGAGTCGCGCACGTCGACGATGACCAGCCGACGCGGCAGGGCGAGACGGATAGCGTGGGCGGCGGCGCGGACGCGGTCGTCGGACTCCTCGCGACGCCAGAGCAGCACCTCGAGACCGCGCACCCACGTCCAGTCCATCTGCTCGGGCGCCTCGTCGTCACCGACCACGACGCCATATCCGATGATCGGCCGGCGACGCCAGGACAGTGCGACGGACACCGTGCGATCGGCGAGTGTGTAGCCCAGTGCCCGGGCGTTCGCGAGATCCCTGGCGTAGGCAGGCAGGCGCCGCGCTGCGCTCATGCGAGGATCGCCCAGGCCATGAACTTGCCGCCTTCGACGCGCCCTGGCAACGCGGTCGCGTTCATTCCCCACGACCGCAGCCGGCGGGCGACGTCCTCCGCATCCGCTTTCGGACGCGCAGGGCCGTAGGGCGCAACGCGGCCGCGTTCGTTGGTCACAACAACGACGTGGTCGTGAGGAGCCGAACTCACGCCGATTCGGCCGACAGAAGGGTCGTCCTGCGGGGCGCTGCGCGACGTTGCGAACGCCGCTGCGCCGTCATGCGCTCGACGACGGAAGCGCGTTGCGCGCCGGTGCTATTGGCGACTCGCGCCTCGATCCATGCCGAGACGTCGGACTCGCGCCAGACGGGAAGGCGTTCGCTGAGGTAGACCGCCGGCGCCGGGAAGCCCCCGGCTCGGATCAGGTCGTGAAGCTTGGTCCGGCCGAGACAGGTTCGCTCGAGTACCTGGGCCTTGCGCAGCAACCGCGGCGCGCTTTCCATAGTCCGCCTCCGTTCATTTCGAAGGTCGGACTATTTGCCGGATTGCCTCCGGCTACCATTAAATTACCGCAGTATCCGAGGCCACGGTTCGCCGGGCTTGAGCGGATCGTCCCCGAGAGAAATGAAAATCTCCTCCTCTCGGCGTGGCTTTCCACGAGGGCGACGCCAACGTGGAGCGCCCTCCTTCGGCATCTGGAACTTTTCGCACCAGTTCCAGTACTGTCGCACCCACTCGTAAGGCGCTGGCGGTCGAGGCTTCGGAATCCGAACCCCCGCGACACGGCTCATTTCGTCGTAGTCGAGGGGGACCATGCCGCTTTCGCGGTACAGGCGGTTCCATTGCGCTGCTTCGCGCGCATATACCTTCGTCCAGATCTTGTTGATCGCTTCGACGCCGAGCGGCATTTCATCGCGCCCCACACGGGGCGCCTTGAGCATTTCGAGAAGGATCGCGGCGCCAATGAGGGCCGGGGCCTCGCTAGGTTTGGACTCCGAGACGACCCGCAAAGACTCGGGCCATCGATGCGCCGCGAGCCGACCGACAAGCGTTGCCGCGCGCCGCGGCGCGATGCCGTAGAGCAGCAGTGTCTTGTACGCTTCGACGATCAGCGAATCGTCTTGCGGCGACGTCGGCGGTCGGCCGCGCGGACGTTTCACGCCACAACCCGATCGAGCTCGTCGGCCCACGCCTGCATCATCTGCGTGCGCTCGCGCAGGTACTCCGCCGAGTTGTACGCGCGGATCGTTTTCGACTGCTCCGCGTGCGCGAGCTGGCGCTCGACCACCTCGGGCGGGAAGCCCATTTCGCGCAGGCGCGTCGACGCGATGCCGCGCGCGCCGTGCCCGGTCATTCGGCCGGTGTATTTCATCTTCTTGATCGCCTGCAGGAACACGTTCTCCGAGGCCGGGCGGTCAAGGTGCTGCTCCATGGGGAGCACGAACCCCGTTGATCCGTTCAGCGCCTTGAGCTCGGCGAGGATCGCGACCGCCTGCTTCGACAGCGGGACCAGGTGCTCACGGTTGCCCTTCATGCGTGCCGCCGGGATGCGCCAGACGGCGCCCTCGAGGTCGAACTCGTCCCACTTCGCCCCACGGAGCTCGCCGGAGCGAACGAACGTGAGCATCAGCAGCTTGAGCCCTGCGCGCGTCTGCCAACCGCGGTAGGCGTTCACCGCCTTGAGGTAGTCCGGCACGTCCGACCAGGGCAGCCGGGCAAAGTGGCGCTCGGGCATCGCCTTGAGCACTCGAGAAAGGCCGGCCGCCGGGTTGTGCTTGGCCTTCCCGGCGATCATGGCGTAGGCGAACACCGCCGCGCACCGCTGCAGCGTCCGCTTCGCTACCTCGGGCGCCGGTCGGGCTTCGATCTTCTCGATGATGGCGAGCACGTCGCGAGGCTCAATGTCGGCCGCGGGCCGCTTCCAGAGCTCCTTGAGCTCGGTCTCGAGCGAGTCCCACACCTGCCCTGCGTGCTTCCCGCTGCGCCACTTCCCGCGGGTGCGCTCGTACCACGCCTTCGCGAGTACGCCGAACGTGTTCTCCGCGGCCGTGGCGGCCTTCTTGGACTCGCTGCGGCGCTCGGCCCGTGCGTCGATCGCCGCGCGCTGCTCGAGCTCCTGCGATGCCGCCAGGGCCTTCCGCTGCGCGCTCGGGTCAATCCCATCGCGGAGGGTCAGCTTGTGCTCATCCCGCTTGAGCCGGGCATCGCGAATGCCGACGGCCGGGAATTCGCCCAGGCTGAGTTGCTTCTCGCGGCCCTGGTGCCAGTACCGCAGGCGCCAGACCTTCGTGCCGGTCGGCAGGACGTGCAGGAACAGGCCATCGGGACGTGCACCGTCGGGGTACTTCCCCGGTTGGGCGATGTTCTTCGCGAACAGCGGCGTGATCGGTTCGGCTCGTGCAGGCATTGGCGTCCGTTCCCCATTCGATGCCACGGTGGGGACCGCAGCCCGCCGGATGCCCCGGTCGATGCCACGGTCGTTAAACGGATGCTAGCGGACGGTTGCGGACTGTCAAGTTCGCTAACCCATTGAAATCCAGTGTCGCGACCCTCGAGCGAGGGTCATTTTGGACTATCTAGACCGCGGTATTGGCGGAGACGGAGTCTGCCGAACGTCATTCCAGATCAACGAGTTGCGCGCACATTTCGGAAGGGTGGAATTGGGTGCCACGGTTGATGCCACGGTCGCGGAAAACGTGGTGACACGAGCCGACGAACGGTAGCCGAAACCGCGTCTACAGCAACGCAACGCCGAGCAAAACTGCGCCGACCATGACCGCGTAAGCAGCGCGCTTGTCCCACCACCAGCTCGAGCGAATGTCGTCGCCGTCGTCTGGCACCCGCGCGCGCGACTCCGGCGTGTCCTCTGCGCGCGCCAGTGCGCGGTCCTTCACCAGAAACCAGCTCCGCAGGATCATGCCGAGGGCTACGGTGAAGGCGATGCATGCGAACGCCCACCACCCTTCGATTGATTCCTTCCGGACGGTGTAGGCAGCGGCTAGCCCGCCTGTCGACAGCGCGGTCACGAGTTTACGAATGGCGTCGGCGGCCTTCTCGGCGCGATCGCGTTGATGCTCGACATCGCTCGATTCCATGGCCACTCCCCCGTTCATTGCGCCATCGAGACCGCGAAGCGGTTGCTTGCACCCTTCCCGCCGGCGCAGCATGCCGGATCATGCCGCCGGCGACTGACTACTACCATCCCCGCGGGATCGGAAACGTCGAGATGGGGCCGCGGGTGACGGCCGCGCAGCGCGACCTCGTCCTCTACTTCCTGCGCCGGTATGGGCGCTGGTGCGCGAGGACGGGCCGGCTCAGACAGGCGCGCTCCGCGACGACGCTATTCCTTCGAGTGGCGGAGGCCCGCGTCGAGCTCGAGAATCAGCCGAGCTGGCAAGACAGGATGGGCCCAGGCTAAGGGCGACTGCCGAGGTCCGGACGCTGCGCGGTAGCAAGGGGGCTCGCACCCCCTTCTCCCGAACCCTACGCCCGAAGCGACGTCCGGTCGCCTCAGTGGTCATTGAAGGTGCCCGGTGCTTCCGGGGGTCGCGGCAACCCCGGGGCTACGCATGCGCACCACCGGGTATTCAGGTGCGCATGGGAGCGGGCGGCGCGATTGTACGCTCACGGAGATCTCGGTCACTCCATGGGCTCGAAACGGACGAAGTGCTTGATGAGCCCCATGTCCGCGTAGGGCTTCTCGTGCTTTGCATCGGTCCCGGCATGGACGAGGCCGACCGTGTCGTTGATCTTCTCGAGCAACACCATCATTCCCGCGTAGCCATCGGTGCCATCGGCCTCCGCCTCGATCAGGTCTCTAAGCGACCCGATAAGGTCGCCAGCTTGGAGCGCAGCCTGCCCGCACAGGTGTAGCCGAGCGGCCGCATCGGATGTCTGGATGTCGGACATGGTTAGCCCTCCGCACGCACGCGGGCTTCCGCCTGCAGGACACGCTCGCAATGGGTCATCGCCCCGGCCAGCACGTCCGCGACAACGGATAGCACTGGCGCGTAGGTACTGGCGTCATACGGACCGATCGTTCCCGCGAAGCGCGCCAATGAGTTGGCCAGCGCGGACGCCTCGGCGAGCGTGTCGATCACGTCGCCCGGCTCGAACTCCGATTCGAAACGAATCAGAATCGGGTTGATGGGGATCGCCAATGCCTCGATCGCGGTACTGATGCGGGCGTCGACGGAAACGGCTGGAACGGCGGGGGTGCTACGATTCCTTGCAGCCATGGTGCTCTCCTGTTTAGGGCACTGCGGTTAGGGCGCGCCGGTGCTCCAACACCGGCGTTGCCCGCTCGATTACCTCTTGCTCGCTTTCTTCTTTGCCTTCCGCTTTCCGGACTTTTTCTTTGCCTTCTTGTTGGTCGCCATCTTGGCCATGCTCTTGGTAGCCTTCTTCTTTGGTGCCTTCTTGCTGCTGTGCGACTTCACTTTTTGATAGGCGCTATCGACATGCTTGCGCGCTTCTGATTGGTCGTTGGCCGCATCACATTCCTCGAGATACCTCTCGATTACGGCGTGATCCGGACTCACCTTCATGCATTCCTTGAAAGCCTTGGCGCCAAGCTTGTCCCGCTTAGATTTTTTCACCTTCTTCCAGCTCGCCTTCCAAGCGGCCATGAAGGCGGCGTTACCTCCCTTCGCCAGCAGAATTATTGCTGCCACCGAGAATGGGTCAGACACGCCTCCTCCCGTTTGGTTTAGGGCCAGGCTTCTGGGGCATCCATCGAAATGTGGCTGGGACCATCCAACGATCGCCGAACTTCTGCGCGCCAGGTACCTTGCCCTCGCTGCACAACTGAACGACGTACTGCCGCGTAATGCCGGAGCGCCGCGCTGCTTCGACGGTCGTGATGAACTTCGCCACGCGCCATTAGACGACTAACGTCAACTAATTGTCAAGGGGGAGGCAATGAAAACGCGCGACTACGGCGACTTCCAGATCGGGTGGGCCGCTGAGGTTCTAGGAGACGCCGTCCATGAGGATGTCGAAGTTCGGCATGCAGACGGCTGGACCCTCAGAAAGCCCCGAGCCTTTCCCCTGGCCGAAGTTGGAGGAGCCTCGCAAGCGGAACTGGATCGCCGTGCAGAGGATCGCGCGATAGCCACAGCAAACACGCTGGCAAGTGCGGAGCGGAGAGCGCTGCCGCCCCCAACACGGCGCGCCGCAGAGCGCCTAATCAGCGAGCACGGATTGAATCCCGCCGAATTTGACATGCATATCGTCGAGGGACCGTTCAACCACTCAAAGGACGGCGCTCGAAAAAGTCTTGTCTCCCGCCGAGGATGCGCAACGATCAAACTCTACGACTGCGACGTCGGCGAGGACTGGCTGCTCGATTTCAAGGTGGACCTCAAGGCGGGACGGTTCGGGTAACTCAAGCTTACCGCACCGCCTCGCTCGGGCGGATGAGGAACGTCTGGTTGTTCTCGTCCTGCACGCGCTTTTC
>ERZ869925.1363-NODE-1363-length-11240-cov-18.408404_pt1 | contig 11240 bp, 19 predicted proteins | sample MGYA00579311_ERZ869925 | MGnify/ENA primary metagenome ERZ869925 (study PRJEB32216, sample SAMN09231817) | wastewater metagenome | place: USA: Maryland | collected 2016-07-30 | study: EMG produced TPA metagenomics assembly of the PRJNA472060 data set (Reclaimed...
ACAGGTGATTGGGGTCCCATTCGTTCGGCGCGTTGATGGTCTGCTGCAGCATGTGACCGACCATGCATAGGCGACCCTTGGCTTCGATAACTCGGTCCTCGGGGTCGCGCACGGAATTGCTAGTATCGGTTCCAGCCATGGTGAAGCTTCCTTTCACAGTGGTCAGCCGGGGCCGCGGTCTTAACCCGCGGTTTCCGGCGCTTGCGCGGAGCCGCCGCGCGCGGTGTGCCTATTGCTTCGCCCGTCGCATCGGCACCACGGCGCCGGGCTGCTTGCTCTCCACGCGGCTGCAGAACGCGGCCCAGTCGTCCATCAGCCGGCGACGCTTGTCGAACACGTCGCCGCGCCAGTAAGCCTTTTCAGTCTTGTCTCCGACGCGGTGCGCAAGCGCCATCTCGGCGACCTCGCGCGGGTAGTTGGTCCGTTCGCCGCACCAGTCCCGGAACGTCGAGCGGAAGCCGTGCGGGACCGCGTCCACTTCCATGCGGCGCATGGCCTGCGTCAGCGCCATGTCGGACAGCTGACCGCCACGTGGAGCGGGGAAGACGAGATCGCTCCCAGCCACGCGGGGCAGGGCGCGTAGCAGCTTCACGGCAGCCGGCGCGAGCGGCACGCGGTGTGCGTCGCCACCCTTCATGCGTTCAGCCTGGACGGTCCACGTGGCCTGCGTTAGGTCGATCTCGGGCCACGTCGCGCCGCGGACCTCGCCTGAGCGGGCCGCGGTGAGGATTGCGAACTCGAGCGCGCGCGCGCTCATGCCCTTCTGCGCCCGCAGGCGCTTCATGAACGCGCCGAGCTCGCCAACGGGCAGCGCTGGGTGATGCTCGACCTGTGTGACCTTGCGCGGCTGCGCCAGGAGCTTGTCGAGATTCCCCTTCCAGCGGGCGGGGTTCGGTCCTTCGCGCATCCCGCTCACGGTGGCCCAGTCGAGCACGCGCTCGACGCGGCCGCGTACCCGGGTGGCGGTCTCGGTTTTCTCCTTCCAGATGGGATCAAGGACGGCGATGATCTGCGGGAGCCCGACGTCGCGCACGAGCATGTTCCCGATCGTGGGGTAGGCGTAGGTCGCGAGCGTGTTGCGCCACTGCTGGCCGTGCTTGGCGTTGCGCCATTCGGCCTCGTGCGCCGCAATGTACTTCGTCGCTGCGGATTCGAATGTGATCGCCGCAGCCACACTCGCGGCGAGCGCGCTGCGCGCGGCGCGGCGCTCGGTAACCGGGTCGACGCCGGCCCTGATCTTGGCGCGGTCCTTCGCGGCCGCATCCCGGGCAGCGGCGAGCGAGACCTCGGGGAACGGGCCCAGGCCGATCTCACGGCGCTTGCCGGCGACGGTGGCGCGCAGGATCCACGAGCGTGACGTCGGCGAATCGACCTGCAGGTAGAGCCCCGCGACGCCCCCGACCGGGTGCATCCCCGGCCCTAGCTTCGCCACGGCCAACGGCTTCAATTCTTCCGCCTTCTTCGGCATCCCGCCTTCTCACCCACCAAAAAGAATGCGATTGGATGCTACGCCGTGCGACGGCGCTTTACAAGCGGGTACGCTGCTTCCCTATGAGAAGCGCCGAAAATGAGCCGGGATGCGACGGTGCGCTACGCGGAAGGCGCGGACGCCCTCTCCGCCAGCCCGCTAGTATCTATGCGGTTTTTGAGCGATTTCGGCAGGCTACCCACCAACTAGCCCACCGATCGTCCCAACTGTCCAACTAGTGTGCGAGTGATCCCGGATGTCTTTCAGCATCTCAGCCATCATGCCTCAAGGCACCGGGCAGAGCGTCGAGATTGGGCATGCGCTGCCCGATGTGTGTCCTCGGTGCCACCGGCATATTCATCCCCAGCCGTTAACAGCGACGATGTCGCCGGACGTTATGCGGGTTCAAGTCGTTTTTCGGTGCGTTGTCCCCGCTTGTGCGGAAATCTTCATCGGAAACTATGTCCTCGTGCAAAGTGCGGGGCGCTACATGTTGAATTCGCTTGCGCCAAAGACTGCCGTCGTGCCTGCAATTCCAGAGACGATAAAGGCGGTCTCGACGCGTTTCGTTACAGTCTATTCACAGGCCTCGGAGGCTGAGGCTCACGGGTTGGACGAGATGTTCGGGATAGGATTGCGCAAGGCGCTTGAGTTCCTAGTAAAGGACTACGCGATAGCCGAGCACCCAGACAAAGAAGCCGAGATTCAGAAAGCCCGTCTAGGTAAGTGCATCGAAGACTATGTTGAAGATCGCGGCGCACGGGAGTGCGCGAAACGTGCGGCGTGGCTAGGCAATGATGAGACGCACTACCTTCGAGTCTGGGTCGACAGGGATATTAACGACCTGAAGATGTTGCTAACGCTTACGATGAATTGGATGAACAACGCGATGCTTACGAAGCAATACCTTGGAGACATGCCCGAGTAGATACACAAGGGCCTACATGGCGATACCCGGTACGCAGTGCCGTTTGTAATCGTTCGTGATGCAATCCAATCGTTCAGCCCTCACCATCGCCCAGGCGAACAAGCTGCTTCGCTGGCGCCGTGACGGCCGCACGTTCGAGGCAATCATGCGCAAGACGGGAATGTCGTCGGACGAGCTCCTGGCCGCCTATGGCCTGATCGGCGTCGCCCCGCCCGTTTCGGAGCCCGACGCGCTGCCAGAGGAGTTGCGCAGCGCGCCGCCGGCGCAGCCGCGCGATTGGCGCCAGCATTACGGCGAGGATGACCGTTGACCGATCCCGCCCAGCCAGACGCGGCGGCCCAGGTCCGCGCGCTGTACTTATCGCATTGCGCGGACTGCGCCAGGGCCGGCGTTCCCGCACCGACCCCCGAGCAATGGGTCGCGTTGATCGATCGCATGATTCGCGACGGCATCGACGAGCCGCCGGAATCATAGGTCCGTCGCTACTAGCGCCCGCGCGATTCCGGCGACCGCGTCACCCGGCGCGCCGCGGTGAATCCGCATCGTCGGATACCACGGCGTCCGATCGCCCATTCCCCAACGCCAATCCTGATGCGCGCATAGCAGGAGGTGCGTGCGCACGCCGACGTTGCACGCGAGGTGCGCGACCGCGGTATCGACGGAAACGACCGCGTCGAGCGCCGCGATCAGCGACGTCGTTCCCTCCCAGTTTTGCATTTCATGCCGCCGTACCCACGGGCCGGCATCGTCCGCGTCAATGCCTTTCTGCAGGCTATGAAACGTGAAACCGTCAAGCGACTGCAGGGGCTCGAGCGCGGCGAACGGAATCGAGCGATTGCGACCCTGGGATGCGCTCGCGCCCCAACAGATTCCGACGTGCATCCCGGGACCAAGGTCGGGCACCGTGCCCGGTAGCGGCTTGATGCGCCACGGACCGCTGCCGTGCGTCCGCTTCGGGCCGCCGATAAGGTAGCCCATCATTCCGTGCGGCGCGTAGGCGTCTGCCGCCTGCAGCGCGATCGTTAGGCCGGCCGGGGCGACGACAGCGTCGACGGGTAGACCGCGCTGTATGAGCGGGTGTCGTGCTGCCTCCGCGACGACGGTTATCCGATCGCAGAGCCTGCGCGCGTCGCGAATCGCGCGCCCCCACTGAAACAGGTCACCGACGCCGCCGTTCGCGACGACGACGAGGTGTCCGACAGGCTTCCCGTCCCATCGCGGGCACGGCGGTCTGCCTAAGCGCTGCAGAGCCTTCGCGCCGACCTTGGTGCACGGGTAAGCGTCCATGACGGCGATGAGATCCCGCCAGCCAGCTTCATGCTGACCGACTGCGATGCGCTCGGTCGCAGCAATCCAGCCGGCCCACTCGGCTCCATCGGCCTCGGTGCGGAGCACGACATCGTTCGGCAGGCCGGCAGCGTTCGCGGCGTGCTCAACGTCGAGCGTTAGGTTTGCGACATCCAGTCCCGCCGCGCGCGCCAGCATCAATTCGCGGCGCGCTTCGACAAATTGGCCGAGCTCCGCATGCGCCCGGGCCAGGTGAGCGTGCGCCGATCGCGGAAGTAGTGGCAGGGCATCGGCCGCGAAACCGCAGGCGAGCCACGCCACGCCGACGGCCTCCCGCACGAAGTCGACCGCTGGATGGGCGTCGAGCATTCGCTGTCCGATCGTCCGAACCTCCGACGCGTTGCCCGCGTAGAACGCGCTCGCCAGGCTGCGCAGATCAAGCAGGAGCGTCCTCGAATCGTTCATCGCCAAAAGAGATACCCGCCGCGCCGGCGCCACGGCCGCGGGTGCTCGCGTGAAGACGCCGCGAGGTTGCGCGCGCCGGCATTCCCGGCGTCGCGCGTCGCGCTCACCCACATAGGCGCGCGATTCTGTTCAATTGACGACGGTCAGCGCGCGGCGACGGTCGGAGGCGGACTGCATCCGCAGTAGCGCGAGTTCGGCTTCGCGATCCCACCTGGCAAACACCGGCGCGAGCTTGCGATCGAGCATTTCGGCCGAGACGTCGACGCCGGCTTCGCGGAAACCGGCGATCGCCTGGGCGCGCACCGATTCCTTCGCGCGCAGCAGATCGATCTGCACCATTTCCGGCGTTATCTGGCCCCAATCGCCGCCCGGCCCGTTCTCGTTCTCGCTCATCGTCCAGACTCCAGTTTCTTTAGTCGGTCCTCAACGCGCGCCAGGTGCTCGGCTTGACGCGATGCCCGGCGTTCAAGCGATTCCACGCGCGCAGCCGCCTGTCCGGCCGCCTCGAGGTCACGAAGCCGGCCGTCCAGCTTCAGTGCCTGATCAATGCGGCGCGCGATCAGTACATCGAAAGAATCGAGCACTTCGCCCGCCAATTTGTCCATTGTGTCGTCGGTCACTTGAACGGCTCCGCGATGATCTCGATGATTAGATTGTTGTCGTCGCGCAGGGGGACGAACCGCCACGACGGCGGCATGGCATCGGCGGACGCCTTCTCGACGATGCGCTCGATGATCTGCGTTGTATGCGCCGGCACTACGCCGGACCGCTGCTCTACGCGAGAGGCGCGATCCTCAAAGCCGCGAATGCTAACAACGCGGGGCTTTCCAACATCGTCCATCGTCAGTAGGCGACGCCGTCGATGACGACGACGAGCCCGCGGCGCAGTTCCCAGGTGATGCGGCGCACGACCTTGATCGCGACCGCGTCGGCCTGGAACATCGACACGATCGTCTGTGATGCCGCGACCGGAGTACCCGAGCTGACGCCGGTAGGCGCGTCGCTCATTTCGATGGTCGCTGCGCTCGAGAGGCTGACGACGATCCCGCGGTCGACGACGACGACGTCGGACGCGTCGATGAACGAAAGGGTCGTCGCCGTGGGGCTGCCGCCGTTCGGCACCGATCCGGACACGATCAGCGGCACGCCGCAGAGGGTGCCGCCGCTCGGCGTCACGCTCGGAAAGGCGGCGCCGCCGGCAGTGTCTCGTTTCGTTGCCAGGTCGGCCGCAGTGCGGGTGTGCGCGACGGCGACGATGTTCTTCAGGTCGCTGCCCTTGTCGGCGAGCTCACGCAGCGCCGCGTTTACGTCGGTCGCCACATTGGCGACACTCGCGCCCGCGCTATGGATGGTCGTCTGCCCGTGCGTCAGCGATTCGGGGGTCGTGTCGGTGCCTGCGTTGTCCGGGTCGATCGCCGTTTCGCTCACCGCGTCGTCGATGGCGTTCGTGAGGTCGCGCGAGAGGATCGCCGGCATCTCGGGCGACGCGTCCTCGAGACTTTCCTTGGTCGCCACCGTCAAGGCACCGACCGACTTTGTGCTTAGGGAGGTGCCGTTCATGTCGAGCTTCGACATACGGATGGCGCGGCCATTACCGACCCAGGCGGGAACCGCGGCCTGACCGCTGAGAAGCAACCGCACGCGGTCCGGCGCCATCGTCGCGCCGTTTGCGATCAGGGCGTCGATGATCGAATTCGTGCGCAGCGTCTGCGAGAAGAGGTCGCCGCCGGCGCCGTGAGTCTTCGCGTCCGTGAGGTCGCTGCCGCCGACGCTCGCCTTCTGCTGGATCGTCGCGGCGTAGTCGTCCAGCATTTCCCGCTGCAGCGGAGACAATCCCATCTTCGCGAAGAATTGTTCGGGCGTGACGCCGGTCCGAGCCGCGTGTTGCAGGCGCAGGAGTTGCACGGGCATGTGCTCGAGCACGCCAGGAGGATAGCCAATCGTCGTTCGCATAGTGGGTGTTCAGGGGGTGGGAAAGTTCACACCTTCGGCGATTTCGCACACTCGTGCGGACCGGCGTGACGACGATCGTCGGCCAAGCACACTTCCCAGCGCATTCCGTCGCGATCACGACCGTGCTTTCGCACTATGAAACCGCCCAGTTCGCGCCCCTCCCAACGTGCGAGAAATGACGTTACGGCGTGCGCGGTCAGATCACACCCCAACGCGGCTAGAAGCGCCTTTTGCAAGCGGGAATGCTGCGGCGTCTGCGCCCACGCGACCAGTTCGGAGGAAACAAAAAGCCCGCGGGTCAGCGCGAAAGTCTCGTGCAGCGCGAGGTGAGCCTGCAGGATGCGAGTCTCTCGGGCGAGCTCGATCGCGATCTCGGCGACGCGGTCGGTCATCTCGCGGCTCGTTCCCGCAGCCGGGCCAGCGCGCCGGCGTACCAGGCGTGCGACTCGTCGTCCAGCGCCTCAATCAGCGCGATGGCGAGTTCGACGTCGGCCCGGCTCGGTTGGCCTTCGCCGACGAAGACCGGCGGATAGCTCGGGCGCAGCCGCGCGGGCCGGCGGCGCGCGGCCGCGGGCAGGGCGATGATCTGCACCCTCACGCCTCGCCCCGCTTCGCCTTGTGCTTGGCAATGATCGCGGCCGCCGTCAACTCCCACGCTTCGGCGACGTTCTTGTCGGCCCGCGCGACGTCGCGCTTCGCCAGTTCCTTCGCCGGCGGGGCGGGCAGGCGTGCGCGCTGGCGCACCGAGACGTAGGGCAGGGCCGCGCGGGCTGCCGCGACGCGCACGGCGTCCGCCGGCATCGTCCCGGCCGCGACCGCGAGCAGGTAGGACAGGGGATCGCGGTCGGTCACCGGCGCTTGGTCGATCGGCACGTCGGGTGCGGGTCCGGTCGTCGTACGTTTGCGCCCGGCGCCGGGTCGTTTGCCACCGTGTTGTCCTGCCATTAGAGGCGGTCCTTGATTTGGAAAATCACGTTCTTTGATGGGAATGCGGCGCGCGGCCGTTTCCTAGTGACTTGCCGGGGAAGTTCATTCCTCCCCCCCAGGGTCGTCGTGGATCACCGTCGCCTGCCCGATGATGTCCCGTTTCTTTGGAAAGTCGATGTCGGCAAAGGCGACGGGTCCGCGCAATTCGTGTGCGGTGCGTGCGCGAGCCTGATGCGGTGTTTCGTGGTAACGCTCGAGGCGAAGGCGCATGTCGGCGTGGGTAACGCCAATGCCAAACGTGTATCCAACCCGCGCGGCCTCCGCTTCGGTAGCGCGGTCGTTAGTGCGCCAGCCCGGCACCTGGCCGTCCTCCTTTATCGCCGCCTTCCGCTCGTTCATCAGCCAGGTCGACAGCTTGCCCTGCAGCCTGCCCGCGGTTAGCGACTCGCCGAGGTGCTTCAACTTGAACTTGGCGAACGACTGCTCGATCTCCGCGTCGGTCAGGTCTGCCCGTTGCGATTTGACGATGGCGAACAGGCCTGCCGGCGCCGGCGTGTCCATGGTCACGGGTTCGGCCTTTTCCCCCTTTTTGGGGGAACAGAGAGAGGTGGTCTCCGTCGTCGGCTTCTTCTCGGTCGCGTGCGCGCCCGCGCTCTCTCTATCTCCTTCTGCTTCTCCTAGAACTACTACTTCGGGTGGCACCATGGGACTGGTGGGGTGGCATGGCGCCACCGGTTTTTCGTCCAATGGGACTGGTACTGGTCCCTCGCCGTCGTGCTCTACCGGTGGCGTGGTGGGACTGGTAACTGGTGGCATGACGCCACCGGTTATGCGCCACGTGGACGCCGCGGTCAGCGTGTAGTCGGTGGTCGAACCCCGCGACTTCTGGGTGCGGATCATGTTCCACGCCTCGAGCGTCGCGATGTTGCGGAGGACGGTCTTCCTGTCCTGACCGGTCTCCTCCTTCAAGGTGATGGCCGACACCCGGCACCGCCGATCCCGGCGCTCGTGGTTGCAATGACTCGCCATCGTCATCAGCACGTGCCTGGCCGTCGACGGGAGCTCGCCGCGGTAATCGCGGACCTCGCGGATGATGGTGACGCTCATCGGCCGCGCCTCACTTGGCCCGGCCCGTCGCGCGGTCCAGCCGGTTCGACCCACGCATCGACGAGTCGCCGGCGCAGCGCTGTCGCCATGTCCTGCGCAGTGGCGAAGTTCGTGTAGACGCCGAACACCTTCGTCTGCGCAACCGGCCATCCGCCGCGTATCAGGACGGCTGTACGTTCGCCCGTCGACGCGATAGACTGGCCCTTCGTCGATGTCCTATGCGCGCCGTTGCCTCTTCGTGGGGCGGCGGCGTTTTCTTTTCTATTGCCCATGCCGACGCTCCCGGCCGGGTTCGTCAGCCTCACGTGCTAGCTCAACACGTGCTAGGCATCCGACTTGTCGAAGCTGCTCGACGACTCGCTGCGCCTCGATGCGTTCGGCGTACGTGTTGAAGACGACGTTCGCGCCGCTGCTCTTCGTCGTCAGCACCGCCCAGAGATGGACGAGCGGGAAGATGTGGACGCTCATGCCCGCACCTCCCGCCGTGGACGAACACGTTCCACGCGTGCGATCACCCGGTTCGACTGCTTCGGGATCCACCCGGCGTTCGACGGCGAGAAGCCGCGCTTCAGGCTGTATCGGCGCAGGCGCGAGCTCGGCGTGGGACGCGGACCGACGTCACGCAGGAAGACATCGAACCGCTGCCACGCCTTGCAGAGTGACGGACCGCCGTGTCGAGCGCGGTTCAGGTGCCCGCGCCAGACGACGTACTCGGCCGAATAGCTGCCGCCATGCGTGGTCATCTTCGCCCGGGCCGACTCGCGTGTCGCGCACCCGCACGAGCGCACGGCGCCCGCCCGTAGTGGCGATGTCGCGACAACCAGCTCTCGGCCACAAGTGCAGCGACAGCGCCACGCGCGACGCCCGTCCTGGTGCCGGGTTTCGGCGAGCGCGACCAGGCGGAAGAAAGGCTGCCCGGTAAGGTCGAGGCGGTTGCGCGTCATGTCGTCCTCCGCGGGCTTTTCGATGCCCGCCCAGAAATACCGGGGTAAGAGGCGAGGAAGGTACGCATCGACGTGATCTCGACGCTCTCGACGCCGATCGAGTGCTTCCAAGCGCGCATGTCCAGCATGCTGCTGATGTGGTCGCGCACCCGATCTCGAAGAATGGCTGGCGACAACGCGTCCAGTTCCCAGCACAGGTCGCCGTAGTTTTTGACGTACCACGCGTGGCGCGGGTCCTTCGCTTTGTCGTCCGCCGCAAAGCTGGGCAGTTGCGCCGACGGGCGCGTGTCTTCTTGGGCGATCGCCACCCGCACAATCTCCACGTCTCCGTTTGCGCCGTATCGATCTAGGCGTTCAGGTAGGTCGAGCTCGCTCATGTGCATGCCGGACGGGTCGCGGTCGCCGACGTAGAACACCGTCAACGGCTTGTCCGACTGCGCGACCATCTCCGCCACGTCGTGCAGCACCGTTGCGGACCCGTGTCCGTGCATTACTCGGAACGTGACGCCAAATTCGTCCAGTACCGGAGCGAGCGTCCCGCGGACCGTTCCCTTTTCGGACCAGACTTCGACCCATTCGTCTTGGTCGGTCCAGTAGTCCTTGCGATAGCCCCTAGCCGCCGCTTCCAGGATCTCTTCGGGCGATGACCATGTCTGGGTTCGTTCAGGACGACGCGCCTCGTCGACGATCCACTCCCAGGGGACGATGTTCTTCTCGCGCGCGTGCACGAGCTGCGTGCTCACCCTGTTGGTGTTCGCCTTGGACATCGAGTCGATGTAACCGTCGATGAAGAGGCGATAGCAGACGGCGCGGACGGTCGCCGGCTGGATCTCTGCGAGGATGTCACGAGCGGCGTAGATGAGCTCGATGCTCTTCCGCGACTTGCCCCTGCCGCGAGCGGCCGTCATGCCGTCCTCACGTCCCCGAGCCGCCAGCGCGTCGCGTTCGTGCCTTCCTCGCGGGGAAGGGGTTTCGGGAACCGGCCGGCCATCACGCGACGGTAAATCGTCGCTTTGCTCAGTCCCTTGATGAGGCAGATCGACTTGACGTCGACCTCTGCGCTATCTGGCAGTTTGTCCCAAAGCGCGACCGCGTTTGGTAACGCCGAGTTGCCTGGCTTCATACAGTGCCCTCCCGAATTGCGCCGCGTAAGTGCGGCGCAGGCGAGAGCATGCGGACTCAAATGCTGGATAGCTTGGGTACGCGCTATTTCTTCTCTCTAAGGATCGTGGAGATAGTGCTTCGGTCGACACCGAATTCATCGGCCAATGCCTTTATGGCGCCGTGGCGCTCGCCTTTAGCGACGCGTTCCGCATACGCGCTTCGGATACGATTCCGCTGCATCGCCGCGATCTTCCGAGGGGACGAGGCCCAATCGCGCTGCCGCTGCCTATACTTCTGCCCGGCCATGACGTTTGGGAGATAGCGGCCAGTGTCCAACAGGTCCAAACCCCGCTCGATAGCGGTAAGTGCCCACGAAACGACCAGGCCGAATTTGGGTCTGTCGATGAACCGGGACACATAAGCCACTTCCGACTGCAGCGTCTTGACGTCGGGGTATTTGTCGGCGCGCTGCTTGACACGCGCGAGCCGCGCGTGGCTGCCCACATCTGCGAATGCTGCCTCGATCTCGGCCTGCCCCTCTGCGGAGGACGGATCGACAACCGTGATTTGCTCGAATTCGATCAAGCCAGAGCGCATGCGCTCGCGCAACACTGGTGCCGCGCCTTCGCCGAGAGGCACCGGCGCGATCGGGTTTGGGCATTCCTGATCGACGCACGCTACCGGCTTGGTGATTTGAGCCACCAAGCCGGACAAGCTGAGGTCCGCCCCTTTCGGGGCGGCTTTCTTCTTTGACGTCATTGCGCGCGATTACTGGCCCGCATCGCCGCCGATTTGCGCCTCAAGCAGGAGGGCTGCCTTTTGCTCGCCGCCCTCAACTCGGCGTTCGCGCTGTCCCGCGCGCGAGCGATGATGACCGCAGCTACTAACGATCCCCAATCATCTCGGTCCCACCGGGCGGGAATCGGCATCATGGCTGATGCCGCTCGTAGAACGCGGCCGCAAGCTGCTCGGCGTATTCCTCGATCATGATGCCGAGCGTGTACAGGTGATTGGGGTCCCATTCGTTCGGCGCGTTGATGGTCTGCTGCAGCATGTG
>ERZ869925.1364-NODE-1364-length-11237-cov-4.456537_pt1 | contig 11237 bp, 12 predicted proteins | sample MGYA00579311_ERZ869925 | MGnify/ENA primary metagenome ERZ869925 (study PRJEB32216, sample SAMN09231817) | wastewater metagenome | place: USA: Maryland | collected 2016-07-30 | study: EMG produced TPA metagenomics assembly of the PRJNA472060 data set (Reclaimed...
CCCGTTGTTGTCAAGGAGACTGTGCGATGAGCGTGCCCCCCGCCGTTGAAGCGATCCCCTTCCCCAAGACCCGAGGCGCGGATGCGGCCGAGTGGTTGGCGTCCTATGGGCTCGTGCCCAAGGTCCCCACCATCCGCTCCTCCGACGAAGCCGTGGCCGCCCACGCCCCATTCACCTACTACCTCACCCGCATCCTGGGGCTCAGCGACCCCTTCGACGATTCCTTCGCCCGGCGAGTGGGGTCTTGGGCCCACAAGCGGCTCGAACTCATCAAGACCCCACCCGAAGAGGTCGATGTGCAGTTCCGGTGCACGGTGCAGACCGCCCAGCAGGAGCTCGCGGTCCTCTTGGGGGAGCGGGGCATCACCGGGGCCGCCCTCGCCGAACGCCTGAACGAGGAGGCCGAAGAAGCCACCACCGCTCGGGCCTACTTCGAGGCCGCGACCGCCATCAAGATCCCCAACACCTTCCTCTCGCACGGGTTCATGCCGTGGATCAACGCCGAGGGCTTCGTGCATCTGACCCGCGAGAAGCGGGCGGTGTGGATGACCTCCTACAAGGGCAAGCCCATCCGCAACGTGGCCCAGTACGACCTCCTCCTCTACTCGGCACCCACCAACGCCATCTGGGGCTTCGACCTGAAGACCACCTCCGACGCCCCCTCCCTCCGGCTCTCCTCGTGCCCCTTCGAGTTCCAGACCCAGCACTACGTCAAGGGCCTGATCGAGAACCTCGACTGGATCAAGTCGCACTTCAAGCTCCCCAGCAACACCAAGGTCGGAGGCTTCTACCATCTCGCCATCCAGAAGCCCAGCATCCGCTTCGGCCTCAAGGACCGCGACTACACCTCGACCCCCCGCACCATCACCAAGGGCGCGAGGAAGGGGGAGGTGGAGATCGACAAGGAGTACGTTGGGGAGCCCAAGCTCGCCAACTTCACCAAGCGGTGCATCGAGTGGATGCGGGGGGAGGGCGAGTACCTCGACAAGGCCGATGAGCGACTGCGTGAGCCTGTCATCAACGCCTCCATCACCCCCCTCAGCGTCTTCCGCGAGGTCGAGGACGAGTACTACGAGCGGCTGGATCGCCTCTCCGCGATGGCAACGCGGGAGGCCCGGCCCGACAACTTCCCCCGAACGGAAGCCGGCATCTCCTCCTACGGCAAGCTCTCGCCCTGGTCCCCGTTCTACACCTTGCCTGTGTCCGAGTGGCCCGCTATGATCGGGCAGAAGAACCTGGTCATCAAGCGGCGCGACGACGATCTCCCCGACACCACCCAAATCGGCCTCCACCCCTAACTCGAAAGGACGGTTCCTGTGTTCGAAACCCTGACCTACCCCGAGCAAGACGTCGAGCTCACGCTGCCTCAAGTCCTCGTGCTGGGCCCCGAGGACGAGGAGGACGACGATGACGGTCTCGACGGCCTCCCCCACCACCCCGCCGTGGTGGCGGCCGAGGATTTCCCCGACGAAGAGGAGTTCGAGGATGACGAGCCGGACCCCGACCAAGAGACCTGTGACGGGGATGATGAGGACTTCGACGAGTTCGAAGACGACGGCGAGAAGGATCTGGACGACGAAGAGGAAGACGCGATTTGGATGGACGTCGACTCCGACAACGACGAAGATGAGGAGGACTCCGATGATGACGACGACGACGATGACCTGTGACGCCCACGGCCCGGTCTGGGTTCACCAGATCATCGCGGGCCCCGGCCTCTGGATCGAAACCCTGATCTCCCCCAACCCCCAGGAAACCCCGCCCCAATGAACACTCTCGCCACCGGCCCCACCCAAGCCACCTCCATCGGACGATCCCTCGGCATCCGCAAGCGCCCCGGCTCGTTCACGCCCCTCGCCAAGAGCACCTTCATCATCGTGGGTGCGATGGGCTCGGGCAAGTCCCACCTCGTGGAGAGCATCCCTCGGTGCCTCCGCATCAACACCGACCTCCGCGTGATCTCCTCCGGCAACCCCCAGTGCGACTCGTGGCCCTACATCTCGGAGGGCGTCCCGATCGGGGCGGACGGCCAGCCCGTCCAACTCGATTGGGAGAAGATCACGAACATGGTGGATCTCCTCGTCGCCGACGCCGGCAACCCCAAGACCCGGGCCTACGACACCGTGGTGCTCGACACCGGGGACTCCGCCCTCGACCTCCTGAAGGCGTGGGCCTGCAAGACTTTCGGCAAGACCAACTTCCGCGACATCGACGGCCGCCAGTCCTACCCCGCCATGGCGCAGGAACTCTTCAACCGCTTCATGCGGCCCCTCCGCAGCATGGGCTACGGGGTGGGCGTCACGGCCCACGTCGTGAGCAAGACCCAGTTCGCGGACGAGAAGGCCATCGGCCAGATGGAGGACCTCCGCCTCTCTTCCTCGTTCTGGGCCCTCTTGGCGCCCCCCTGCGACGCCATCCTGCGCTGCGAGGGGATCACCGCCCAAGAGGTGATTCAGGTGCCCCAGACCCTCCCCAGCGGGCAGGTCCGCACCCTCCCCAAGAACGTGGAGACGCGGAAGGTGACCCTCCACACGGAGGACAGCCGCCTCCCCAACTTCCTCAAGATCATGTACTCCCAGCACTTCCCGAAAACGTGGCGTGTCCCCACCACCGATGCGTGGGCCGCCCTCGAATCTGAGTACCGCCGCGCGGCCGAGCTTGCCGGCGTCGTTTCCCCGGCCTAGTATACCCCCCACCCAAAAGGTCCCCTTGTTGGGGTCCCCACAGTGAAGGAGTTTTCGCATGTCCGTGATCCCCTCTGATACGCTCGCCATCTTCAACCAGCAGGGCTACGCCGCCGGCATCGAGCCCTCGCAGGGCGGTGCCCGCATCTGGCCCCCCTCCGGCACCAGCACCCACTACCTCAACGAAGTCGTCGTGAATCCCAAGGGCAAGTTCGGCTACAAGAACGCCGCCGGCACCAAGATCGACCTCGACGTGCCCACCGTGGCCTTCAAGTTCACCTGGGCCGAGGACCCCGAGCAGGCCGCCGGCACCAAGCAGACCGGGCTGGAGTGGGAGTCCGAGCCCATCCACATCCTCACGCAGGCCCAGTTCCAAGGGCTGCCCGCGAACCACCAGCAGCGGGTCGAGATCGCCTACGCCCGCCTCCTCGGCTCCCTCTCCGCCCTCTTCGGCCGCAAGGTCTCGATGCCCGAGCTCGGCAGCCTCCTGCCCAAGATCACCGAGGCGGCCCAGAACCCGACGGCCCCCCTCGCCGTCAAGGTCTACGTCAAGAACCAGCCCAACAAGAAGGACTCCAAGTACCAGGACCAGGAGTGCCAGATCCGTGAGGTCGTGAGCGGCGCCATCGCCTAATGTGGCGCGGGCCTCGGTGCCGCGTGGCCATCGAGCTGCCTACAATCATGCCGTGACGCCCACGCCTGGGGGCTCAAGGGCCGACTGCCTTTGAGCTCCCTTTCGAGATGGATTACCGAGGGCGGGGACTCCTTCGGGTGCAGGGGCTGGGAGCCGCAAGGTTTCCAGTCCCTTTTTTGTGGAGGACCCCCATGCCCCACCAGCCCCCCTCAGATCTGAAGTCCCTCAACGCCCCCTACTCGGTGTGGGAGCAGACCCGCGACCCGATGGGGGCCCGCTTCTTGGAGTGGAACTCGAAGACCCCGATCCCGGTCACCTCGAAGGCAGTGGCCCCCAGCCCTAACGGCACCCTCAACATGAACTGCACGGGCCGCTTCTGCCTCTTCAAGGTCCCCCACATGGGCGGCCACAAGGTGACCCTCCTCTTGGGGTGGGACCTCGGAGGCCGCGAAACCACCGCCGACCAGATCATCGCCGACCTCAAGCCGCGTGTCCCGGCCGTGGGCGTCACACTGATTGAGGAGATCTGTCCGGTGCGTGTGAACGCGGTGTGGGCCCCGTCCCACGCCCATCGCAGCACCACCATCTGTTTGGGGAAGACCCACATCGCTGCGCTGGCGGCTTCGGTGGGGTCACCCCAAGACGAGGGGGCTTGGGCCTTTGCCCCCTTGCGTGAGGGCCGGCGTGCGGCCACCATCACCATCGAGAACGGCCTGTCCGTGCTTGCGTGGATTCCCACCTAATGCCCCACCCAACCAAGGTTTCGTCCCAAACTTGGGCCCAGATCGTGCAGTTTCTTCCCCTCATCCACAGCCAAGCCCGCAGCGCTTCTCGGGGGTTCCGAGTATCCCACGAAGAAGCGGTCTCCACCCTCCTCTCCCTGCTCGCCGAGCGCTGGCACAACTACGACCCCGGCAAGGGGAGCGTCGGGGTCTTCGTGAGGCTCGTGGCCAAGGACCTGTTCCGATCGCTGTATCGGGAGTATCGGGGGGCCCACCCCCGCACCAAGTGGCGCGATCTCATCCAAGTGTGGCCCGAGGACCTCGACCCTCTCACCACCCACAAGGAAGACCCCGCTCTCAAGATGGATCTGGAGGCCCGCATCGCGGGGCTCTGGTCCGACGAGCGGGAACTCATCGACCACTTCCGCAGGGGCCAAACCCAAATCGAGATTGCCCGCGCGCTGCGGGTCCCCAAAGGCGAAATCCACCGCCGGGTCGCTTCGCTCAGGAAGAGGCTCGCCCCCGTGTTGCAGTAGTCGTCCCCACCAAGGAGGCCGCATGTCCGATTCGAAGTCCACGTCCGCCCACGAAAGTCCCCGCCGCTACTCCCACATCGTGGTGGTGGGGTTGAGGGGCCTTATCGGGGCCGGCAAATCCACCCTCGCCGCCGCCATCCAGCTGGAGTTCCCCAACGTCCACGTTCGCTCGATGGCGGGCCCCATCAAGAAGGGCCTCGCGGAGATGGGGATCACCAAGACCAGCAACCTCGCCACCTACCGCCGCGAGGCCCAGCGCATCGGCGCGATGATGCGGGCGGAGGACCCGGAGTGGTGGGTCCGCCTCGCCGACACCGAACTCGCCCGACTCAACGGCCTCCAGCAGGACATCGAGGCCGGGGCCAAGCGTCCCAAGCCCCCCTGCATCGTGATCTTCGACGACATCCGCTATCCCAACGAGGCCGGGCTCTGTGACATCCTCCACTTCGTGAGGCCCTCCTTCGAAGTCCCCGAGCCCCTGCACGCGGGGTCCGCCGAGGGCCACGAATCTGAGGAGTGGAACCTTGCCTACACGCAGGGGGAGGATTGGGGGTGCTCCGTGAACCCACCCACCACCCTCCTCGTGAACGCCCACAACAAGATCGACGACGGCGCCTTTGCCATCATGGAGAGCGTCCGCCTGTTCATCCGCACCCACCCCTAGGACCCCACTCATGCCCGACCCCATCCAAATCCCCGTCCTCGACGCCGGCTTCGTGACCCTCCTCGACTCGATGGGCACCGACCTCACCGTGGTCAATGCGGCCCGCGTCTCCTTCGCCAAGCGCTCGCAGGGCACGCTCGATGCCCAGGGCCGTGGGCGTCTCTGCGAGGCCGACGAGAAGCTCATCCGGTACCTCGCCCACAACGAGCACTGGACCCCCTTCGGCCACTGCCAAGCCACCCTCCACCTCAAGATGCCGATCTTCGTGGCCCGCCAGTGGATGCGGTCCAACATCGGGATCGTCTACAACGAGGTCTCCCGCCGCTACATCGACTCCCCGCCCGAGTTCTACACCCCCTCCCATTGGCGTGGGCGTCCAACCGGAGGGATGAAGCAGGGGTCCAGCCAAGCCCCCTTCCCGGATGCGTGGGCGGGGCTCGCCTCCGACGCCCTCAAGGCGGCCCACGAGAACGCCAACGCCGAGTACCAGAAGCTGCTCCGGTGCGGGGTGGCTCCCGAGATGGCCCGCATGGTGCTTCCGCAGAGCACCTACACTGAGTTCTGGATGACGGCCTCCCTTGCAGCCTTTGCCCGGGTGGTGAGCCTCCGCGAGGACTCCCACGCCCAATGGGAGACCCAGCAGTACGCCCTCGCCGTCGCCACCCACTGCAAGTCCCTGTGGCCCGTCTCTTGGGCCTCCCTCAACACCAAGGACCCCCATGCCCCCCACCACTACCTCCTCCCCTGAACTCGTCGTCGGGGATTGTTGCAAGATCATGCGGGAGTGGGCCCGAGAGGCCCCAGCCCTGATCTTCGCAGACCCTCCCTTCAACATCGGGAGGAGCTACGACATCTGTGACGACCGCCTCCCCAAACTCGAATACGAGAACTTCACTCGGGAGTGGCTCGATCTGGCTTGCGGGCTCTTGAAGCCCGGAGGTGCGTTGTGGGTCAACATCCCGGATGAGTGGGCTGGGTACATCCAATACACCCTCACCCGCTTGACCCCGATGGTGATGCGGAACTGGTGCATCTGGCACTACCGCTTCGGGCAGAACACCCGGGGCCGCTTCATCAGCAGTAAGGTTCACGCCCTCTACTTTGTGAAGCCCGGGGCCCCTTGGGTTTGGAACGAGGAAGCGGTGCTGGAGCCCTCTGATCGCGCGTCCAAATACAAGGACAAGCGAACCCACAATAAGAAGGAGGGGGCCGACGGGATGCGGGTCCCCCTCGATGTTTGGTACGGAGAGGGGTTCTCGCGGATCACCGGCAACAACCGCGAACGAAGGGCCCTCCACGACAACCAGCTCCCCGAAGCCTACCTGCATCGGGTCATCTCCGCAACCTCCAACCCGGGGGATCTCGTGTTCGACCCCTTCAGCGGGAGTGGCACCTCAGCTGTGGTCGCTCATGCTTTGGGGCGGCGGTTTGTGGGGTGCGATCTGTCGGAGACCTACGTGGAGTCGGCGAAGGCTCGGGTGAAGATGGGTCCGGTGCTAGAGGAGCTCCGTGCGGGCCTCCCAGCAGGGGCCCCTCATGCGGAAGGGGTTGCCGGGCAGCGCATCGACCACCACGAGGCCGGGGGCCCAGCGTGAGGTGTCGAGGCGGCGGGCCCACTCGGGCTTGGTGGGCCCCAGAGAGCCCGCATTAGCGCAGAAGAAGGGGAGGGGGATCTGCCGGGTGCGCATGATTTGGGTGGGGGGGAGGGGGCGGTGGGTGTGCCCACGCACGCCCAGGGCCCACGAGAAGCCTCCCATCGCGTTCACCATCTGAAGGGTCTCCATCTCGTCGGAGGAGTGGCCCGCGTCGAAGCCGTGCCAGAAGAGGGCTTGGCCCACCCGGAACACGCACTCCGGCCCCTTTGAGTAGGGGAGCTGCTTCCACGAGGCGAAGGTGGGGGCCCACTTCGAGTTGCCCCACGCGATGGCGGATCGCAGGTCTTTGGGGACGCGGCGGGCATCCCTCGCTTGGAGGTTGTCGTCGTGGTTGCCGAGGCACCAGATCCGCTCCGCCTTGGGTGCGGCGCCGGCAAGGCGTTCAAGGACCCCGGCCGCCGCCTCATACTCTTGGAGGAGGGAGTGCTCCGCTTCCCCGGGGTGCACCGACGCACTCGCGGCTTCGAAGAGGTCACCCAGGCACACCACGTAGTCGGGCCGCAGATCCTCGATCCTCTTCGCGGCTGCTTCCACCGCCCATTGCTGGTGGTGGGGGGCATGAACACACGAGAACGCCACGATCCGCTCAGAACGACCCGAACGCGGGGCTCGGGGGCTGACTTTGGGCTTGGGTGGGGTCATTGGGTTCGCTCCACAAAGGGACCTGCTCAGGAGTGACGCCCACACCGGGGGGTTGGGTGGGGATTTGGGGGGTGAGGATGCGGGTGTAGGCGGCGCGAACGGCGGCCGGCATCCGATCCACGATGCGTTCGGTGCGGGGGACCTCACGGTTCTTCTGCGAGCTTTCGAGCTGCTGCTTGGTGATGGTGAGGGGCATCTGGAAGCGTCGCTCGAACTCGGCCTTCACGCTTTGGGCCTCGGGGATGCGGTTGTTGAGGAGGGCGTCGAGGTAGTTGCGGCGGTACTCCAAGATCTGGTCCCGCTGCTTGATGAGGTACTTGGCCTCTTGGGCGGGGGTGCTGGTTTCGGCCATCCCGCCCAGCATCACGCGCCTGGCGATTTGGCCTGGGGTCACCATCTCGATGATGTTGCCGGTGTGATCGTAGAGGGGGTAGGACCCGTCGGGGGCCCGCTTCTTCCAGTCCACGTAGGTCCGCTGCATGGTGCCGCGAGTGAAGTCCGTGTTGAGGTCGCCCGTGGACGGCAAGAAGCCCCACATCCGGCGAAGGAAGGTGCCCCCGGGCACGAGCCTCCACGACGCATCCCCGATGAGCCGCTTGTCCCCCTCAAGGAGGCCCCGGAACGCGGTTGCGGGGATATCAATGATGGGGGGAATGGGGATGGGACTCTCGCGCGAATCGAACTTGCCATTCCCCATGAAGGGGAGGATGTCGGTGGTGCCCGAGTAGAAGAGGCCCCGCGAGATATCGGCGCCGGCGAGGTTCTTGGCCAGCTGATAGGCCACGGTCGAGAAGCCCATGACGCGGGCGAGATTGGGAACGAAGCTCTTGCCTCCCTGCACCAGGTTGGGGAGGGTGTAGGTGCTGTAGGTGAGCATCCGAAGGGGGAACGTCATAAACATCTTCAGGAGGGGGTCGCTGGTGACGCCCTTCTGGAAGAGCGCGGGGGTGTTCCACCACGAGCTCGCAAAGTTGATCTGCTCGGTGGCTTGCCGCATGTCGTCGCGGATCATGGGGGTGATCTGGGCGGCCTCGGAGATCCCGTGCCGCGACGCCATCGCCTCCACCACCGCCACGCGGTTCACCCACTCCGCCTTCTCAAACCCCTTCAGCGTCCAATCGAGGAAGTTGGAGACCGCGTTGGGGGTCTTCTTGAGGACCTCCTGCTCCATGTCGTAGATGTTACGGAGGATGCCGGCTTCCTCCGCGAAGGGGATGTGCTTCTTGATGAGGGCGTTTCGGGCCTCGGGCCCCAGGGCCGCCCCCTGCTTGAAGCGGTCCTCCATGTAGTTGAAGACTTGGCCCCAAGCCCGCGTCACCCCCTTGCTCACATCCTTGGCGGGCAGGAACGCCAGTGCGTTCATGGGCTGGAGGAGGTTGGTGACCACGCTGGAGGGCGAGGCAAGGTGGCTCGAATAGAGGAGCTTGGTGAGAAAGGACCCCGTGCTCTTCGCGGTGCCTTCGGTGGAGGAGAGGTCGGAGAAGCGACGGAGGCTCTCCACCACCCTCTTCGCGCCGGGCCCGGCCTCCGAGATCGAGTCCCCAAAGACATCCACGAACCGCCCCACCGCACTCCCAAGCATCTCGGTGGCGAACTTGGCGGCCCCGTGTTCGACGCTGATCTCCCCCTTGAGGCGGGGGATCACGTACTCCTTCATGTAGCGGAGGGAGGGAATATCCCCAGTGCCCGTGGCCCGCTCCCCAGCCCCAATGAAGGCGAGGTCGGCGTTGAGGGCGTCCGCAACCGTGAACCCACCCACCGGGACCTTCCCGCCCTTGATGTGGTCCGAGATCGCGGTCCCCAGATCGAGGCCCGTGTCCCCGAAGGTGTCCCGAACCACGGGCCGAGGCTTCACCCCATGCTGCTTCCATAGCCCCGCGCTCCGCTGGTTGGCGTAGAGGACCGCCGGCGCCTGCTCGATGTCCTTCGCAAGGAACGAAACCCTCGTCATATCATTGACGTAGCGCTCCATCCCTCGGTAGGGATTGTGGTCGAGGAAGCGGGCCGCCTTGTCGGCGGTGGCCCCCTCCGCCTTCTTCATCACCGCCATCGCCGCCTTTTGGCCCTCTTCCGTGAGGAGGCCCTCGTCCGCGAGGATCTCCCAGAATCGGGGGTTGTGGCGAAGCCCCTTGGGGCTCGCAGGGAACGCCGAGATCGAGGGCGAAAGGCTCCGAATCTCTTGGCCCAGGGCTTGTTCATCCCGCAGAACCCGCTCCCCATTCGCGTAGAGGACCGAGGTGTTGTGGGGGTTGTAGTACTTGTTGGTGAGAGGGAGATCGACGTTGTGGGCCTTGAGGATGGCAAGGGCTTCCGCATCACTCATGCCCTTGAAGGGCCCCTGCGTGCGGTCCAGAATCGCCTTGATCCACCCCTTCGAGAAGGCGTCCATCGAGCTCGTGGTCCCCACCTCCTTGTTGACGATGGTGCGGAGAACGCGGTAGGCCGCCTTCTCGTCGGGGATCGCGGTCGTGCGCACCCGATCAAACACACCCCTCGTTTTGAACATGAGCTCGTTGGTGAGGTTCAGGTCCCCCCCAAGCATGTCCGCCATGTGCTGGGCCACAGCGTCCCTCGCCACCTTCGCAGAGTGCTCGATGCTCACCACTTGGGGCCCGCTCTTGGAGGTCTTGACGAGCTTCTCGCTCCAGTTGTCGTGGAGCCCCTCCTGAAGTGCGGTCCACAGCGCCGAGAACTTCTCCGCCTTCAGCCGCTCGGGGCTCCCCGGCGCCAGTTGGGTGAAGTCGAGGGTCTTCACCCCCAGCTTCTGGATCACCCGCGAGAAGGTGTCCCCGGCCGCTTCTTCCACCCCCAGCAGGATCTGGTGGCGATGCGCTTCGGCCTCGTGGCCCAGGGCGGGCACCACGGTGTCCGCAAAGACCTGCGTGGGGGCCAGCAGCGAACCCAAGAACGGGAACTTCTGCCGCGTGTACGCAAGAGCCCTCTTGCTCGCAGAGAAGATGGGCCCCCCGGCCTCCGCGAGCGCCGCCGACGCCCAGGGCGCCGTCCCGACCCACAGCCACACGAAGGGGTTGCTCACGATATCCGCGAGCGAGTCCGAGATGGGGTTGCGTCCGGCCCGGTCCTTGAGCCTCTCCGCGTAGGTATCAAGCTCCGAGGGCGTGAGCGAGTCCTGCTGGAGGAACGCGGCCTTCAACCCCCTGAAGGTGAGCTCCCCGTCCATCGCCATCGAAAGCGCAATGGTGGGCGCATCGTAGATGGAGGGGGTCGCGTACCTCCGCGACGGGGGCTGCGGAGTTGGTGATGCGCTCATTTCCATACGAAAGGGGCCTCCCACGTCGCCGCAAGAGGCCCCGCCCCCATCCGATCGTTGGGGATTTCTCCCCGAGTTCTTGGGTTAGACCAGCTCTTGCTGGCGATACCTCACGGTGATGTAGAAGTCCGCCATCGCGGTCGTGGTGGCGAAGTCGGCCACGATCTGCTCGCCGGCCGCGATCACGTTGTGGTCGGGCACGTTGCTGGTGGACGCCAGCGGCAGGTTGGTCTGCGTGTTGTTGGTGAGCGTGTTCAGGTCGAAGGTGGTGATGATCTTGCGGGCCGCCGTCACCGTGTTGGCGATCGAGCCATCGGTGGCCGGGAGCCGTCGCATCAGGTTGAAGTTGGAGCCCACGCTGGGCTTCGTCGAGGCCGAGCACGTCACCTTCTCGATGACGATCGGCAGCGTCGGGCACAGGGGCAGGAT
>ERZ869925.1365-NODE-1365-length-11229-cov-3.966708_pt1 | contig 11229 bp, 25 predicted proteins | sample MGYA00579311_ERZ869925 | MGnify/ENA primary metagenome ERZ869925 (study PRJEB32216, sample SAMN09231817) | wastewater metagenome | place: USA: Maryland | collected 2016-07-30 | study: EMG produced TPA metagenomics assembly of the PRJNA472060 data set (Reclaimed...
GGGGGGGGGGGGCCGGCGCGCGAGCGCAGCGCCCGCGGGGGGCCCGCGCCGGAGCACCGTCGCAAACGAGCACTCATCGCCACCGGCTGGTGCACGATGACCGATTACGTGTGCAGCTCTGGCGCCGAAGCGATCCGATGGGCCGCGAACCTTCGCAAAGAGGTCGACGAGTACGCCCTGGTGATCGTTGAGCGGTCTGTGGTCCGCGTCATGAAGGCCAAGAGCCAATCGCGCAAGGCGATGGCCAAGGCCGACTTCCAAGCCAGCAAGACGGCGATCCTTGAGTGGGTCGCCGGACTTCTCGACGTGGCGCCGGAAACCCTGGCGCGCGTGAAGGAGGCCGCATGACCTACCGCAACCCCTACCTCCTGAAGCTCGCCGCTAAAGCCCCGTGCTGCATGTCCTGCGATGCGCCGAACGTCGGCCAAGTCGTCGCCGCCCACTCGAACCACCATGCGGACGGCAAGGGCATGGGGATCAAGGCGTCTGACGCGATGGTCGCGTTCCTATGTGGCGACTGTCACATGAGCATCGACCAAGGCAAGGCGTCTCGCGAACTGAAGCGCGCCGCGTGGGTCGAAGCCTACATGCGGACCATGCGCTGGCTGGTCGAGAGCGGCCACTTCATCGTGTCGCCCGTTCCGACCCCTCCGCCGATCATCGAGGCCAAGCCCAAGAAGCTAATCGCCAAGCGGAAGATGGCCACCGGCTCGCGCGAGATCCCGCAGCGTGTCGACGCCTGGCCCCCCAAGGGCTCCCGCAAGATCCAGTCCCGCCCCTTTGGAGGATCACGATGAGCGCGAAACGCACGCGACCGATCGCCAACGGCTCAATCCGCAAGGACGGGCGCAACGCTCGCCGGGTGTTCGTCAGCTTCGACGATGACACCTGGGACGAGATCCGCGCTTACGCAGCCGCCCAACAAACCAGCTTCACCGGCGCGGTTCGACAGCTTGTCGAGTTCGGACTGATCGACGCCAAACAACTCCGCGCCGCCTGAAGGAGACACCCTATGAGCGAAGACCTGAACAAGCTGTACGACAGCCACATTTCAACTGACGTGACGGCCAATCTCGTCATGAGCGTTCTACGCCAGCGCCTGCAAGCTGCTGAGGAGCGGGCGGAGAAGCTGGAGGGGGCGCTGAAAGCCGTCCGGCTAGTCCTATTTGAGCAAGGCGACAACACCTGCGGCCGAAACTGCGAGGCCATGTACGACGCGAGGTTCTTCTTCGCGGACGAGATCGCCCTCATCGACGCAGCTCTCAAGACTGAGGGGGCTTGATCGATGGCTGAGATCATCACCTTTGGGTTCCGCTCATCCCACGAGCGCGGAGGCCAGCACACCAACGGCCCTGACTACGGCGTCGTGACGGGCGAGTGCGAACTGACCGGCGTCAAGGTCGAAATCCAGACCGGCCCGCACCTACGCAGCCACAAGGCGCGCAATCTCATCGAGGCGCTGATCGCGCTGGCGAACCAGGAGATTTCCCGATGACAACTGACCTTGAAGGAGCGGTGGAGCGAGCAGCGGCCATCATGAAAGCATGGAATAGGCGGGAAACCGACCTATTGGAGGCAAACAACCGCTATCTCGAACGCGCCCGCGCCGCCGAGGCAGAGCGAGACGCTATGCGGGAGGGTCTGAAGCCGTTCAGCGACATCGGCGATCTCCTCAATTCAGAAACTAGCGGCTTCGAAGACGGTGACAAATTGGCCGTCTGCATTGCGAGCGCGGGAGGTGAGGAGATTTCTCCCCATGTCGAGATGGCGCGCCTCTCGTTCGGCTCGTTCACCCGCGCCGCCGCCCTTGTTAACGGGGAGGCCTCCGATGCTTCGTGAGGTTCACCTTTCCGATAGCGGATGGCTGCGGATCGTTCTCTGCCCGACCGATGGTGTCGACCGGCGCTTGCTGCTGCCCAATGGCCGCGAGGTCATTGGCGCGTACCACAAGGGCGGCCTCGGTCAGTCATCAGGCTGGAAGACCAAAACGCCCGTTGAGTTCGACGTTCCCGTCTATGAGGATCGGCCGCGCGACGGCTTCATCCCCGACTTCGTGCCGCGCCCTCGCCCGCCGGAGCGGGGTTCCAAGCAGATCGGCACGCGCAAGCAGGTGACGTGGGTTATCGGAAAGCTGCCAGAAGGCGTCTACCCGACCCACTTCCGGCCTAACGACACGATCCATGGCCACGCGCTCTCTCGGCCCCTTGTTAACGGGGAGGGCGGGTAGATGGGCACGGCTCCGACCAGAGATCAGCGCCTACAAGTGGCCATAAACGATCTTGTTCAAGTCGTCATGGAAGTACGCGATGCGGCAAACCACGTCGGCGAGACATCCACGTTGGGCCAACTTATCGCTTTCCATCGCGCGGCGTGGGGCTACTCGCTCGCCGACGTTGCCGAACAGACAGGTCTTTCTAAGCCGCACATTCACGCGATGGAGCAGGATCGGTCAACCAACCCAAACGTATCGACAATCTTGGCACTGGCCAAGGCATTCAAGGTCTCAGCGACCACAGTGTTCTTGGCGGCTGAGCGTTCGTCTTTTCTTGTTAACGGGGAGGGCGGGGAGTGAGCGACATCATCCACTACCAGCGCGCAACAGACCTAGAGTTTGAACTGGACGATCTGTCACGACCTCTGCGCCAACAACGGCCGGAAATCCACTGGATCAGCACTCCGGACGGTGACCAGGGCTCAGAGTGGTGCGGGCGCTGCGGACACTTCAAAGTTCGCCACCTGCAACGTCACGACCGCAAGCGCCGAGACAGCTACTTTCTCGACGGTGGATGGCGGACTGAGGAAGACGGCTTCAGGTATTGCTGCGCATGCGGCGTTCAACTCGACGTCGGCCTGACGACCTATGGCGCGCTCGAAGCCATTGAGAGCCTAGATCATTTCGGTATCCGGCCTGGAAACGCTGAGGACGCGGCCGATCTCTCAGAGATCCTTTCAACTTTGGCTTGGCACGAACCCCAAAACGCGGGTGCGGTCGAGCGCGCGGCCGACCTTGCTGAAGCTCTCCTATGGAGCGCGACATGACCACCAAGGAGACCAGCCATGACTAAGGCCCTGACCATCCCCGTCAACGGCGTCTATTTCGACCAGATCAAGGCCGGGACCAAGCTGGAGGAATACCGTCTTGTCACGCCGTTCTGGACCAAGCGCCTCGCCGGTCGGACATACGACCAAGTCGTCATGACGCGCGGCTATCCGTCTGCCGATGATCACGCGCGCCGCCTAGTTCTGCCGTGGCGCGGCGTGACCCGCAAGACGATCACCCATCCGCACTTCGGGGCCGATCCGGTCGAGGTCTACGCCATAGACGTTTCAGGCCACCGCGCCGCCCCCACCAAGGAGTCCTGACACATGGGTGATGAAAGGGAAGAGATCGCGCGGCTGTTGGCCGACTTTAACGACTACGTTCGCGGGGAAAAGATCAACCGCGTACACATCATCCGTGCGGCGGCGGTCATGTCCTCGCGGATCAAGGCCATCCTAGCCCGCGCACAAGGCCCCGGCCCTGGTGAGGCTGTGGCTTGGCGCGTGAAGGACTTCGCAGACGGCTGGACCCTATGCGCGACAAAGACGGAAGCCGACGCGCTGTCTCTGGCCTCTTCCGGCGCTCTAGTCGAACCCCTCTACGCCGCCACTCCTACAAGGGAGGCTTGTAGCCATGATTAGCGATGAAGCTGTGGAAGCAGCAGCGCGGGTCTTCTACCACCTGCAACCCAACGGTACGCCATTGATCCGTGAACGGGAACAAGCCAGAGCCGCACTAGAAGCCGCCCTCCCGCATCTGTTGGCCGATACGCGATATCCCGTAACGGAACAAAAACAAGAGGTTAGCTCCTCCCGGGGCTGCGGTACTGGCCACAGTGCGGACGCGGGGTCCCTGCCCGCGCTCGCTCGCGAGGCTGAGAAAGCGCCCGCACGTGACGCTTCTGGCTGGCTACCCGTCGATAGCCATTACATGCCGCGAGACGGTTCGTGGTTCTGGGCGAAGTCGGATATCGAAGTTCGGTTTGTTCACTACGCGGACAAGTATGACCGCCTTCCTATCAGCAAGCCAGGCGCGATGTGGACCAGCGTCCCGACGCACTGGATGCCGCGTGATGGCGGCGAAGCCGTCCACTCGCCGGACGAACGTGAAGGTTCCCGGGATGAACCCAAAAACACCATCGCCCACCCTCAGAAAGGGGGTGAAGGATGATCGACCTCATCACGCGCCTAGAGCAAGCAGAGGCGGGGAGCCGGGAGTTGGATGCGGCTATCTTCAAGGGACTTGGTGGCCCGTTACCCCCCAAGTTTATGGGGATGGGGATCACTTTGGAGTGGCAAGCCGATGGGTCCGCGCTGTTTCCTGTCGGAGAAATGCAAATCCGGTATAGCCCTCCAGCCTACACCACCTCCCTCGACGCCATCACCGCGCTTATAGGGGAGAAGCTGCCGGGGTGGATGAAGGGCTATCAGGACGATCCGAAAGGCGCGCGGGCCTATCTAAGCGACCCGGATTCCGGTCGTGCCACCTCATCGCTTGCCAAGACGCCCGCAACGGCTTTCTGCATCGCCCTCCTCCGAGCTATTAAGGATGGGGAGCATGGCTGAGACCTTCCTGACGCCTGCGGATCTGGCCCAGCGCATCGGCTACAGCGTGGCCACCTTGGCGCGTTGGCGGATCGAGGGGAGCGGGCCTCCCTTCATGAAGCCTGGCGCCTCGCTTCGCGCCCGCGTTCGCTATCGGCTCTCCGACGTGGTGGCCTGGGAAAACGCCTGCGCTAGGCGCAACACCAGCCAAGCCGCCTGACACCCGACCAACACTTGAGCGTTTCTCACAAGTTCAAATGCCGCCGACAAATCAACCGCTTGCCGGAAAAACACTATAAGTTCCAGTGACTTATGGCAAGGTTGCCTCACGGTCGATCACGGTCATTTGAGATCGCGCAAGGCCATTGATTCAAAACGAGGTTCACGGCCCGTTCTTTTCGCAGGATCGCGCACCGAGTTGCGCTCGCCTGACACTCCGGTGTCACTGGCGAAATGAACCTGACAGCCATCCGAAACGCTCCAGCCGGGGCCATCCTGAAGGACGATCAAGTCCGAGGTCTTGAGCTTCACAAGCGCGAGGACGGCGGCTCGTGGATGCTCTACTACCGGACCAAGTCGGGCCAGAGACGCCGGCCCAAGATCGCAGGGTATCCCGCTCTCACCCTACAGCAAGCCCGAGAGATCGCTAGGGAGTGGCTTGGCGAGGTCGCGCGGGGTAATGACCCATCCAAGGAGAACCAGGCGCTCAGGGGCTCCCCTACGGTCTCTGACGTGGCCGACGCATGGCTAGCGACGCGAACCAGCAAGAAGGCCTTCCGGCATGACAAGGGCCGGGTAAATCACATCATCAAGCCGCGCCTTGGATCGGCCAAGATCCGCGACGTGACGAAGACCGACATTCTGGCGATGAAAAAGGCCATGAGCGACCGGCCGGTGTCATTTAACCGGGCAATGGCCGCGATCAACGGCATATGGAAGTTCGCCGAGCTGGAGCCGCCCACAAAGGGCGTTGACGCCTATCCAGAGCGAGCCCGACGCCGGTATCTGTCGGAGGCCGAGGTCAAGCGCCTGAATGCCGCCTTGGACGAGGTAGAGCCGCAATACCCCTATCAGATCGCCCTGATCCGCGTTCTCATGCTCACGGGCGCCAGAATATCGGAGATACGCACGGCAAGGCGCGACCAGTACCGCGACAAGGTTCTCGACCTTCGCGTCCACAAGACCGACGACAAGATGGGCGGACGGGTTATCGCCTTCTCCGACGCGGCTGACGAGATCGTTCAAGCCACTCAGCCCCGCAAGGGATGGCTCCTCGGGTTCAACAGCTACCCAAACGCGGCCTGGGATCTGGTTCGCGAGAAGGCGGCGCTCGTTGACTTCACCATCCACGACCTACGCCACTCGTTCGCCTCAACGGCCATATCCGAAGGCTTCAATTTGGACGAGATCGGGGAGGTGTTGGGCCACACCGACGCGGCGACCACGAAGAGATACGCGCATCTGAACGAGGAGCGCCAGCGGAAGATCGCCGAGGCTGTGGCCAAGCGCCGATGAGCGTTTCCCTCGACCGCTACCGCGCCCTATCGGCCGATGTGCGCCTAACCTGCACCGCCTGCATGTGGTCCCGCGTCTATCCCCTAGAGGACGTTATCGCGCGGCTCTGCAAGCGGGGCCTGGAGGGCGAGAAGGTAGGTATTAAGGAAGTCGCCCAGCACACCCGGATAAACTGCCCTCGGTGCGGATCTAGGGCCTGGGACACCACGCCAGCGTTTCCGACGCTTCGGGGGTCTATGGGGGTGCGTTGAGGGGCGGCGCTGGACGTGTTGACCGGGATTGAACCGGCTTGACCCCGACAGGGCGTGAATCAACCACCCCAACACTACGCCGCCCCTTACGCGGTACTGATGCTGCGTATCGTGTGTTCCGGGCTCGAACCGGATCAGGAGACTTAACCCACGCACGGTAGCCCACGACTGGCGTCCCGCGTTCCCGTCACCACAGCCTCTCCCCTATACCACCTTCCTTGGGGTGGGGGAATCCCTAGCCCGGCTCTCCCTTCTTGCGTTCCCGTCGCGCCAGCTCGTTCTCGACGGCCTCCTGAACAAAGTCAGTTCGCGTCTCGTCATCACGCAAGGCGCGCTTGATCCGCTCGAACGTTCCCTTGGGGAAGCGCGCGACCATCTGCTCAACGAAATTCTTGGCCCTGCGTCCCACCCGAGGACCCGTATCGGATTCCATGACGGCTGACAATTTCTGATATCCGCTATTGACGCCAATTAGATATCAGTTATTTATTAGATATCAGATTGGAGCGCAAGGCGGCATCGGCCGCACGGAGAGCGAGATGCACGCCCGCATCGAATTTGAGTACGGCACGGAAGCGACCATCAAGGGGATGGAAAGAGCGGCCTACGCCGCGCTGCGCGACGATTACTTCCCTGGCTGGCCGGAAAAACCGAGCGATTGGAGTAGCTGGACCCATGGGCGAGAAGTCTTGGTCGATCTGACCATTGTCGGCGCTCCGCTGAGCGAGGCTGGCCTGGAATACAAGGTTAAGCGCTTCATCGGTTGCCGGAAGGTCGCCACGCCAGACAAGACCGTCAACCTACAGGTGGCGATCCCAAACCTACTCCTGTTCTCGGTCGATGAGGTTGAGCTTCTGGAGGATGCGTGCACCGACAACCTTCAATCGCACCTTAATGAGGGGTGGCGCATTTTGGCGGTCTGTCCGCCAGCTAACCAGCGTCGCCCCGACTACATCCTCGGGCGTCAGAGGTCGGCGCACCCCTAACCCCAACAACCAACCATCAAGGCGGCATCAGGCCGCGCGGAGGGTGAGATGAGTGACGCAGACCTGATCTATAACGCCTGTCTCAGGGCCGAGCGGCGCATCGAGGAGCGAATTGAAAAGCTCCAAGCAAGCCCAGAGACGGCGTTCAGCCTCCAACTCTGCCTGACAACCATTCAAACCCTTCGCGGTGAGATCGGCAACGGCTTGTCACGCGAGGACCGATAACCCAACAACCCAGCGGCTAGGCCGCTACAACCGGCAAGGGCCGCAGGAGAGGGCGATTATATACTTCGCAAACACGATCTCGCTCGACCGGAATCGGAGCCGTTGATATGACGGCGGTATGGGGCGAAGAGACCTATCAGCAGGCGTGTTGCTGGCGCTGCTCGGATTGGGCGGTACGCTTGTCGTCACCCGCACGCAACTTCCAGACACCAGCCCCTATGTGCCGGTCATGGTGATCGCTGGATGGGCCTGCATTGCGGTAGCTATTGTGGGCCTCGCCGTTCTGTTCGCGACCGCGCAGAGGCCAGCAGACAAGCCACGGTTAAAGGCGGCGCGAAAGTGCCTCTACAAGCCGGATATGAGCTTTTTCGACGTCTCAATATATGTCGGGGTGGACTCACATTGGGCGGCGCTAGCGGGCCGCAAGAGCGCCGACAAACTTCCTTCCTTTGAGGAGGTGGAGGCTGAGCTGTTAGAGAAGTTCTCCAGCGGGCGCGTAACCGTCTGGGCGCGCCTAAAGGCGGACTCTAGGGAGTTTCAAGTTGATCGGGGCGCATGGGCTGGAGCCAACATTCAACTGGCCCACGGCCGCGCCTTCCTGCCCAGCTTAGGTGTCACAGTCTGTCAAATGCGGGCCTCTACGGTAGAGGTCGGCAACGCATGGCCGGCAAGAACCGGACGCAGCACGCCTACTCCCGATCAGCTACCTTACTATCCGGGCTATGGTCAGACGCCGTTGGCGAACAGGTCTTCGGCGCACTCGCGATTTTCCTGACCTGATCCTCAAAGCGGGCCTCGTCCTCGTCGCATTCTAGCTGCCGCGCGAGGTCTCGGAACTTGTCTAGCTGCGGTTGATCGGCTTTGCTGTCGGTCATGCCTAGCCTATTTCGCCTCTATATAGATGACAGCGGAAACGTGGATTTACCCACCACGAACAAACCAGATGTTCGCTATGGGTCGATAAGCGCAGTCATTTTTAATGCAGAATATCAGGAAGCGACATTCAACCCTAGCTTCGAACAGCTATCGAAACGCCATTTTGGCGAAGGGAAAAATGGCGGGTGCGTCAACATACATCGGCGCGCCTTAGCTAAGCCGCCACAGCAGGGTCCGTTCTCCATACTGCTAGACAAAGACCGCCGGGCCGCCTGGGATGCTGCGGCTTTGCGCATGTTCGATACCGCAGATTACACTGTAATATCGGCGTGTGTGGATAAGGTTGCTTGGTATCACCGGTATCCAGATTGGAGCGGTGATTTTTACGAAGTTCTTGTTTTGGCAGCCATTGAGCGCGCATTCTATTTTCTAAAAAATAGAGACGGCGTTGCCGAGGTAAATATTGAAACAAAAAATCCAGATAAAGACTCTAGGATTAAAGATGCGTATCGAAGAGTTTTGATTGATGGTACAGACCATATTCCATCTAAACGACTACAGAAATGCTATGCCTCGCTAGAGCCAAATATTATTAGAAAGGAAGAGTGTGTTCCTGGCGCGCAAATGGCAGATCTAATTGCGGCCCCAGCTTTGCAACACATACGACATCTTAACACCGGACGAGACCCCATAACCGGAGAGTTCACGCGGGCGGTTGCTCACATTTTGGAAGAAAAAAAGTTCTACCGCGAACAGGGGCGCGGTCCATCCGGATATGGTCGGCTCTGGCGGCCACAAACTTAAACGGCCCCTGAAACAGGGGCCGCCCAAGATCACCTTGTGCCTCCACCCGACGTTTCTGCCTGTGGATTGTGATGACAATGCCTGAAACAGCAGGGAAAATCAATAACTTGTAAGTCATTGAACAGAATCGCTTTTTCTATTCCTGTGTGGTTTCGTGCGCCACGTTGTGCGGCGGCGTTTGTTGGGCTTAGGTGGTCGCTTCAGCCCGGCCGTCAACTGACCGGTAAGTGAGGCGCTTTCCGACGACACCCTCCAGCGCCCGCTTAGTGCGCTCCTGATCGTCCACACCAAACGCAGCGCGGTTGCTGTAGCGGAAATCGAACTCAGCGAGATAGCGGTGCAGGTGCTTGGCCTGACAGTGCTGGTAGACGCCCTTCATGCCGCGCTTGAAGATCGAGTAGTAGCCTTCCACCGTGTTCGTGGTGATCAGGTGCTTGCCCTCTTCGTTGCGGGTGTACTCGTCGCGGGCGTGGTTCACCGTGTCGTGGTTGGCGAACGCCTTGCCGGGGCGAACGTAGTGCTTGGCCTCGTCGGTCATGAGGTGCGCGTAGGGGTGAACGTGGCTGTACAGGATCGGCTCGATGGTCGAGAGCCGGAAATCGGTCACGACGATAGAGGCGGCGCGGCCGGTGTTGCGCTCCACCAGGGTCATGACCTTGTTCATGTTCGCCAGGGTTAGGCGGCTCTTCTTCTCGACCGGCGCTTGACCAATGAAAGTCTCATCGACTTCCACGGCGCCACCGTCCGAACCCATCATCGCCTTAGCGAACGGCTTCATCGCCTCGCGAACGCGGTGTGCCAGAAACCAGGCCGTCTTGTAGGTCACGTCCAGAGTGCGGTGGAGCTGGTGAGCGCTCACGCCCTTCTTGCTGGCGCACATGAGGAAGATGGCTTGAAGCCACTTCGTCATGGGGAGCTTGGACTCCTCAAAGATCGTGCCCATGCGAACGGTGAACTGGCCTTTGCACTGGCCACAGCGCTTGAGGCCGAAGCGAACACGCTTCTCAGGATTCGGCTTAACCGACGTGATCCGTTCCGTTCCGCCACAGTGCGGGCACACCGGACCAGCGGCCCAGATGATGCTTTCGACGAACTCGAAAGCGGCTTGTTCATCGTGAAAGTACGGCTTGGACAGAACGGACATAGCGTTGATTCCTCTCAGGAATCTTGTAGCTCATTCCGGCCTGTTTGCAAAGTATATAATCGCCCAGGAGAGAGATAGATGGAAGATAAGGTCCGCGAAGTTCTGATGGATGCGAAGACGGTTTTAACAACCCTTTGCGCTCGATATGGCTATCACGACGATGGCATCACTCCGATAGACTGGTCGGAATGGGAAGAGGCCCGGCGAGTAAAGCAAGCCTGCGAAACGCTTCTCGCCCCTGTTCAAGAGGGTTGAGAGGATGGTTGCGATTACAGCCTTGAAGCCCGGCGACGTGGTTTACGATTGCCGCCGCACCAAGATGGGCAACACGACCATGACGCGCCTTTCGACATGGCGGGTCCACATCAAGGAAGTGAACCTTGCTGAGGGTTGGGTTTTGGCGTCATGGAACGGGAACGCGCCAACGCGCTATCGACCTTATCAAATCGCTCGTTGGCGTCGGACGCCTCCAAAGGGTCATGCAGCTTGACCACCCACCCCACCCGTTCAAGCCTGAGGAGGCGATATGATGAACAACTGGACGACCAGAACGCTCGATCAAACCCAGATCAAGAAGTCACCCAGCACCGAGGAAATGAGAAAGCCCGTCGTTGTGCAGCCGGGTGAAAGCGCCGTGGTTTCTGGCGTTGGCGAGGTGTTCAATCACAGCACGTCGCCGGTCACGATTGATACCGATCCAGAACGCAAATAGGCCCGCCCCAGCCGAAGCTAGGACGGGCCATATATGGACTATTAGGGCGCGTATGAGCCGTTAAGCGGCCACAGAAGGCCGGTTATGTTCCGAAGGCATTGCGCCCCCCGACGCGCACGGCGGCATAGATGA
>ERZ869925.1368-NODE-1368-length-11197-cov-14.403518_pt1 | contig 11197 bp, 16 predicted proteins | sample MGYA00579311_ERZ869925 | MGnify/ENA primary metagenome ERZ869925 (study PRJEB32216, sample SAMN09231817) | wastewater metagenome | place: USA: Maryland | collected 2016-07-30 | study: EMG produced TPA metagenomics assembly of the PRJNA472060 data set (Reclaimed...
AATCGTTTTTCATTTCATTAAACTTTTTTCGAGTGAGTGAATTATGACTGCGGTTGCTCCGTGTTTCTTTGCTTCTTTATCAAACTTAGCTTTCAATTCGGGCTTACCCGAAATTCTGAAAACGTATGGCTTTTGTTGAACGTATGGAGTTGTTTTTTTTGCTCTTGGCATTTTGTTTTGTTTATGTTATCGTAATAAAGTAATCCGAATATCCAACCAAGTAAAAGACCTACAACGAAAGAAATCGCGATAGCTTTTAATGTGTCTTTTGCTTCTCTGTTTGTCATTATGCTACTTTGTAAAATCTTGCATCTCCAACAAATACACATCTGCTCCCGCTTGTGCTTCTTGCTTCAAAAATGTTTGCATCGCATTGGTTGTAGATTGTGAACTCATAACCTTCTTGAGTTACTAAAGTTGTTCCGATTTTAAAATCTTCTTCTGTCGCTTGTCTTAAGTTTTTCATTGTGTTTGTTTTTATTTCGTTTCCGTTGACAGTGCAAATGTAATACAGTAATACATATCTCCAAACTTTCTGCAAAATAAATTTGTTAATTCTTTCAGAAACTACGAATTTACCAATGAAAACTATTTTTCACCCCAACCTAAATAATTTTGTGAGGTGGGGTGTTTTGGCTACGCAGTTAAGTTGCGTAGTGGTGTATTAAATAAAGTATTGGGGATATTAAAAGCGCAAAGATTAGAACAATACCAATAACGTCAATTAGATGGCAGTAGCACATCGTGTTTAGAATAATTTGTGTCATAAAATAAATTTGCCCCAACCATTTAAACGGGTAGAGCCGAATAAACGAAAGGGGCAATAAGTTTGAGTAATTGCTATCTCTACATAGCGGTGCAATAATAGTAAACTTTTTTACATTCGCACAATGAAGAAAGTATTAGACGTTTGTTGCGCCACTAAAGGCATGTGGTTTGATAAGAATGATGATAGAGTTTTATTTCACGATTTAAGGAATGAAACATACCACATTAAGCCCGATAAAAGCCACCCAAAAAGAACATTGGTAGTAAAGCCTGATGTAGTTGGCGATTTTACCAAAATGATTTTTGATGATAATACTTTTCAACTTGTAGTGTTTGACCCGCCATTTATAAAGTTTGGCGAAAATAGCGTAATGGCTAAAACATATGGCTCACTTAAAAACGTGAACTGGCAGGAAAGTATAGGGGAAGGATTTTCAGAATGCTTTAGAGTATTGAAGCCAAACGGCATTTTAGTTTTTAAGTGGGATGAATACGAAATACCAATTAAAGAGATTTTGAAACTTACAAATCAAAAGCCATTATTCGGTCACATTTCAGGGAAAAGAAGCCAAACACATTGGGTTACTTTTATGAAATAAATTACAATGAGCAAAATACGAATCTCCCGCGATGCTATTACATACGATAATTATTTTATCGATGTGGAACAATCCGATCAGCCTCAAATAGAATGTAGCAATAAGGAAGAAACATTGCGCCTATCATTCAGCGCGGAACAATACTTAATCTATTACAATGGTGCAATGGCGATTGCGTATAGCGAGGACGGTGAAGAAATACGGTGTAAGAGTTTTAGTAGGAAATAGTATATTTGCTTTCGAGTTTATACGGTAGCTTCCTACTAATGAGATGCCTTGTAGAAAGAAATTGATACAAGTATTAGGCGAAATAATCTAAGCATACCTAAGTAAACAATTGCAGCGGGTAAATAAGTTTTACTCTACCTAAGTCGGATATGTCCGAAGCCTGTTGCAACTATTTTAAAATAAACTTCGCGTAAAATTTGGAAGTGTGGGGGAGGTGGGTTAATATTGCCGTTACATAATTAGTCCTTGTGTGTGATTCAGACAAACAAGGGTTAATGAGGAGAACTAAAAATCCTACTCCCTAACCCGAAATGCTGAATCCGTTTCGGGTTTCTTTTTTTAGACCATCCCGACCACGACTGACTAATTACATTGAATACTGGAGGCGTAAAAGCAGTAGCGGTATTCGATTAGCTATACTACGGGGAGCATTATATACATAGCAGCGGTGGCACTTGGTAAACGAGCCGTAGGATAATGGGGGCGGTCAAATACGCTTCAAAGTGGGTTTAATTGGAATAGCGACTGACGCGACTATTCTCACTCTATACGGGGGCTGGCTCCATGCCGACAATTCGTATTAGTGCGTGACTAACTGTAAGTAATATTGCAGGGAGAGAAGTCATGCACTATACACAACTTCCGAAAACTTCACCTTCCGACAATTTAAAGTTTAGTGATTAGAATATAATTTAGTATTAAATAAAAAAATAAGTATGAAATACCAATGCTACTTCGATGGAAGTATAACAAAGAATCCAGGTGGAGATATGGGAATAGGTGGTTTAATATTTGAAGTAAACGAAAGTGAAAAAATTAACATTCACCAATTTACAGAAAATTTACCCGCTAAAGATTTTCCGAATGGCACAAGCTGTAATGTTGCTGAAATTTTGGCGTTACAAAAATTGCTTTCATATTTCGCATTACAGGAAGCTTACCATGAATCAATAGAAGTGTTTGGAGATAGTCAAATTGTAATCAATAGAGCTACAAGAATGAAAAAGGGAGGCAAAGGAATATTTATTCCGTTCGTGGACGAAACTATTGATTTGATTAGCCAATTTTCAAACATTAAATTCAAATGGATTCCGCGCGAACAAAATACGGAGGCAGATAATATTAGCCGTTAAACTTTCGCAAACTTTTTTAAATTTGAACGGTAAAAAATAAATGCTAAATTTGCAGGGATGGCAGGTAGACCAACAATATTTACACAAGAATTGTTCGATGATATTTGCGAAATCATAGCAAATTCAGAGCGTGGACTTGTGTCAATCTGCAAAGATAAAGGATTGAACGCCAGCACTTTTTATGATTGGGTCGCAAAAGAGGTTGAATTAGCCAACAAATACGCGCGCGCGAAAGATTTACAAGGCGAGTTCATGGCTGAAAGGATTTTAACCATAGCCGATGACAAAACAGGTGACGTTTTAGCTGGTGAATTTGGTGAGGTAGGAAACTCCGCTAATGTATCGCGCTCTAAATTGCAAGTTGATTCACGTAAATGGTTAGCCTCAAAACTTCTCCCTAAAAAATACGGTGACAAAGTTCAAACCGAATTGAGCGGCTCGTTAGAAGTTAAGCAGATTACAGGAATGGAAATAAAATAAATGGTTCTCCAGTTTGACACGAAAGGAAACGAAAAACAAAAGGAGTGCGCCCGCCAATGGCTTAACAATGATGTAAGCGATATTGTTTACGGTGGGTCGAAAGGTTCTGCTAAGTCTTTTACAGGTTGCTCTTTAATATTCGGGGATGCTTTCATTTACCCAAACACACAATACTTTATTGCGCGGAAGAAGTTGAATGACTTACGCAAGTTCACTATACCGTCAATACATGAAGTCTTTGGCATTTGGGGTATTGATTCAGGTATGTATAGCTATAATGGGCAGGATAACTACTTCCTACTTAACAACGGCTCTAAAGTGTTCCTATTAGATGCAAAGTATTTACCTAGTGACCCGCTTTATTATCGGTTCGGTTCTATGCAAATGACGCGGGGGTGGATTGAAGAAGCGGGAGAGTTTGACGAAGAAGCTAAAAATAACTTAATGGCTTCGATTGGCAGATGGAAAAATGATGAGTATAATTTAAAAGGTAAACTATTACAGACCTGTAACCCGTCAAAGAATTACCTTTACAAAGAATACTATAAGAAACATCGGGAGGGTTCGATTGAATCGTGGAAGAAGTTTATACAGGCATTGCCACAGGATAACAAGATGCTTGACGCGGGGTATTTAGAAAACCTGCAAAGGACTCTATCTAAGAATCAAAAGGAGCGATTGCTATATGGTAACTGGGAGTATGACGATGACCCTGCTACGCTATGCGAGTATGATAAAATTATTAACCTATTCAGTAACGACTTTGCAGAATTGGCGGGTGATAAATATATTACATGCGATGTGGCGCGATTAGGTTCTGATAAAATTGTTATAGGCTTGTGGAATGGTTGGCGGGTAAAGATTTATGAGTTTAGCAAAAAGCTAATTACAGAATCTTATCAGTTCGTTGAAAAGTTACGCAAAGAAAACGGAGTAGCTTTATCGAATGTAATTGCGGATGAGGACGGTGTAGGTGGTGGGCTTGTGGATATGTTAAAGTGCAAAGGGTTTGTAAATAATTCAAAGGCTTTAGAGAATGAAAACTATTCTAACTTACAGGCTCAATGTGCATTTAGATTAGCTGAAAGAATAAACAGGGGCGGTCTTTATATCGAGCCAGTAGAACCTAAACAGCAAGAAGATATTATTGAGGAGTTAGAACAATTAAAGCAAAAAGATATTGATGCGGAAGGGAAAAAAGCTATTATTGCAAAGGATGACGTGAAGAAAGTTATAGGGCGTTCACCCGATTACAGGGATATGCTTTTAATGCGGGAGTATTTTGAAATAAAACCTGTTATTATTGTCGCACCGCCTCGAAGCATGGGTAGAAGATACACCAATGAAGATTAAATGATTGAGCTAAAAATAAACGACAAACCTTATTCGATTAAAACCGAATGGTCGGAGTTTTCATTTAAGGAATACGCGGCATTGTTTAAGATTGCCGATAAACCTTTAGTTGAAAAGATTAGCTTGTATAGCGGTTTGCCTGTTGCTATTGTCAGCCAATTAAGTTTGGAGCAGCTATCGTTTGTTTGTGAGGCAATATCATTTATAGAACAACCCGAAAACGCTTTAATATTCGCAGAGGCATATAGCGATGAATTAAACATTGGCAAACGCACATACAAAGAATTAGAGCAGTCGTTAATATTCATTCGCAACATAGGCAGCCCATTAGCGGCTATTGACAAAGTAGTGAATGTTTATTACGGTGAAGATATTTCCGACCAGCCGCTTTTAAAAGTTTTAGGCAAAGGTCAGCACGTTTTAAATTTAATTTCTAAATTCATGCTTGAGTTTAAACGGCTTAATGAATACGAGCCGACAATAGAAGAACTTGAGGCTGGAGTAGAGGAGTTGAGTAAGTTTGGGTTCTTCGGAACGAGTGTTCAACTTGCTCGAAAGTATGGACAGACACACGACCAAGTTCTAAACATGCCAGCGCGGGAAGTTTATACTACATTGCTATACGATTTCGAGCAAAGCGAAGTTGAAAGAAAGTTGAATCAGATTCGTTCACGTAAAAAATAAACATGGTTTCTTTAGACACAATCGGACTGCGAACAGGGACAGATAAGTCCTCCGCACATCACAACTACTTACACACTTACGAAAAGTATTTCGCACCGTTGCGCGATAAAAACATTCTGCTATTTGAGGCGGGTGTTGGCGGTTATCAATACGCTAATCGTGGAGGCGAATCGCTCCGTATGTGGTGCGATTACTTCAAACAAGGGCGCGTGGTTACTATTGACTTATATGATAAAACACAAATAGTTACACCTAACAACGCAGAGGTTTACAAGTGTTCGCAAACGGACGGAGAGAATATTATCCGCATACTAAACAACAGGCAACCCGATATTATTATAGACGATGCAAGCCACATCAACCCACTAACAATTACAACCTTTCAAATAATGTTTCCTTTGCTTAAATCGGGCGGGATATACGTTGTTGAAGATACCGAAACAAGTTACTGGAGCGCGGTTGCAACGGACGGCACAGACTTCAAAGGGGGCGACCATCCTAACACGGTTATGAATTACTTTAAGCGGAAATGCGATGAAGTGAATCTGATTGAGAAAACGGATATTGAGGCTGTGCATTTTTATAAAGGTTTGATTATAATTTTAAAGAAATGATAGGAGCAACAGGAATTTGGAGCGAAGAAGAACAGTCGGCACATATCTTTAGTTACGGTGTTGCGCGGTGGGTGGCTAAGAATACAGGAAAAATAGTTTTAGATTTTGGAGCGGGCAAAGGAACTTACTCTGATTACTTTAAAGACATGAATAAATTTGCCTATGCTATTGATGGGTTTAAAAATGAAAGTATAGATTACGTTCGAGATTTAACTATTGATTTCGATTTAGGATTTGTAGGGGATGTATTATGCTTAGAGGTATTCGAGCATATCCCGAAAGAATTTGAATCAGTATTTGTAGATAACATTGTAAGGCATTGCGACAACAAACTAATCATATCCGTAGCGCATGAAGGGCAACAGGGTTTAGGTCACGTTAATTGCCGCCCCGATTGGTATGTAAAAGAATTATTCGAGGGCAAAGGATTCAGATTTGAAAAGGAATTAACCGAATCAATACGCCAACAACCCGAAGGCTATGTTGCTTACTTAAAAGAAAACTTATTTGTGTTTACTAAGCTATGATAACATTCTGCCTAATCTCCTGCGAACGACCCGACCTACTCGAAATAACTTTAGATAGCTTTCTGAAATTCAACACGGCTAAGATTGAAAAGTATATTGTGAGTGAGGACAGCGCGGTGAGAATGGTTGCGCTCGAAAAGAAATATCCATTCATTGAGTTTAAGTATAACGATACGGGCAAACGCTATGGCATGATGGGCAACTTGCAAAAGGCTTATTCGTTTGCTGATACCGAATATATATTTTCATGTGAAGAAGATTGGCAGTTCTATCGCGAGGGCTTTATTGAAAAGAGTTTAACTATACTACAAGCCCAAAAGAATATTTTACAGGTTTGGTTAAGAGAGTTGAACGACACTAACGGACATCCGATTGAATCCCCATTTGTAACTATTGGTGGTATTGATTGCCATTTTGCTACAACGGGGTTCATGGGTTGCTTTCACGGCTATTCCACTAATCCATCTTTAAAAAGAAAGTGCGATGTTGTGGACTTCTCGAAGATAATTGAGGGCTGTAAAAATAACGGTGAAGATTTAGTGAGCCAATACTATTTCGAGCAAGGATTTAGGGCAGTGATATTGAATAAGGGTTACGTTAAACACATCGGATATAATCGAACAGTAATATGATAAGCTACTCAAACTTAGGACAGAAAGGTCATGGCAATTTAGGTAATCAGTTATTTCAAATTGCTTCATGTATCGGTATTGCTAAGCACTTCGGAACGGAGGCGGCATTTCCTGCATGGGAGTATGAAAAGTATTTTGAGAATCCTTTGCCGAAAGACCCGCACAATGTTTTTCCTAATACCATGAAAGGATTTGCAAAGCCAATTAAGGAGAAGCATTTTCATTTTGACTTTAACCAATTTGAAAAGCATTGCGACATTACAGGCTGGCTTCAATCAGAAAAGTATTTCGAGATGAGTAAAGTAGAAGTAAGGAAGCAACTTAAATTTAAATGGAAGTTTCTTGGTGACTTAATGGCGGCTAATAAAGAATGGTTTGAAAAAGATACCATTGCTATTTCAATTCGCAGAGGTGACTATGTAAATAACCCAAACTACGCTTTACTGCCTATCAACTATTACATCGGGGCTTTATTAAAAGAGTTTCCCGATTACCACAATTACAACATCATTATTTTCAGCGATGACATGGAGTATTGTAAACTTCATTTTGATTGCTTGCCTAATGTAAACTTCGCACAGGGCAACGCAATAGAGCAACTATGTTTAGCTTCATTATGCGACCACTTCATTATCGCAAACTCTACATTCTCGTGGTGGTGTGCTTGGCTTGGCGAAAAAGAACATAGCAAAGTAATCAAACCTAACTATCATTTCGGCTATGAGTTTGGTAAGCTAAACAACGCCAAAGACTTTTACCCCGAACGCTGGATTCCATACGACCACAAACAAGAGCGCGTTGATTTATCCGATGTTACTTTTATTATCCCTGTTGCATACGATCATAACGACAGAAAAGAAAACTTAGAACTAGCGATAAAGAATCTCAAAGCGCAATTTGATTGCGTAGTGATTGTTGGCGAACAAGGCGGTAAACATTTTTATGGGGTTGGGTTTGGTGATATTTATTTAGAGTTCGATTATAAGAAGTTTCACAGGACAAAGATGCTAAACGTAATGAGCGATTTGGCGGGAACTCCTATCGTTATAAACTACGATGCCGATGTTATTATTCCGGCAATGCAAATCATTGAGGCGGTGCAAAGAATTAGAAACGGAGTGGATTTCGTCTATCCTTATGATGGAAGGTTCGCTAGAGTGCCGCGTTTGCATTATGATACTGTAAATAGCTTTAATGATGTGGGTATGTTAGCAGGTCACAAGTTCAAAGGAACTTTAGAGGGGGATGCTTCGAGTGTTGGCGGGTGCATAGCTTACAATAAATATTCATTCTTTGAAGCGGGAGGTGAAAACGAAAACTTCATAAGCTATAACCCCGAAGATTTAGAAAGGGTAGAGCGGTTTAAAAAGTTAGGCTATAAAGTTGAACGGGTAAACGGGATACTTTATCACATCGACCATTACATAAGCGCCGATAGTTCGCAACAAAATCCCGATTACAATATGGGGGAGTTTAGAAAGGTTCAAAAGATGGATAAGGCGCAACTATTAACCTACGTTCAAACATGGTCACAAACAACGAAAAAGGGGCAACAATCGCAAACTACGTAGCCACTAAAGTAAATTTGTAGAATGGCAGCATACCAAACCATTGTTGATTTAATTCGGGCTTCGGCAAATGTTGTCAATCCAACAGGGTTTTTTGTGCATGGCAGGAGGTCGGACGGTTCACTTGAATACAATGAAGCGTTCCCGCAAATACACCTTTACCCGTTTACAACTAACCCAACTGGAGCGAGCGACCATATCAATGTGGCTAATATCGTTATGGCTTTTTGGGGACAGGATTCTCCCGAAAGTAGCAACGAAGAACGCGAGGCAATCATAGCCGCGATGGATGTTCTTTCGGATTCGTTCCTTAGTAACTTAGACGAAAATCAAATAGAGATATTCGGCATACGTAAAGAGCCGCAATACAGAACGCTATCAGCTACGTTATCGGGTTATGCAATTTCATTTAATATGAGAGTATTCATTTCACCATGTTAAGCACAAGGATAATATTAGAATCAATAGGGCAGTCAATAGTAGACCAGCTAAAGAACGACATCAAAACAAAGTCTTTAGTTGCGGGCTTCCCTCCTCCGAACGCTTCGGGTGCGCTATACGATTCGATTCGATACGAGGCAACAGAGGATAGTTTAAAGGTTTACGCATTGGATTATATCTACTACTTAGTTCACGGACGTAAGGCAGGTAAGAAACCACCACGCGCAGTTATACGCAAATGGATAGACGACAAGGGGATATTGCCGCAAGCTGACGCGAGCGGGCGAACGATTAGCAAAGAATCATTGGCTTTCCTTATTCAAAGAAAGATTGGTGACAAAGGAACATTGATAGCGCAACAGGGCGGTAGCGATTTGCTTTCTTCAATACTTACTGAATCTTTTATTCAGAATGTAAAAGACGAATTGATATTTAACACAGTGAACGCGATTAAATCAGAAATACTTGCAATAGCATGATAGCAATTAAGAAACCATTTTACTGGGTAAGCGCACATCGGGACGTAAACTTTACGTTTGAATACTCGAATACATACCCGCTTTTAAATGTGATTGGTTCGGACGGCTTCGCTGTGTTTGCGTTTACGGGTGACGGTTTAAATTCAGTCCCCATTGGCGGTTACATTTACATTGATAGCGGTTTCTATAAAGGCTATCACAAGGTTACTGAATACTTCCTTTACGATACTTGGTATAAAACAGAAACGCTATGGGATGCAGACGGCTTTCCTGTTGTTAGCGGTAATCTAACATTTGTAACCAATGGCGTGTTTGAATTATACAGCGGCTATGAATCGGGAGATTTAGCAACACTACTACCATATACAAAGATTGCAGAGTTTGCGCCCGAACCGAATTTAGACGGGCAACTTGTAGTTAATATATCCGGTTACATCAATAAGATATTTGACGTAATAAATTCAAACGATACTACCGTTATAGGCGCGTCCACCGTTTACTATAACCTATTCAACAAGGTTACAATAATTATTGACGGTGTTTATTGGGGCGAACTAATGGCACTTAACAGCGCGATTACTTCGCTCGAATTGAATCGTGATTATGTAGACACAGGTCGTTCGCTTAACGGAGGCAACTTAGGTAATCACTATTTTTCTTGTGGCGAATCGCAACAGATAATTATAGATGGAAGTTTAGTTGTGAACGGTTCAGCTTTTGACGGTGGCAGTGACGATACGGTGGTGCTAATATTTTCACCAACAGACTTTGCAAATTCAGATTTCGTAACAGGATAAAATAAACACATGGCAGGAACAATTAAAACAAAGGCACAACTTTACGCAGACGCGGTGGCACTACCAAACCCGATAACACGGACGGCATTAGTAGCACACTTGGATAACATTGTAGCTTCTTATGAGAACATTATACAGGAATATACAACCGTTCAACGCGATGCATTAACTCCATTCGAGGGGCAAAAGATTTACAACACAACTTCAAACCGCTTAGAATATTACAGCGCGTCAATGTGGTTGCCGTGTTCTCAAAAAGAAACGGTTGCGGTTGATTGTAGTGCGAATCCTAACTACCCCGAAGCATTAGTTGGAGACCAATACATTGTAACGGTTGCGGGTATTATTGGCGGGGGCAGTGGCAAGACCGTTAGTGTTGGCGACTTAGTTTATTGTGTTGCGCCAAACGCGGGCGGAACAGAGGGGAGTGTTGGGCCAAGTTGGAAGGTTTGCTATTCAACAGGTTCGCAAGCTCAATTAAAAAAGGCAACAGTAACATTATCAGCGGCACAAGTTTTGGCATTAGGCACTACACCTGTTACAATAGTTGCGGCTGTGGCGGGTAAGGCTATTCAGATAGTAAGTGGCTCAATGCAATCTACTTATGTGAGTGCTGATTATTCGGTTACAGGCGGGAGTGTATTTATTGGTGTAGCTCCATCGGCAAGGCAAGCCGATTTTGATATTGAGTTTAGTGGCAACGTTTACCGCCCTATTAGAATTTATCCTACTCCAATAGATAATAGCATGATTGTAAATACTGCTGTGGCAATTAGCGCGGCAACTGTCGTAACGCTTGGAGATAGCCCTATTGTAGTAACTGTATTTTACTTAGAGGTATAATGTGCAACGTAAACAATTCATTGGACTTTCATTCTTATCGTTATTCGCTTT